>ERZ650309.297-NODE-297-length-25240-cov-5.153663_pt1 | contig 25240 bp, 19 predicted proteins | sample MGYA00376245_ERZ650309 | MGnify/ENA primary metagenome ERZ650309 (study PRJEB26733, sample SAMN07839294) | wastewater metagenome | biome: urban; feature: wastewater treatment plant; material: waste water | place: USA: North Carolina | collected 2016-04-26 ...
ACGCCGTCGTGCACATCGCGCAAGCCGTCGCCAAAGTCGCTGCGTGGCAAACGCCGATGCGTCTGAACGAAACGACGCGGGCTTACTTTGAACGTTTGGCCAAACTCAGTCCGCCTGATGAAGCGGCGCGCTACAACCAACTATTGCGCCCTGGCAATACAGACGCGGTGCAGGAGTATTTCGCTGTCAACGCGCCGCGCATGTATTCGACGCTGCGCACTTCTATCTCGCCCAACATCATCAAAGGTGGCTATCGCAGCAACGTGATTCCATCAGAAGCCGAAGCCACTCTCGACGTTCGCGCCTTGCCCGACGAAGACATGGACTGGTTCTTCACCGAGATGAAAAAGGTCATCAATGACCCGGCGGTCGAGATTGTCCGCAACGGCAACAGCCGTCCCGGCTCGCCGCCCTCGCGGCTGGACACCGAAGCCTTTCGCGTGTTGGAAGCGGCAAACCAGCGTGTTTACAACGTAGTGACCTTGCCCATGATGTTGACGGGCGCAACCGATATGGCGCAATTACGCGCCAAAGGCGTGCAGTGTTACGGCGTCGGCCCCATGACTGACAGCGAGGATGGGCCGCAAGGCTACGGCGCACACAGCGATCAGGAGCGCTTGTTGGAGGAGGCGTTACATAAATTCGTGCGCTTTCATTGGGACATCGTAGTGAACCTGGCAAAAGCAAAATAACCGCCTTGGAAAGGAATTGAATATGAAACCCTGGCTGAAATTCCATGCTCTGTTTTTCATGCTCTGTTGCGTTTGTTTTACGCCGCTGGCGACAGCGCAGACCAAACGCTTCGACCTTGACGCTTCAGCAAAACTCGTCCGCTTGAGCGACCCGAACATGGCACCCGATGGCAAATCCATCGTAGTCGTCGTTGCGCGCGCCAATTACGAAGAGAACCGTTGGGAAAATGAACTGGTGTTGGTGGATGTTGCCACCGGCGCACAACGCGCGTTGACCAGCGGGCGGCACGACGTGTCGCAACCGCGCTGGTCGCCGAGCGGAGATCGTCTGGCTTTAATGGCCAACGCGCCGACGGGCAAAGACACCAAGCCTCAACTGTTCGTGCTGGCAATGAATGGCGGCGAAGCCAAACGCATCACCAACGCGCCCAACGGCGTGCAGCATTACGCGTGGAAGCCCGATGGCAGCGAGATCGCGTATGTCACAGCGGACGATTCGCCCAACAAAAAAATCGGCGACCGCGAAATCGCATTTGAAGTGGGCAACGATCATTTTCTGACAAACGCCGCACCAGTTCCGTCGCACATCTGGCTGACGAGTGCCAATGGTGGCAAAGCGCGGCGGCTGACATCAGGTGACTGGACACTGCCCATTAACCTGCCGCCTGGCGGGCCTTCGACTCCACTTTCGTGGACACCGGATTGTAAGTCTATTGCTTTTGTTAAACGCCTCACTCCGCATTATGGCGATTGGCGCCAGATGACTGTGCAAATTTCAGATGTAGCAACTGGCGCGATGCGCGCGCTGACAACGCGTACCGCCTTAGAAGATTATCCGGTTTTCTCCCCGGATGGTTCGCACATCGCTTACATGTATCCACGCGATGGGCAGCGTGGCAATGTCTACGACATTTATGTTACCAGCGCGACTGGTGGTGAAGGTCGCAATGTGACTCAGGCGCTGGATCGAAATATTTTCCGGTCAGTCTGGATGCCAGATGGCAAGTCGTTCATCACCGGCGGTAACGACGGCACGCGTACCTCATTGTGGCGACAGCCGCTCGATGGCACGGCCCAGCGTCTCGAACTGGGCAACATAAACCCGGTGGCAACGGATGCGAGCATCAGCAAAGAAGGGGCGCTCGCATTTACAGGCAGCGAACCGAACCGCCCGGCAGAGCTTTACTATTTGCCGTCGGTGACGGCACAGCCAAAACGCTTGACCGATTTTAACGGGCAGATCCCGGCCCTTTCGTTGGGGAAGACTGAAAAGATTGAATGGACGAATGATGGATTCAAACTGGACGGCGTCCTAACCTACCCGCCGGATTTTGTGCAGGGACAAACCTACCCGCTTGTCCTTTCCATCCATGGTGGACCGAATCAGACGTCAACAGAGTCGTTCTCTATCTCGGTACAACTCATGGCCGCGCGTGGTTGGCTAGTTTTCCGACCGAATTACCGGGGTAGCGATAACTTGGGGAATAAGTTCATGCGCGCCATTTTTAACGACGCCGGCGCAGGCCCCGGACGCGACGTAATGTCGGGAGTTGAGGTTCTGAAAAAGCGAGGTTTCGTTGACGTAAGCCGGATTGCTGTTACTGGTTGGTCTTATGGCGGTTTTATGACGACCTGGCTGATTGGTAATTATTCAGGCTGGAAAGCAGCGATTGCAGGCGCCGCCGTTACCGATTGGATGGACATGTATAACCTTGGCGACAGCAATGTGGGCAGAGCAGGTCACTTTGGTGGCTCTCCCTGGACAAGTGATTTTGAGAAAGCCTACCGCGAGCAATCGCCTATCACTTATGCCTCAAAGATCAAAACACCGACACTCATCCTTTCCACCACAGGCGATGTGCGCGTACCGATCACGCAGTCATACAAGCTTTACCACGCCTTGCGCGACAATAACGTGCCAGTGCAATTCATCGCCTATCCAGTGGGCGGGCACTCGCCGGGCGATCCCGTGCGACAGCAGGACAGTTATCGGCGTGAGATCGAATGGCTGGAAAAATATCTTGCGCCAGCGGCGACTTCACAGAGGCAGTAAGCCGTTCTTCAAGGAGAACACATGAAATCATTCAGCGTGTTGCTCGCCGCGCTCTTGCTGACGTTTGCGGCATTGGCAATGACTAGCACGAACATTCCGAATTTCGACCGTGCCGTGTCCTTGGAAGAAAAATCCGAAACGACAGCCAATGCCAGCCTCGGCGACCTTGATGGCGATGGCGATCTCGATCTCGTGTTGGCGAAAGGACGTCACTGGCCTTTGGTCGAGTTGGTGCTTTTCAACGATGGCAGAGGCGGCTTCACACAGCGGCACGACCTCAGCGACAGATCGGATCGAACGTACACAGCGGCCCTGGTAGATTTGGATGGCGATGGCGATCTCGACCTTGTGGTGGGGAACGACGCGCCGGATGAAAAGGTGGTGTACTTCAACGATGGCAAGGGGCGCTTCAGCTTCGCCGGTACGTTTGGCGAAGCCAAATGGCCTACGCGCAATGTCACCGTCGTAGACCTCAACCGCGATGGTCGCCCGGACATCGTCGTGGCGAATCGAGGTGGTAATGCCAATCGCAGCGCCAACTATATCTGTCTGAACGACGGGCGCGGACATTTTCCCAAGTGTCACATGCTCTCGTCGGACTCCGCCACGACCATCGCTGCTGGAGACCTCAACGGCGATGGGCTGCCCGATTTGGTGGTGCCACACCGGGATAACGGGCAGAGCTATCTTTTCATCAACGACGGCAAAGGCGGTTTTGCGGAAAAACATCCGTTCGGCCCTGCCAAATCAGCAACGCGAGCGATTGCGCTCGGCGATTTGAACGGCGATGGCCGCCCAGACATTGTCATCGGTGACGAAGCGAGCGGTGGCGCATTGCTGTATTTCAATCAAGGCGGTCTGAAATTTTCAGAGCCGATGCTCATCGCGGAAAAGACGGATAATCCTTATTCCATCGCCATTGCCGATCTGAATGGCGATGGCCAAGCGGATGTAGTGTTAGGGAACGAAAAGACGCCCGGTGCAGTGCTCATCAACAATGGCGCAGGGCGTAGCTTCACGCTCGTCCGCTTTGGGGATAGCAATGGAGCCGTCTATGGACTTGCCATTGGTGATGTCAACGGCGATGGCGCGCCGGATATCGTGGCTGCGCGTTCGGGTGCCCCCAGCATGCTGTATCTCAACTCTTTGATGTTGAAACCGAACTCACGCACGCCCAAATGATGGCAGCGGTAAAAATGTAAGGCTGTGGTTTTGCAGCCGCGTTGCGGCGAGTATGAGTTTAGCCCGGCGTTTCAATGCTGGGAAAGCTTGGCAATAGTTGCGGCGTTGTGTCGGCGACGCTTGAATTCAGGCGTCACTGACGCGCCGCCGCTACCGATTCTGTAATTTCGCACGGCAGCGAGTTTGTTGGCGATGGGTAAGGCCAATTTCGTTAGTATTCGTCCAAAAACAAGAGTCCGTTGATACGTTTAGCCTGTTGGCTGCACCCTGTTACGAGATGCACAACATAAACACGGAGGATTTATGACCAAAACAAAATTCGCAATTGCCACAATTAGCTTGTCCATACTTCTGACTTGCACTGCCCTGGGGCAGGGAAACCGAAAGCCGCCGCGGCAAATCAACAACCCTTTTGGCGTGGGCGGAACAACAACTATGGGCGTCAAAACTCGCAGAAACGCCAATCTGGGCGACACCGCTACCCACGAAGTCGGTCATAGGGGAAAGCGTCGCTTGCAATCGAATAGTCAGTCGCAGCAGGTGCGTAGTCGCAAGAAGAACCAGGATATCGAAGTCGAAAACGATGAAACACATCGCACTCGACCGCGCACTGCGCGAACTGAAACTGTGAATAATAACGAGACCTTAAATGTCTCTTCTCGTGGCAAGAGGCGAAAAGCATTTCCGAAAGCGACGCCATAACACCGTTTACTAAAGCCGTCGGCTTCGGCGAAACACTGAGCATTTGCCGCAAAACAAAGCTGATCAAAACAAGGAGAAGTCAATGTTGTTTACTCGACGATCATTTCTGGCGACTTCGTTGCTGGCGTTACCAGCCGCTTCGATGACGTTTAAACCGGAACAAAACTGGCCGCAATTTCGCGGTCCCGCCAGTCAAGGCATCGCTGATGGATTCCCGACGCGCGCCAACTGGAACGTAGATGCGACAACCGGCAAGCTTGACGGATTGTTGTGGCGCACCGAAGTTCCGGGCTTGGGACATTCCAGTCCGATCATCTGGAAGGATCGAATCTACATGGCGACGGCAGTTCCGAAATCCGGCAAACCGTCGTTGCGCATCGGACTATACGGCGACATCAAACCGGCCAAAGACGACGAAGAACAGCGTTGGCTGGTGCAGTGTTTCGACAAAAAACACGGGAAGCTGAAATGGGAACGGATGATTCGCGACGCCAAACCTTCGACCGTGCGCCACGAAAAAGCCTCGCATGCGAACACAACGCTTGTCACTGACGGCAAACGCCTGGTGGGATTTTTCGGCGCGGACGGGCTGTATTGCCTGGATATGAAAGGCAAGCTGCTGTGGCAAAAAGACCTGGGGCGCATCAACGTCACCTGGCGCAGCGTGGCATGGGGTTTCAGCAGTTCTCCGGCGCTGCATAAAGACCGCATTGTCGTGCAATGCGACGATCCGAAAGACCCGTTTGTCGCGGCGCTCAGTTTGGAAGACGGCAAAGAATTGTGGCGGACTTCGCGCAAAGGCGCTTGCGAAAACAGTTGGGGCTCGCCGCTGATTCACTCCGATGGCGGGCGCACGCAAGTCGTCGCCAATGGCTATCCGTACATCGCGTCCTACGATCTGGAAACCGGCAAGGAACTTTGGCGGCTAAAAGGCGGCGGAGACATTCCGATTCCTACGCCGTTTGTCGCTGATGGATTGATTGTGCTGACCAATTCGCACGGCGGAAAAACGCCGTTGTTTGCGGTGCGCCCGACGGCTACCGGAGACATCTCGCTGGCCGAAAACGCCACCAGCAATGAATCCGTCGCCTGGAGCGCGCCCAACGGAGGCGCCTACATTTCCACGCCGGTGATGTACGGCGGGTATTTGTACGTGGCGAATTACAACGGCACGTTGCGCTGTTTCGATTTCAAGACCGGCGAAAAATTATATGAAGAGCGGCTTAGCCCGGACGCGGTGTGTTCGTCTTCGCTGGTGGCAGCGGACGGCAAAATCTATTGTCCAACCGAAGACGGCGTCGTTTACGTTTTGAAAGTCGGGCCGAAACTGGAAGTGCTGGCGAAAAACAACATGGGTGAACCCTGTCTAGCTACCCCCGCCATTTCGCAGGGAGTTATGTACTTCCGCACTTCGAGCAGTTTGATGGCTATTGGGTAGGATGAGAAAGGGATTTTTCCCACGAAATCGCACGAAGAAAGCACGAAGATAAGCCAGAATGTTCGCCTTCTTAGTGAAACTTCGTGTGTCTTCGTGGGAGAGTTCTTTTCAAAGATGAATCAGATTCGCTGAAAGCCTTTCTCGATTTCGCGGGCGGTGATTCGCAAAATGATCGGGCGTCCGTGTGGACAGGTGGCGGGGTTTTCTTTCTTCATTAGTTCATCAATCAGCCAACGCATTTTTTCCGGAGCCAGCGTCATATTGATTTTCACTGCCGCCCGGCACGCCAGGCTGGCGGCGATTTCCGCGCGAATTTCATCCAGCGACAATCCGCGCCGGTTTTCTTCAATCGCATCCAGCAATTCCAGCAACAACGTGCGAGCGACGCCAGGGCCAAGCATGGCCGGAATGGCTTTGATGGCGACGGTGCGGCCTGACAATCGGCCAAGTTCGAAGCCGTTTTCTTCCAACTCCGGCAACACCTGATCGAAGGCCGTCGCTTGAGCCGGTGACAAATCCAGCGTTTCAGGAATCAGCAACCGCTGTGTTTCGACTTTCTTGCGGCGCAGCGCGTTCCAATGCTGTTCGAACAGGATGCGTTCGTGTGCGACGTGCTGGTCAATCAACAGCAAACCGGTTCGATCCGTTGCGATGATGAAGCTGTTGTGCATTTGGCCGAGAGGATTTACTTCGTCGGCGATCAGCGTCAGGCTTTGGGCGGGTTTCAGTTGCGAGTTTGATTCAGCGGCTTTTCCGCCCAGACAGCCAAGGCGATGACCGTAAAGCTGAATCGGGTCTGGTTCGGCTGAAACAGGCGGCTCGGCGATTGGTTGTAATTCTTCGGCAGTTGGCGTTTCCAGATCAACTCGCTCCCTACCGGTCGCGGTACTGACTGGCTCAGCTTCAGCGGTTGGCTCGTTGTCGCTCAAATCAATTTTGAATTGTTGAGGCGGAGGGGCTTGAAGTTTGAATGCTGCGCGCAACTCCTCACGTGAAACCTGTGCAGGCTTTTCGTCAAAGACATGCGAACGAAAAACTTCCTGCGGTTTGAGCGATGATTCCGGCTCAGGTTTGGAAAACAATGTTACGGCGGCTTTTGATGAACCGATGGCGGCGCGCACGGCGTCGCGGATCAAATCGTAAACAATCGTGCCGCGCACGAAGCGGACTTCGGTTTTAGCCGGATGGACGTTGACATCAACTTCATGCGGAGGCATTTCGACAAACAGCATTGCCGACGGATACACGCCCGAAGGAATCATGGCGCGATACGCTTCGATCAACGCGCGACTGATGACTTTGTCGCGGACATAACGTCCGTTGATGAAAAAGTACTGACTGTCTTTGGTCGTGCGCGTCGCCGATGGTGACGACACAAATCCGCGCACACGCATTTCGCCGGATTCGCCGCCAACTTCGATCAGTCCGTTGATGAACTCTCCGCCGAACAGTTGATAAGCGCGTTCGCGCAAATCGGCGGCGGGCGTCGTCCGGATGCTTTCGCGATTGTTGTTCAGCAACTTGAACGACAGGTGCGGATTTGCCAGCGCGTAATGCGTCACCAGATTGGCGATGTGGAAACTTTCGGTCGCTTCGGATTTCAGGAATTTGCGTCGCGCGGGAACGTTGAAAAACAGATCGCGGATTTCAAACTCCGCGCCCGGTGTGAAGGCGATGTCGCGGACGTTGAGCATTCGCCCGCCGCTGATTTCGACTTCGGTGCCGACAATGTCGCTGGCGGTTTGCGTTCGCAACCGCACTTTCGCCACCGAAGCAATCGAAGCCAGCGCTTCACCGCGAAAGCCGAGCGTGAGGATGGCTTCCAGGTCTTCGGCGGTTTTTAGCTTGCTGGTGGCGTGGCGTTCAAACGCCAGAATGGCGTCGTCGCGATTCATGCCTTCGCCGGTGTCGCTGATGCGGATCAAACGGCGTCCGCCAGATTCGACGGCGACTTCAATGCTTTTGGCTCCGGCATCAATTGAATTTTCGATCAGTTCTTTGACGATGGACGCCGGTCGTTCGACGACTTCGCCAGCGGCGATTTTATTGGCCAGACTGTCAGGCAGGACATGAATCTTTGACATTGCGGAAGTGGAAACCGGTTTGTAGCGTTGTTCAGTTCGAGTTTGAAATTAAAACCGAGCGGATGATAATTGACCGCCGATTGATGACACAACCGGCCACAACTAACCCCTTTGCAGAGAACACAATCAGATCGTTGCCAAAAACGATCAGGGAGGGATTCCATTATGAAATTGATCCGCACAAGAAATTGGTTCGCGGTTCTGTTGATTCTGGTTGGCACCGCTGTCGCTGTGAATGCTCAGCAGCGTGAGATTTCGATACTCGTCGGGCGATTGAAAACCGGCGACAAGGGAATTTCAGGCACGCAATCCATCAAAACGGCCTTTGACGGAGCGGTCTCTTATGAAGTCACGTATGGCCGCCGATTCGTGGACGGTAAGGTTGCGGCTTTGTACGGCGAATTGCTGATTGCTGGCGCTCCCAGCACCAAAATCAAAGTGACGAATTTTGCGTTGCCGAACAGTTATTCTTCGCTCTTTTTCACGCCGGGACTGAAGGTCAAACTCTTTCCCGGTGGAGGCGTTTCGCCTTATGTCGCAGGGGGATTGGGGATGGGGCGATATTCCGGTGACGCGCAAACGTCCACTGGTCAAAACGTCGCTGGCGATCAAGCCAACACCACCTGGGCGTTTGATTACGGCGGAGGCGTGGATTTGAATCTGGCCAGCGTCTTTGCCATTCGCGGCGAAATTCGCGATTTCATCACCGGCAAGCCGAAATTCACCGCACCGTTCTTCGACAAAAAACAACATAACGTCAACATTGCAGTTGGCATTGTTTTCAAATTCTGAAGAAGAGGATGCTGGATGGTAGATGCTAGGTGTTTGGTGAAAAAGGAAGTCAGTTGTTAGGTTTGGAGGGAGCGAAGTAGGCCGTTCAGCATCCGGCCAACTTCATCCATTTGTTCTCTGGTGTGAAGGTACTGTGGCTCGGCGAGGTAGCCGATTTGAAATGCGACCTCGATGTGAGTGTCTAGTTCACAAAGCGAACCTCTGGCGTGTCCCAGAAATTGCTGATACTCACCGCTCAGCCGTCTTCCTTGTCCTTCGGCAATGTTGGCCGGAATTGACGTTACAGCGCGACGAATCTGGCTTGTCAGGCCGTAAGTTTCTTCTTTCGGAAACAGTTTCGTCACCTTGTAAAGATCAACGACCAATTGAACAGCCTTTTGCCACACGATCAAATCACGATGGCTCTTGATCTGCTCTTTTGGCCTTTCCATCACAACTCCTGGCAACCAACCCTAATCACATTTCCTAAACTCGCCCTGTGGCAAAGCCCCAACATCTAACGCCCAACATCCAGCATCTTTTTACACCAACGTTTTGATTTTCAGTTCAGCCAATTGCGCCGGAGCGACTTCGCTAGGGCTGTCGGTCATCATATCCGAAGCCGTGGAAACCTTCGGGAAAGCAATCACGTCGCGAAGCGACGTTGCCTTGGCCAGCAACATCACCAGACGATCCAGGCCCAACGCAATGCCGCCGTGCGGAGGTGTGCCGTAACTCAAAGCGTCCAGGAAGAAGCCGAATTTTTCGCGCGCTTCTTCGTCGCTCAGTCCCAATGCTTTGAACACCGTGGCTTGCACGTCGGAGCGGTGAATACGAACCGAACCTCCGCCAAGCTCTTTGCCGTTCAGCACCAGATCGTAAGCTTTGGCGTACACCGAACCAAGATCGCCACCGCTTAGCTTTTCCACGTCTTCATCGCGTGGCGACGTGAACGGGTGATGTTTGGCGTACCAGCGTTTGTCTTCTTCGTGGTATTCAAACATCGGGAATTCCGTCACCCACAACAAACGGTTTTGGTCTTCGTTGATCAGCTTTTCGCGGCGCGCAATTTCCAGGCGAACTTCGCCCAACGCGTCGCAAGCTTTTTCCCATTTGCCGCCAACCATCAAAATCGAATCGCCGACTTTTGCGCCTGCGGCCTCAACGACTTTGGCAATGCCGTCCGCGCCCATCGTTTTGGTCAGCGCGGATTTATTTTCGCTTTCCAGCACTTGAATGTACGCCAAACCGCCCGCGCCGAACTTTTTCGCGTGTTCGATGATGTCGTCGTACTGTTTGCGCGACCAGGTGGCTGCGCCTGCGACGACGATGGCTTTGACTACGCCGCCTTTTTTAATGGCATCGGCGAAAACAGGGAACGGCCCGCCTTCAAACTGCGAAGTCAGATCAATGAATTCCATGCCGAAGCGCAGGTCGGGTTTGTCGGAGCCGAAGCGGTTCATGGCGTCGTTGTAACTCATTCGCTGAAACGGGCGCGCAGGAGCTTCGTACCCGGCGACTTTGAAACATTCGACGATCAGCGGTTCGATGACGTTGAATACATCGTCGGGCTGAACGAAGCTCATTTCGATGTCAATTTGCGTGAATTCCGGCTGGCGGTCGGCGCGCAAATCTTCGTCGCGGAAACAGCGCGCAATCTGGAAGTAACGCTCGTAACCGGAAATCATCAGCAACTGTTTGAACAACTGCGGCGATTGCGGCAGCGCGAAAAATTTGCCGGGCATCGTGCGCGACGGAACCAGATAATCGCGAGCGCCTTCGGGTGTGGATTTGGTCAGAATCGGTGTTTCGATTTCGAAAAAACCATGTTCGTCCAGCACGCGCCGAGTCGTGAACGCCAGTTGATGGCGCAACCGGAAGTTGCGCTGCATTTCCGGGCGGCGCAAATCCAGATAGCGGTATTTCAACCGAACGTCTTCTGACGCGTCGCAGCGTTCGATCTGAAATGGCGGCGTGCGCGAATCGTTCAGGATTTTGATTTCATCGGCGATGATTTCGATTTCGCCCGTGCTCATGTTTGCGTTGAAATTGCTTTCTTCGCGCAGGACGCATTTGCCGGTGATGGCCAGCACGTATTCGCCGCGAGCTTCTTTGGCTTTGGCGTGCGCGTCAGCGGAACGTTCGGCGTCGAACACCACCTGAGTAATGCCTTCGCGATCGCGTAAATGAACGAAGAGTAACGGCCCGTGGTCGCGCCGCGAATTGACCCAGCCCATCAACGTAACCGTCTGGCCAGCATGTTCCCGGCGAAGCTCGCCGCAATTATGAGTGCGTTTCGTTTGTCCAAGATGGTCCAACATTGTTCTTTCCTGATTTCAGATTTTTGCCCACGAAGTCACACGAAGAAGCACGAAGGAAATTTTTGGACAGGATTTACAGGATTCAACAGGATGAAGAGATTGACTGAATCGGTAAGGCTAATCCTGTTCAATCTTGTAAATCCTGTCTACCGTTTTTCCTTTTGTCTTTCTTCGTGAACCTTCGTGTGGCTTCGTGGGAAGATTCAATTTAATTTCAAAATGATTTCGTCCAGCGTCAGTGATTCCTGTTCGCCGGTTTTCAAATTCTTCAAGGCGTATTTTCCGGTGGCGACTTCGTTGTCGCCGATGATCAGCGCATGGCGAGCGCGCGCTTTGTCTGCTGCTGCCATCGCTTTTTTCATCTTGCGGTCTTCAAATTCCATCGCCACGGCAATGCCAGCGGCCCGGAGTTTTTGCGCCAGGGTGAACGAATGCCCGCGAGCCGTTTCGCCCAAAAAGACGATAAACACATTCGGGGCGTCAGCCGTTCGCAACTGTTCGGCTTCGCTTTCCGGCAACGCCATGACCATGCGATCCAGACCGAACGCAAAGCCGAAGCCTTTGGTTGGCGGCCCGCCGATGGTTTCCGACAATCCGTCGTAACGGCCTCCGCCGACCAGCGTGTTCTGTGCGCCTAGCCCGTCGTGGCCAACGATTTCAAACGCCGTCCGAGTGTAATAATCCAGCCCGCGTACCATTCGCGGATTGATGGTGTACGCAATGCCGCGCGCATCCAGATGCGCTTTGAACTGTTCAAAGTGCAACCGAGACGCTTCATCCAGCGAATCGGTGATGGTCGGCAAATCTTTGATTACTGCCTGGCAGCTTTCGTTTTTGCAATCGAACACGCGCAACGCGTTGGTTTCAAACCTGTGATGACAATCCGCGCAGAGCTTGTCCAGATTCGGGCGAATCGCTTCGCGCAAGGTTTCAAGGTAAGCTGCTCGGCTGGCAGGTTCACCAACGGAATTGACCAGCAACGTGGTGTTCGTGATTTTCAGCTCTTTCAAAAACCAGTCGAGCATTTCCATCACTTCGGCTTCAATGGCCGGGTCATCACTTGATCCCATGACTTCGACGCCGATCTGATAAAACTGACGATACCGTCCGGCTTGCGGGCGTTCGCGGCGAAACATCGGGCCGACGTAATACAGCTTTGTTAATTCGCCGGGAGATTTATCGGCGAACATTTTGTGCTGAATATATGCGCGCACGACCGACGCGGTGTTTTCCGGTCGCAAGGTCAGGGATTCGCCTTCGCTGTCCTGCCGAGCGCGATCCGTGAAGGTGTACATTTCCTTGTGAACGATGTCGGTCGCTTCGCCCACGCCGCGAGCGAACAATTCCGTCTTTTCAAAAATGGGCGTGCGAATTTCGCGGAACCCGTACCGGCGAAACGCTTCGCGCGCGACGGATTCAATGCGATGCCACAACGGCATATCGCCCGGCAAAATGTCTCTGGTTCCTCTGACAGTTTGAATCATAAAAAAGTAGTCAGTAGTCAGTAGTGATCGCCGCTGTTTGAATGGCTACTGGATTAGTTTTGGTGTTGCAGGCTGGAAACGGCCTGACAGATTAAGTCGCGGATTGTAGCATAGCCGTTGGTTTAGCCAAGTCTGCGGCCAAAATGGAGAAGTTTCGATGCTTATTACTGAACAGCGTGGAGCAGTGTTGCTGCTGACGCTTGATCGTCCTGAAAAACGGAATGCGCTTCACCCGGATTTGATTGCGAAGTTGACTGCGACGCTGGAAGACGCCGCAGAAAGTTCCGAAGTGAACGCCGTGATCCTTACCGGCGCGGGCAAAAGTTTTTGCGCCGGGCTTGATCTTGACTTTGTGCTGGAAGCCTCGTTTGAAGAAAAGATTGTCTATCTGGAAAACGTCTTTGCCATGTTCCAGCGCATTTACACGCAACCTCAGCCGGTAATTGCCGCCATCAATGGCCCGGCAATCGCGGGCGGATTCGATCTGGCCGTGATGTGTGATTTCAGATTGTGTTCTCCGGAAGCGACATTTGCGCAAACGGAAATTCTGCTTGGCCTGACGCAGATGATTTTCCCGCTGTACAAAATTATTGGCCTGGGTCGCGCGAAGGAATTGGCCATGACCGGCGAAATCATTCATTCCAACGAAGCTCATCGCATCGGTTTGGTTAATCACGTTTGCGATTCCGAACAATTGCTCAGCAGCACCATGTCGCTGGCTGAAACTTTGGCTGTTCGCCCGCGCCAGGCTTTGTTTGAAACCAAACGGCTGACGCGCGAACTGATTGACGTGGACACGCAAACGGCTTTTCGGCGAATGGGCAAAGCCATCCGCGACCGGTTGCAATCGGAAGAACACCAGAAAATGGCGCAGGAATTTGTCGCCAAACTCAAGCATCGAAACTGAGATAGGGGAATGGTGCGAACCGTCAGCGCCGCGACCGTGAATGAAGTTTTTTGAAGATACGTCCCCGCTTGCTATCCGCGCAGCACGAACGGTTGCCAAAAAATTGACGGTTTGTCTGACTGCGTGATAATTTGCTTACCGGTCGGTCAGTTAGCTGAAGTGGTCAGTGCCGCGCGCAATAGCAGGCGGGTGTTCTGCCAACCACGTTCTGCTACCGGTCGCGGCACAGACTCAAAATGAAAAATGGCAAGAAACAAACCCGGTTGAGTGGTTCCGAACGAACGGATCAGATTTATTCTGTTGCCGCACAGATGATTTGCGAACGCGGGTTCGACGCCACTTCGATGAGCGACATTGCCGAAGCCGTCGGCATTACCAAGGCAGGCGTTTACCATTTCATTCCCAGCAAAAAAGAATTGCTCTTTGCAATTATGAGCTACGGGATGGACACGCTCGAAGCTGCTGTGATCAACCCGGCGCGGGAAGTTGCCGATGCTGAACAGCGTTTGCGCTTCATCATCACCACTCATTCAATGTTGATCGCTCGCAGCAGCACCGATGACGGTCACAGTCCCGTGACGATTTTGGTCGAAGAAGAACTGGGGTTGTCGCCCGTTCACCGCCGCAAACTTCGTCAGCGAAAACGGATGTACGTTGATCTGATTCGTTCGGCGCTGGAACAGTTACAAGCCGACGGCAAACTGAAAGACATTGATGTGACGGCGGCTGCGTTCAGCTTGCTGGGAATGATTATGTGGTTGGCGCGCTGGTTTCGCCCTGACGGCAAACTATCGCGCGAACAAGTCGCCGAAGAAATTTGCAAGATCGCGCTGGGCGGTCTATTGAAATAAAAACTTTCTCCACGAAGTCACACGAAGATTCACAAAGAAAATAGACAGGATTTACAAGATGGACAGGATTGAGCGTGGCCTGTTCAGTGCGGTTTTTCATCTTGTCGAATCCTGTAAATCCTGTCTAAAAGCTTTCGATTTGACTTAGTTTTGCTCTTCGTGCCGCTTCGTGTGCCTTCGTGGATTTGACCTTCAATTCTGGAAAGGAATCTTCAAATGAGAGAAGCAGTTGTTGTCGCCAGTTCGCGCACGGCGCTGGCCAAATCGTTTCGCGGGTCGTTCAACCTGACTCTTCCTGCCGACATGCTGGCGCATTGCATCAAGGACGTGTTGGCCAAAACGCCGCAGCTTGATCCGGCAGAAATCGAAGACGTCATCATCGGCGCGGGGTATCCGTGCGGAGCGCAAGGCACAAACGTCGCGCGCGTCGCTTCGGTGCTGTCAGGCTTGCCGGTGTCGGTGGCTGCGACGACGGTCAACCGGTTTTGCTCTTCAGGATTGCAATCGGTGGCGATGGCTGCGCACCAGATTATGGTCGAAGGCGCGGAAGCTGCCATCGGTGGCGGAGTCGAAAGCATCACGATGTTGGGCCGCGACAGCAATCCGCATCCGGTGGTCAAGGAAATGAAGCCGGGCATTTATATGGTGATGGGCGACACGGCGGAAATCGTCGCCAAACGGTATGGCATCAGCCGACAGGCGCAGGACGAATATTCGCTCAGCAGCCAGCAGCGCACTGCTCGTGCTCAGGCCGAAGGATTTTTCTCCGGCGAAATTGCTCCGATGAAAGTGATGGCGGGAATTCTGGACAAACAGACCGGCCAAGTGGTCAGCCAGGAAGAACGCCTGTGCGACAAAGACGAATGCAATCGCCCGGACACGACGCTGGAAGGCTTGCTGGCGTTGAAACCGCACTTCGACAAAGACAGCGGGCAGGGAAGCGTTACCGCTGGAAACTCTTCGCAGCTTTCCGACGGCGCGGCGATCAACCTGCTGATGTCGCGCGAACGCGCCGAAGCGCTGGGCGTCAAACCGAAAATGATCTTTCGCGGATTCGCCGTCGCCGGTTGCGAACCGGACGAAATGGGTATCGGCCCGATTTACGCGATTCCCAAACTTCTGAAACGCCACGGTCTGACAGTCAACGACATTGACGTGTGGGAATTGAACGAAGCCTTCGCCGTGCAAGTTGTTTACTGCCGCGATTTTCTGGGTATTGATCCTGACAAGTTGAACGTCAACGGTGGTTCGATTGCCATCGGCCATCCGTTCGGCATGACCGGTTCGCGGCTGGTCGGAACCATCGGCAACGAACTGCTTCGCCGCAAGGCCAAGTACGGCGTCGTGACAATGTGCATCGGCGGCGGGCAAGGCATGGCCGGATTGTTCGAAGCCTGCAACTAAGCCGACAAGCAATTGAATGTACTGTAGTCCGTACAAGGATGACGTGGTTAAACTTGAGATGACCGACCGCATCACTCCAGAAAAGATTTCTGATAATGGAAGCATTCCGATGTTTCCATTATCAGAAACACCGAAGGCAGCCTAATTCATGTTAGGTGGCTCGGATTATGCGAGCAAGTGACCAGGCCAAGGAACCTTATATGAACGTGCAGAAACAAATCAAAGATCATATTGAAGCTCAACCAGAGCCAAAACGAAGTGACATGCAAGAGCTGCATGACATCATTCTGGGGTTGATGCCAGACTGTAAATTGTGGTTCCTGGACGGCAAAGACGAGAGCGGTCAAACGGTTTCTAACCCAAACATCGGGTATGGATCCCAGACGATAAAGTATGCCGATGGAAAAACCAGAGAGTTCTATCAGATTGGCATTAGCGCAAACACAACAGGAATCTCCGTTTACATCATGGGAATAAAAGACAAGAAGTACTTGGCCGAGACATATGGAAAAACACTCGGCAAAGCAAGCGTAACGGGGTATTGCATCAAGTTCAGGGCGCTACGAAATATAAACGTTGATATTCTTGAAGCCGCAATGCTCTATGGGATTGAGCAGACAAGCGCCTGACGTTTTGTTTGACCGGAGACCTCGCCGTTTACGAACCCAAACCTTTGCGGACGGGGAAGCCCCTGTGAACGAGTTGTTATGTCAGGGAGCCGCGCCGTTGCCAAAATGTCGAGTTCGGCCAGCGACTTTCTCTGGCGTAAAAAAATCGCAGGCTTTTTAGGTACTTCGTCCAGCGATCGTGGAGGCTCTGTTCGTAATGCGCCAGCGCGGACTGATCGCCGCACAATAATGCTTCAATAGCGGCGGCTGCTTGCGATCCGGTTTCGAGTGCGGCCAGTATGCCTTGCGATGAAAGCGGATCGTAAGCCATTGCGGCATCGCCCACTGCCACCCAAGCTGCGCCAGCCACGCGATCAAGGCGCGAACTGTTGGCGGAAACAATGCGCGGGTCGTGCTTTATGCCGTAGCCGTGCAAAGCAATGCGATGCGACAGATGCGTCGTTCTTTCAATCAATTGCAACCACTCTTCCCGCGTGCGCGCAGCTTTAGTCGTTGCCAGATCGCCGTCGCTCAAATAAGCGGCCACCAGACAGCCATCGGCAAGCAGCGCGGCATACCACCAGCCGTCTTCCACCGCCTCAACCATCGTAAAAGAATTTTGATCCGGTTCTTTCGTTGAAACTTCAGAAGGTGTGAGCAATGCCGCCAGTCCGACAAGCCGATCAAGGTTGAAGCGCTGTGCCCCTTGTTGTCGTGCAAACCAGCTTGCGCGTCCACTGGCATCCACTATGAAATTGGCGTTAAGGTGTCGCTGCTCGCCGGTTGCCGAAATCAGCTTTAGTCGCCAGCCCTGTGCTTCGCGATGATGCTCTGCAATGCTGACGCCGGTGCTGAGGCGTGCGCCAGCGTCACCTGCGGCGCAACGCAGCATGCGGTCAAAACGTCGCCGGTCAAGATGCCATCCGTGGCCGTGCGGATCGAAAATGAAGCTGTGATCCAAGAGTTGAGGCGTTCCCCAAGCCGCCGAGTTGCCGTAAGAGGGCAGGTGGCCGTCGGCGATGAAGCGTTCCCACACTCCAAGCTGATTCAGCAGTGGGCGCGCCAGTGGCGGCAATCCTTCGCCGATCTTCCAGTCGCCTTGCTCGACGAATTGCCTGTGGGCTTGATCCACTTGGGCATTTCCGTCGCATTCAGGATTGCGTTCCAGTATTGTCACGCCAATGCCTTTTTGAGCCAAAGCGAGAGCGGTGCTTGCGCCTGCCGGGCCTCCACCAATGACGGCCACGGCAACCTGCTCCATATCGGCAATTTTTGTCGGCGCGCTCACGAATGCCTCCAATGTTTTGTCACAGCCAAATCGGAAAGCTAAAAACATCTCGCTTTCCGTGAACGAACTTACGAATTATCTTCACCCAGACCAATGCCAAGCTGGAATTTTCGGATCAGGTTGTCTAGGACTAAAGTTCAATAGCGAGTCCAAGTTAAGCTATGATAGATTTTAACCACGGTTGATTCATATTTCCTGCGTAATTCTGTAGCGGTTCGGATACATTGCTCTGGCAGATGTGAAACCCGGCCAGATGTTGTGAATCTGACTGGATCGCATGCCAGTTGGCGCGAAAGAAAACTGGTAAAACCTGGCTACTACCTTCAAGGATAAGAAACGTTGACCCCAGAACGTTGGCAACAAATTGAAAAGCTCTGTTACGAAGCTCTGGAACTGGATTCAGGGCGGCGGGAGGCTTTTCTCAATCACATTTGCGTCGGGGACGAAGAATTGGCAGAGGAAGTTCGGTCCATGCTGGCCGCGCATGACCGCGCGGGCGATTTCCTGCAACAAAATGCGATGGAATTGGAAGCAGGGGCGCTGGCGCTGGAAAAAACGCTCGCCCTGCCAGTGCAGGAATTCAGTCATTACCGAATTACTTCTCGCATCGGAGCCGGTGGCATGGGCGAAGTCTGGCTGGCGCGCGACACCAAATTGGATCGCAACGTTGCGCTGAAATTTCTGCCGGTTCAATTCACTTCAGACAGAGACCGGCTGCAAAGATTTGTTCGCGAAGCCAGAGCCGCTTCGGCGTTGAATCATCCGAACATCATCACCATCCACGAAATCGGCGAAGCCGAAACCGCCCAAGGCAAAGTTCATTTCATTGCTACGGAATTTATCGAAGGCCAAACGTTGCGACAGGTGCTGGCGCACGAAGACCTGACGTTGAAAAAAGCGCTGGACATTGCCATTCAATCTGCCGCTGCGCTGGATGCCGCTCATCACGCAGGGATCATTCATCGCGACATCAAGCCGGAAAACATCATGGTTCGCCCGGATGGTTTGGTGAAAGTGCTGGATTTTGGATTGGCGAAACTCGATGTTCGGCGATCCTTGCCGGAAGAGTTGGTTGATACGGCAGCGCAGACTCAGCCCCGCGAAGTGAAAACGCAGCCGGGAATGATTCTGGGCACGTTGCGGTACATGTCGCCCGAACAGGCGAGAGGCCGCGAAGTAGACGCGCGCACAGACATTTTTAGCCTTGGCGTCGTGCTTTATGAACTGATCTCCAAACAGCCGCTCTTTGCGGGAGAAACCACTGCCGACGTCATCGCCGCCATTATCAACAAAGAGCCTGAATCGCTGTCGGCCTTTGCTCCCGACACTCCTGAAGAATTGGAGCGAATTGTTCACAAGTCTCTGGCTAAAGACGCTCGCGACCGTTACCAGACCGCCCGCGATTTGCAGATTGATCTGCAAAATCTGAAACAGGAATCCGAAGTCAGCGCGCGTTTGAACCGTTCGGGGCAAAGTCAAAAAAACAGCCAAACGGATTCGTCATCGGGAAAACCTCTCTCGCAAGTCACTCGCCAGTTGGCCGCTCCGCGAGTGACGTTAAAACAGATATTGCTGGCGATTCCGGTGCTGATCTTATTGGGTGGGGCGATTTGGTGGTTTGCATTTAAGCGTAGTGGGCGCGTGGATGTTCCGCCGCTGGCGTCTTTGAAACATTCCGAAGTCGCGCGATGGTTAAGCGAACCCGGCGAAATTTACAGCAGCGGAGCGTTTTCACCAGATGCGAAATGGATTGCGTTTTCTTCCACGATCGGAGGAGGCAAAAACATCTGGGTCAAACAGACGGCTTCGACACAGGATCACCAAAGTACCAATGACTCGTTTCGCAATGATCAGCCTCTTTGGGCTCCCGATCAGCTTGAAATTGCCTACTTCTCATTGAAAGAAGGGAAGCCTGGCATCTGGCGCATGCCTCAACTTGGAGGGCCAGCAACCCGGATCAAAGAGTTGAGCGTTGGCGAAGGAGACGTGAAATTGAAATCCTGGTCAAAAAATGGCGCTACCCTGTATTACGAATCCAAACAGACCCTGTTTGCACTGGACGTGAAATCGGGACAGATCAAGCCGTTGACCAATCCTGCATCCGCAACAATTGTTCAAGGCACGCTCAGCATCTCGCCGGATGAGCAGACGGTTGCGTACGCCATGGCAGATTCAGGCCGAAATCATAGCCTTTGGGTGGTGCCTGTTGCCGGAGGCTCTGCCAAACAGATCGCCAAAGATTTTGCGGATGCCCGAAATCTGGTTTGGCATAGCGACAACAAACGAATTCTGTTTAGCGCCAATGTGGATGGCACATTTCAGATCTTTGTGGCCGATGTGTACGGTCATCTGCCGGTACAGATTACCTTTGGCGATAATGACAATCTGATCCTGGATGTTTCGGCGGATGGATCAAAGTTGTTGTACGGCACATCAAAGGAAGAATCCGATGTGTGGGGCGTGAACGTGGCCACTGGGGAAGAATTTGCTCTTGCTGCTGATCTTGAAGCAGAGCTTTGGCCCGATGTCGCGAAAGATGGCAAGAAGGTGGCTTATCAAGCAATCAAGAATTTAAGTCAGGGAAATAAAATCAATCGCGGGGCTATCTTGTCCAAAGTGTATGGATCAAAAGAGGCTCCCTTCCAACTTGCTGATGAAGGCTTTTTGCCAAAATGGTCACCCGATGGAAAACGCCTGGCCTATTTGCGGCGCGTGGATAAAGCCACCAATCTTTGGGCGATGGACGGAGCAGGCGGCGGTATTACCCAATTAACGAAAAACGGATTGATCAGCGTGGATTACAGCTTGCTGCCATACAACCGCAGTCAAACCAGCAGCTTTGACTGGGCACCGGATGGCAGCCGCATTGTGTATTACGCTGACAGAGCTGGAAGCCGGAATTTCTGGATTGTTTCCGCTGATGGAACCAGCGACAAACAGGTTACCAATCTTGCGGACCCAAATCTGGTGGTGGCTTGCCCATTGTGGTCACCGAATGGACAGTTGATTGCATTTTCCGCAAAACCAAACAAAGCCAACGAACAAGGCCGCACCGATTTCAGCGCATGGTTGATTGAGCCAGATAAACAAACATCGCGGAAATTTTTTCAGGCAGATTCCTCGCGTTACCGATTGCTGGGGTGGGCAGCAAATGGGCACGAAGTGTACGTCGCTCAATTTGTCGGCGCGACGGCCGGACAGCCTCAGGAAATTCATCTATATCGCGTCTCAACTGAAACCGGCGCACAGAATAAAGTAGCGACGCTCCCAATGACGTATTTTTACAATGTCTATTTATCGTCCGATAAACAAAAGATTGCCTTTGTCTCGCATCAAGGGAGTAACGATAACGTGTGGGTGATGCCGGTGACGGGCGGCGTCGCCAGAAAAGTGACCAGCAACAATGATCAGCGGCTGTTCTTTTCCACGCTCGCCTGGTCGCCGGATGGACAAGCGATTTATTTTGGAAAGCAATCCCGGTATAGCCTGCTTTCCACGATCACGAATTTTCAGTAGCTAGAGACAATAGTTTTTTACTTTGAATGGCGGATTTCCCTCTGGCTTTACGCCTTAATGAATTGAGCAAGCGAATGCATACATATTTTTACTGTTCGATCCTGCGACTGAGCAAATTGCAGTAATCAGCCCTCGATCTGAAGACTGCAACTTGCTCGATGTTGAGTTATCAACCTCGTCGGCAAAATCAACTTAGCCGATTTTCCTCTTGGAGTTTGTATGCTGAAAAAAATATCTGTCAAAGGGCTAGCATTGACGCTAATTCTCGCACTCGTTTTGTTTATGGGAGCGGTGGCGACGCCCAAGGCTGCGCGCCCCATGGCTAATAATCCGCAAGGTGCCGCGACGCCTGCAACAGATTGTTCTGACACCGCTATCATGAAAGCGATTTATGCCAAGTTACGGGCCGACAATCTGTTTAAAGATCGCCTGAATCACATCAATGTCAGCGTCAAAAGCAAAGTGGTGACCTTGAATGGTGATGCCGTTGGCAAAGGTGCTGTCGCCAAAGCCGGCAAGCTGTCTCAAGTCGCGTGCGTGACAAAGGTCGTCAACAAATTGAAACCCGTGCACAAGATTGGTTGTGAAAACGGAAAGAAACCTTGCGGGGACGAGTGCATTGACCAAGGCCAGGATTGCAATTTGCCGCCGCCTCCTCCAGAAGATTAAAGGGACACGAAACAATCGGTATGCGGTAAGGACGCTTGTGAGTGCCCTTGCCGCACTATTTTTGAGCGAGCGATATGAAAGGTAAATCTCAAAGAACTCGCGTGGCCACCGACACAACCGACGCAAATGATCCTTCGTCGTCGAACGTCACGATTACTCCGCCGCGTTACCCAAAAGGATTGAATATGGCGACGCCTGAGCCGAAAGTATCTTCAGCGCGGGCCACTGCTTTCAAACGGATCAAGAAAGACATGGGCGAAATTCACATTCCGCCTCGCAATAAACGGGTTCTGCAACAAATCAGGAATGCGTGTTGGCGCGGAATGGCAAAATTTGAAAAGGAATTGGCCGCACGTCGCCTGGAAGCAGAAAAGTCCGGCGGCAATTTTGTGACCGGCGACATAATCTGGAAGCAAATCAAGGGACATCTTGATGGTGTCAATCCGTTTAAGATTACAGAAGAAATCGTTCCGGGATCGCTGGCTTCGCGGCTCTCATTTTTCGATTGGCGCGGACTGGGGATTGTTCGCCCAGCTCGTGATCAAGGAGCCTGCGGCAGTTGTTGGGCATTTGCAGCTACGGCTGCGTTTGAAAGCCGTCTTATGTACAACCTAAGTCGGTTCAAAATCAGCACAGAGTTTGGAGGATTGCCCACCACACAAGTCGCACTGGATGTTCAAGGCTGTCTGGATTGTGTTTCAGGCGGCGATTGCAGCGGAGGATTTCCTGCCGCTGCTTTTCAGCATTTCATGAAATATGGCGCGCGATTGTTGAAAGTGAATGAATCAGGGTTTGTGGTGGTCGATTCCAAAAGTTTGCTCGGTAAAAAAGGGCATTGTACAGAAAAGGAGTTGGGCGGCATTCGTGCTTTTGCGTGGGATTTCGTGTTTGAGGAACCGGATATTGTGCCTACGACGGATGAACAGATTTTGCATCTCAAGGCAGCCTTGTTGAATTTTGGGCCGTTGGCTGTGCTGGTTCGAAAAGACGAAGATTTCATTCAATATGGAATCACGTTTCACCCGCCAAATGATGTGTTTAACAACCAGAGCGAATTTGAAGTCAATCACGCCGTGTTACTGATTGGTTGGGATGATGACCGGCGAGCCTGGATAATTCTGAACTCTTCGGGGACCGAATGGGGAAACTCGTGCATTGACCAAAAGCACCTGAATGATAAGTTTCCTGGCTCGCACAATTTGAGCAGCACTCAAGAAAAAGGCTGCATGTATATTGCGTACGGTGCAAGCAGCATTGGCAAGTATGCGGCCTGGATCGAAGCTCCTATCACTTTAGACATTCCCAAATCGCGCAAACGAACTCCCCCCAGGTCGAAAGGTCAGAGTGAGTCGAAACCCGCACGGTCCGCGAAGGCCTCAGCGCCCAAACGGAAACAATAATGGCTGAATTGAAGCCAGCAATTCAGGCGTTCATTCAATCCGGTGGGCGAAGCTCGCGGATGGGGACGGACAAGGCCTGGCTGGAAATCAACGGCCAGCCAATGATTGAACATGCACTGGCAGCGGCGGACCCCGTCGCCGCCAGCCTTTCCATCATCATCAACCAAGCCAATCCAAACGCTGACCGTTACCGCAAACTTGCCGCCAAGTGGAATGCCCGGCTGCTGTTTGATCTGCACGACCACAAAGGCCCGCTCGGAGGCATTCATACCGCACTGAAACACTGTGGAGAAAACGAATCGGCGCTGATCCTCGCCTGCGACCTGCCGTTCCTTACTTCTGAATTCCTCTCGTTTCTTTGTAAGACTCATCACGTCATTAATCCAACATCCAACATCCAACATCCAACATCAATTACAGTTCCGACCGATCAAGACGGCCGCTTGCAACCGCTTGCAGCGATTTATGATCAAGCTTGTCTGCCTGTCATTGAAAAAATGCTGGCGGCGGATCGGCTGAAAGTGGATCGGCTGTTTGGGCAGGTTCCGACACTGACGATTCCTTTTGTCGAAATTGACGGACAGGGTTATGCAAAAACACTCTTCCGAAACTTGAACTCTCCTGCAGATCTATAAGCAGAAAATCGCAATTTGCTCCCTGCATAACCGTCGGCTAAACTCCTTGTTTCATCATTAACACAAAATCCTGTCTGTGGCTGACTGTTGTAACTTTATGGCTATTGATCGCATTACGGTGCGTGGCGCGCGCCAGCACAATCTGAAAAACATCAGCTTGGAAATTCCCCGCAACCAGTTGACGGTCATCACGGGCCTGAGCGGGTCAGGGAAATCTTCACTGGCCTTCGACACCATTTATGCCGAAGGGCAGCGGCGCTACGTCGAGTCGTTGTCGGCGTATGCCCGGCAGTTTTTGGAGCAATTGGAAAAGCCGGATGTGGACGCCGTCGAAGGTTTGTCTCCGGCAATTTCCATCGAACAAAAAACTACCAGTCGCAGTCCGCGTTCAACTGTCGGCACAGTGACCGAAGTGTACGATTATCTGCGGTTGCTGTTTTCTTCGGTTGGGCAACCGCATTGCCCTCAATGCGAACGCCCGGTTTCCCGCCAATCTACCGATCAAATTATCCAAAGTGTCAAAGAATTGCCCGAAGGCCAGCGGGTGATGATCTTGGCTCCGATTGTTCGTGGCCGCAAAGGAGAGTTCAAAAAAGAACTGGAAAAGTTGCAAAAGAGCGGCTTCAACCGCGTGCGGATTGACGGCGAGATGATGACGCTGGACGACGACATCAAACTGGACAAGCGCCGTAATCACACCATCGAAGTTGTGGTTGACCGGTTGTTGATCAAGGAAGGCATTGCTTCACGTTTGGAAGAATCCGTGCGGACAGCGACCAAGCTGACCGAAGGCATTGTGCTGATTTCCATCGTTGACGGCGAAGAGCGGATGTATTCCGAAAAGATGGCTTGCGTGTTTTGCGGCATTTCGGTTTCACAGTTGGAACCGCGCTCGTTTTCCTTCAACTCGGCTTATGGCGCGTGCAAAGCATGCAACGGACTGGGTGTCGCTTATGAGCTGGATCCGTCCAAGTTGGTTTTGGACGGATCAATTCCAATCAACCAACTGCAATTCGTCGGCGAAGAAGACAAGGCGACCGATTCCTATTTGCGGGAAGCTTTGCTGGCTGTTGCGCGGCATTTTGGCGAAGCTATTGAAACACCTTTTGCCAAGTTGCCGAAAAAAGTCCGGGAAGCGTTCTTTTCCGGATTGAAGGAAAAGGTCGAATTCCGCTACGGCGATTACAAATACAAAGCGGAATGGAAAGGCGCGACAGCGTTTTTGATGGATGCGA
>ERZ650309.298-NODE-298-length-25238-cov-5.109320_pt1 | contig 25238 bp, 13 predicted proteins | sample MGYA00376245_ERZ650309 | MGnify/ENA primary metagenome ERZ650309 (study PRJEB26733, sample SAMN07839294) | wastewater metagenome | biome: urban; feature: wastewater treatment plant; material: waste water | place: USA: North Carolina | collected 2016-04-26 ...
CCTGCACCTGTTGCTCATTGGCCATCACGGAGGTTGAGGACAATGCACACTTTCCCAGTAGTTGATCCCGCGCCCTCCACATTCAACTTTTATGTTACGGGCGGCACCTTACGGCGCGACGCTGTCAGCTATGTCAGCCGTGAAGCAGACGAAGAAATCTATGAAGGGTTGCGGCGTGGCGATTTTTGCTATGTGTTGACTGCAAGACAAATGGGCAAATCGAGCCTGATGGTCCGTACGGCGGCACGCTTGCGTGATGAGGGCCTTGGGGTGGCAGTGCTCGATTTGACAGCGATCGGCCAGAATCTCAGCGCCGAGCATTGGTATTACGGATTACTTGGACATATCGGGCGGCAGTTAGGCGTAGGGAAAGAGCTAAAAGAATTCTGGCTTGGCCACACTTTACTCAGCCCGTTCCAGCGCTGGATGGGGGCGATACGCGAAGTTTTACGCGTGTGCGACAAAAGCCAGATCGTAATCTTCATTGATGAAATTGACGCCGTCCGCAGCCTCCCCTTTTCCACTGACGAATTCTTTGCCGGGATTCGCGGGATTTACAACGAACGGGCCGAAGACTACGAACTCCACAGATTGACCTTTTGCCTTCTCGGAGTTGCCTCCCCCTCTGATTTGATCCGTGACACGCGAACAACGCCGTTCAACATCGGGCGCCGTATTGAACTTCATGACTTCACTCGCAAAGAAGCGGCCTTGCTGGAGCAAGGGTTCGGGCGCGAACAACAGGTCAGCGTTAAATTGTTGGATCGGGTTTTTTACTGGACCGGAGGACAACCTTACCTCACACAGCGACTCTGCCAAGCCATTGCCGAAAATTCTTCGGTTCAAAACGCGCAAGGAGTAGATCAATTGTGCGTCAGCTTGTTCCTATCAAAGCAGGCGCGCGAGCGCGACAATAACTTGCTCTTCGTTTGCGAGTTAATGCTGCATGGGGAAGCCGATCCTGCCAGCCTATTGACTCTTTACGCACTCTTGCACCGGCATAAACCTGTCTTTGACGATAAAACGAACCCGCTCTTCGGCGCTTTGCGGCTTGCCGGGATCACGCGAACTGAACAAGGAGCGATCAGGATCAGGAACCGGATTTACGAGCAAGTCTTTGACCGCAAGTGGGTAAGGGACAATCTCCCGGATGCCGAACTGCAGCGACAACGTACGGCCTACCGCAGAGGACTGCTGCGCGCAGGAGCCGTTGCCGCAATCGTGGTCGCGATAATCAGCGCATTGGCCTTGATTGCTTGGAAACAGCGCCGCCGCGCCGAACAACAAGAATCCATTAGCCGCCATTTCGCCTATGCCGCGCAAATGAACTTAGCCGCACAAGACTGGCAAACAGCAAATCTTGCACGCATGAACGAAATGCTGGAAAGTCACCAGTCTTTGCCGGGTCAGGAAGATTTACGCGGCTTCGAATGGTATTACCTATGGAACCTTTGCCATCGCGACAGACTGACGCTCGCGCATACGAGTATCGTTTATTCATCAACCTTCTCTCCTGATGGAACAAAGTTGGCAACAGGAAGCGGTGACGCCACCGTGAAAATATGGGGGGTTGCCACCGGACGAGAGTTGATTACGCTCCGTGGACATACTGGCACAATCAGCGCAATCGAGTTTTCGCCGGAAGGCAGTAGATTGGCGACTGCCAGTCACGATGCAAGTGTCAAGTTGTGGGAAGTCTCTACCGGTCGAGAAATCCTGACTTTGCGTGGTCATAGTCAACGCATTTCTTCGGTTGCCTTCAGCCCGGACGGGAAGATGTTGGCGACGGCAAGCTGGGATGGGCTGGTTAAGTTATGGGATGCAGTAACAGGAAACGAACTAAAAACGCTGAAAGGTCATCAGTCCTGGGTCTGGTCAGTCGCGTTTTCTCCTGATGGCAACCGGTTAGCGTCGGCGGGCGAGGACCACACTGTAAAAATCTGGGCAGTCACTCAGGATCAGGAAGTCGCAACACTTAAAGGTCACAGCTTAAGCGTCTACACGGTGACGTTTTCTCCAAATGGTTTGTGGCTCGCCAGTGGCGGTAACGATCATTCAACCAAAATCTGGGATGCCAAAAGCGGGAAAGAGCTGACAACAATCAACGGTCATCGGCTGGATGTTAATGACGTTAAGTTTTCTCGCGACAGCCGTTGGCTGGCAACCGCTGGCGATGATCACGTTGCGAAGTTATGGGACACCGCAACCTGGCGGGAGTTAGTCTCTTTCAAGGGACACACGGACAAGCTCCACGCCTTAGCCTTTTCACCGGACGGTAAAACTTTGGTGACAGCCAGCGAAGATCATACGGCCAAGTTATGGGACATCGTAACCAATGAAAATCGGGACACACTAAACGTGGGAACGGCGGAAGTGTATACAGTGTCGGTATCCACTGATGGCAAAGTTTTGGCAACCGGCAGCAGCGAGGCGGTGCAAGTTTGGGACGTCAGTGCAGGCCAACAGCTCTATCGCCTTGATGTTCCAGAGGTACGTGCAATTGCGTTCTCGCCGGATAGCAAAAGCCTTGCAATCGGAAGCAGGGACAATCCGGCTTTGATTTTATGGGAACCGGCGACAGGGCGAAAATCTGTTTTGACTGGGCATACGAATGGAATCGTATCAGTCGCTTTCTCGCCCGACGGTCAAAAATTGGCTTCAGGAGGCAGGAACCATATCGTCAAACTGTGGGAAGTGACCACAGGACGAGAACTGGGAACGCTGTCGGGACATACAGCAGGCGTGAAAGGTGTCGCGTTTTCCCCGGATGGCAAGCTTCTGGCAACTTGCAGCGATGACTTTAGTATTAGGTTATGGAACGCAACGAATGCTCAGCAGCTTCTTGAACTGCAAGGACATACTGGCCGTGTGAACGCAGTCGCTTTTTCGCCAGATGGTAAGTACCTGGCCACCGGCAGCGCAGATCGAATGATCAAGGTATGGGATGTGCAATCAGGCAAAGTGATCAGTACCTTACGCGGACACGCTGCGGAGGTGAGAACTCTCGCCTTTTCCTCCAATGGAAAACGTTTGGCCAGCGGCGGTGAAGATCGGATCGTGAAAATCTGGGATATGTTCACCAAACAGGAACTTGCTCCCCTGTACGGACATACAAACCGAATCAATTCGTTGGCGTTCTCACAGGACGGGAACTTACTCTTTACAGGTAGCAGGGATTCTACTGTACGCATATGGCGAGCTCCCTCATCTGAGAAGCCTTCACTCGCAAACCACGATATATCCGCACGCTGAAAGTCACCAATGACAGGTCGGAAATGCTGGCCAGAGATATTCTTGTGATGACTGGAGAAGATGAAATGGGCATCAATAATAATGGGGGCCCTTTCGGTCCCCCGGTTCAGCAGCGTCCTCAGCCATTAGGGTATTAACCGCTGCCAATTAGGCAAATCTTCTATCGGAGCCATCCTTAAGTCAATGGCTAGTCTTGAAAAGACGGCCTGTCTCTACCGAAAATCCAATGCTGCAATGAAAGGATTTTCTGGCCCTCACACACCAGGTTGCACTAGTTTCCCGGATGGTATTCGCGCTCAGTGTGCCCCTTCAGTTGCGGGCGGTAGAAATACACATCTCGCAGATCGCCCGTGCTGTAACGTTTTGCCTGGTCATTGAAATGGCGTGAGGATGGATTGCCGCTTTCTCCGCCAGCGGTTACGGCTTTGGCGCGCACCGTTTCACCGAATTCGACAACGGCCACAAAGCTGTTGCCGCTGGTTCCGTAAATCTTCTTTGACCCTTTGTACGGGCGCGCGCCGAAAGAGGCCAGCGATCCCCAGACTGCTGACGTAAAGCCGACAGGAATGCTCGGCCCGGCGTCGGCAAACGGATGAACGATGTCGTCCGTCAGTCGTTGAAAGCGATTGATTTCGCCCCAGGGCGTTTTCCAGCTTCCAAAATCAGCCGTGAGTTTGTCAGATGCGGCGGAGAGCGATTGCAGCAGTTGTTCCGCCGTGGCTTCCTTGGCGATGTAATCCACTGCGACCAGGCCCGTCCGTCTTATTTTGCGTTGAATCTCTTCCGCCCAAAACACCGCCAGCGAAGTTGGAATTGACGCCACGGACCAACGCCGATCCCACGCGCGCAACAAAGCGATTTGTTCAGCGGTTTTCGCTTTCAAGGGATTGGAAGCGGGCGTTTGATCCCAGGCTTTGGCCAGGGCGGGAATCGGCTTTTCGAACCAGGGCAGATAACTGTCGTAGGCCGCCGCGATCAGCGAATCAAGCGTGAAATCTTTTTTGTCTTGCAACACCCTGATGGCATGTTGTCCGCGCGCCGACTCAACACCAGAATCAACATACACCGGAAAATCAGCTTTCTTCGGGCTGTTCGGCCCCGCCGCCTGCCACGGCCAGTCGTTGCTGTTGTACAGCCAGCCAGTCGCTGGATTCAATAAGTTCGGCGATTCATCCACGGCCAATAATCCCTTCCATTCAGTTGCCGGATTGCTGCCATCCACGGGTTTTGTCCAATCGAATTTAGGATCACGTTTCGGAATAAAGTTCGCGTGAAAATAGGCGATGTTGCCGTCGGCATCAGCATAAATCGTATTGTTCGACGAATTGGCGTGCAGTTCCATGACCTGCTTGAACTCTTTGTAGTTCTTCGCTTTGGTGCGTGAGTAGGACTGCGTCAGCGCCTTCACCGGCTCATTCATCAAACTAATGCTGACCCATTTGCCATTCGACGAGGCGATGACGGGACCGTGCTGCGTTCGATAGGTGGTGAATGTTTTCTCGGCCATGCCGTTGCCGGTCTTGTAAGGAACTTTGATCACCGATGTGGTGACGGGCCGTTCTTCATTGCCGTATTTGTAATAGAAGCGGTCGCCTTTTTTAACAACGGTTTCAAGATACCGATCGATCGCATCAACCGCGCTGGACGTGTGCATCCAACCGCAATGTTCGTTGAAGCCCTGATAAATAAAGAACTGTCCCCAGGTTGATGCGCCATAAGCGTTCAACCCTTCGTCGCTGGTCATCTGCAATTCAGACCTGAAGAAGAAAGATGTATGCGGATTGATCAACAACAAAGAATGATGCGCGGCGGTGTTTGTTGGCGAGATGGCCATGCCGTTCGATCCGCCTGGTTCAGGATGATCGAAAAGCCCTGGCTCTTCATTTGTGTTCATTGCGACTTTGGCGCTTCCGTAAAAAGCCTGCAATCCATCCAGAAGTATCGTTTCGATGTCGCCGCCGATACTGCCTTCTGTGAATGAAAGCGCCATCCAGGGTTCAAAGCGTTTGATCACTTTCGGTTTCACCTGTGGATGTTTCGCCAGATAAAAATTCAGGCCATCGGCCCAGGCATTCATCAGCGCCTGCAACCATTGCGGACTGGCGTTGTACTGAGTTTTCAACTCCGCAGGATCAATAAAAAGCTTCATGCGCAAATCTCGCCAGATGGCAGATTCGCCTTCCGCCTCAGCCAGCCGCCCCATCGAATTCAGGTAGTTGGTTTCCACGCGATTGAAATCGTCCTCGGCCTGGGCATAGATCGCGCCGAAGACCGCATCGGCATCCGTCTTGCCGTGGACATGCGCAATCCCCCAATCATCGCGAGTAATCGTGACATTGCGAGCTTGCCGTCCCCACCGTTGCAGTTCAGAGCTTTGCCCACTGGTTGACGCGCTAAAACTGAGCGAGAGTAGAATTGTGAAAACGAAACACTGGAATAGTTTTTTCATTGAGAGATGCCTCATAAAGAAATTGGTTCCGCCCAAAAGCTTTGAGCGGCGTCGCAGAAAGCAATGGCGACGGCAACGAAAATTGAGTGTAGCAGTAATGCCCTCTCGGCTTCACCTCTTCGACTGCCCAGCACATCTTTTTTTCATGTAGTTGAGCGTCTTCGTATCGCACTTTTGGCGAAGCACAGGTATCGTTGTCAACTCCTGAACACTACAAATATGTTTAAGGCGGATGAGATTTTCGGCACACACGTAAATCTCTTCGCTTTCGTTTGTCAAAGACCAAGCTGAAAATGCCGTCGCTATGAACTCCAATTTCCTTTTGATTCTCTTCGTCGCTTTCGTTTGTTTTACCGGGAACGCCTTCGCCGCCGAAACTGTGCGCACGCAGGCCAACGTTCCGGTAGAAATCACCTTCACTGCACAGCATCCGCATGCTCATCCGTTTAATGACGTGACGCTCGACGTGCAGTTCATTGCGCCTGACAAAACGGTCAAGACCGTGCCCGCTTTCTGGGCAGGCGGCGCAATTTGGAAAGTGCGGTATGCCTCCGCGCTTACGGGCACGCATCGCTGGCGAAGCGCCTGCAATGATGCCCAGGACGCAGGTTTGCAAGCTGTGGCGGGTGCGGTCGAAGTGACGCCTTATCGCGGAAGCAATCCACTTTTTAAGCACGGCCCGGTGCGTGTAGCGGCAGACCATCGGCATTTTGAGTATGCCGACGGCACGCCGTTTTTCTGGCTGGGCGACACGTGGTGGATGGGACTGAGCCATCGGCTTCATTTTCCAGATGAGTTCACGCAGCTCGCCGCCGACCGGAAGGCAAAGGGTTTCAATGTCATTCAAATCGTCGCGGGGCTTTACCCGGACATGTTCCCGTTTGACGCGCGGGGCGCAAACGAAGCCGGTTTCCCTTGGGAGGCAGATTACACAAGCATCCGTCCCGCATACTTCGACGCGGCAGACGCGCGCTTGCGATTGTTGGTGGATGAAGGTTTCACTCCTTGTCTGGTCGGCGCCTGGGGCTATTTTCTGCCGATGATGGGAGAAGCGAAGATGAAAGCTCACTGGCGTTATTTGATCGCCCGGTACGGCGCCTGGCCAATGGTGTGGTGCGCGGCGGGCGAAGCCAATCTGCCCTGGTATCAGGCGAAAAACTTCCCCGCTGATGACCGCACGATGGTGCCCGGCTGGACTGCAATGCTGCGCCACATTCGCGCAACTGACCCGTTCCGCCGTCCGCTGACCATTCACCCCACGGCCATCAACCGGTACAACGCGCGACATGTGACAGATGATGACGCACTGCTCGACTTTGATTTTCTGCAAACACCGCACGGCCAGCGCGGAGCCGTTCCCGTGACAGTACGAGCCGCGCGCGAATCGTTCGCCGCAACGCCGACTCTGCCAGTGATCAACGGCGAAGCCGCGTACGAAATGCTCAGCGATAAACTGCCGACCGAATGGACGCGCGCCATGTTCTGGCTTTGCCTGACAAACGGCGCTGCCGGTCACACTTATGGCGCGAACGGCATCTGGCAACTGAACCGCAAAGGCGATCCGCATGGACCTTCGCCCACGGCAAAAAGCGCGCCGACCGGGTACGGCGTCATCACCTGGGACGAAGCCATGCGCTTGCCCGGCTCACAACAGATGGCGCACGGCAAGAAGTTCTTTGAATCTTTGCCGTGGACGCAACTTACACCAATGGGAAGCAACGTTGGTTGGGCGGATTCGCCTGCGGATGCAAAAGAAGACCCTCTTTTTGCACCCCAAATGTGCGGAATCAGTGACCGCCTGCGTGTCGTTTACGTGCTTGCACCGCGTGCCGCCGCTGTCCGTGCGCTGCGCGCTTCAGCTCGTTATGACGTGACGTATTTTGATCCCGTGACGGGCGAACGCCACGCTGCGGCACCTGTCACCGCCAACGCACAAGGCGAAGCCCGCATCGCGCCTCCGCCGCAAGACCACGATTGGGTAGCATTGTTGAAAGTGACCAATTCCGGAAAGACGAAATGAAGCTGTAATCGGGAAACCTAGTCCAAGAGAAAATATGAGCCAAAAAAAGACGCTGTTATGCCTGTTCCTGATCCTGACCATTCTTGGCGCGGCGCGTCTCACTGCTGCGCCGAAGCGAAAACCGGTTCCGCCCAAAACTGTGGTGCTGACCTTTGACGATGCGGTGAAAACGCATCTCACCGTAGTCGCTCCGCTGCTGAAACAACTTGGATTTCGCGCGACATTCTTCATCACTCAAAAGTGGATGGATGATTCAGCGTACTTTCTGACCTGGGACGAAGTCGCCAAGCTTCATCGCCTGGGGTTTGAAATCGGGAACCATAGCTGGACGCACTCGGATTTTGGCAAGGCGGAAACCGGCGAAAAACTCGGCGCGGAGTTGGAGATGGTGGAAAAGGAACTCGCCAAAGTGGGCGTTCCAAAACCGGTGAGCTTTGCATGGTGCGGCAATGGGTTCGGCCCTGAAGCGCTGGAACAACTTCGGCGGCGTGGTTACACCGTGGCACGCCGAGGAATGCAGCCAGAGGTACCTTACGGCGCAATTCAGGCCGGACCGGCGTTGCAGGTAAAAAACCATCATCCGCTGTTCATTCCAACCACCGGCGACGCGTATCCGGCTTGGACGTTCGAACATTTCAAAAAAGTCCTGCAAAGCGCCAAGCCGGATGAAATCGTCGTGCTGCAATTTCACGGCGTGCCGGATGAAAAACATCCCTGGGTGAATACGCCGCCGGAAGCATTTCGCGAATACATGACTTACCTCAAGCAAAACGGGTATCACGCGCTGGCGTTGCGGGATTTGCTGCAATATTACGATTCGTCACAGTTGCCTGACGATCCGTTGCTCAAAATTCGATGCTGCGCCAAACCGAAGTGATTCAATGTCACTTTGCCAAACTTGCCTGACCAACCAGTTGCGGCAGCTTCGTGGCACCGAAAGCGACGTTATGCTCCGCGTCGAACAGCAGACGGTCGCCATCGAAACGGAATGACAGCGTGGAATAGAAAGGCGTTTGCTGCGCGACAAGTTTCACGGTGAAAACATCGTCCGCCGTCCAGGCACCACTTGCGGCAATCGCTGGCTGCGCTGGCACGCTCAGAAACTGATCCATCCCATTAGCGAAGCCGCCACGGCTTTTCACCCAATTCCCTGAGCCAATGGGAGTCCGCGTCTCTCCAGCGGATGTTCGCAAGGCAAGCACGGGCGATCCTGATTTGAAATCGAATGACGCGGCCCGAATGCCTCGGTCGTTTTCGGGAAACTCATACCACTTGCCCGTCACCTTTGAAGCCAGCGGCGCAGTAGCTTGGCCGGATGGAACTCGAACCGACAGATTGGCGAGCTTCGCTTTCAGCTTTCCCGCTGCAACGGCGTCTTCTGGAAGCGCGTTTGCCTTCATTGCTGGCAGGAGTTTTTCCCAAACCAGGTTCAATACGCGCTGCATATCGCGCACTCCGCTGGTAATCGCTACCACGGCGTCAAGCTCCGGGATGACAAGGCAGTATTGCCCGAATGCTCCGTCGCCACGATAAGAGTTATGGCGAGAACGCCAGAACTGGAACCCGTACCCTTGATCCCAATCGCTTTTTGGAGACGAACCGTTCGAAGTTTGCAGTGCAGTTGCCTGCTCAACCCAAGTTGCGGGGATAAGCTGTTTCCCTTTCCAAGCGCCTTTTTGCAAGTACAACTGCCCGAAGCGCGCGATCTCTTCCGTGCGCACCATCAATCCATAAGCGCCCGCCGAAATTCCTTGCGGGCTGGTTACCCAGGTTGGATTTTCAAAGCCCAGCGGATCGAACAGCCTTGGCCGCAAATAATCCAGCACAGTCTGGCCAGTCGTCTTCTGCACAATCGCCGAAAGCATGTACGTGGCTGGGGAGTTATAGAGAAAATGCGTGCCCGGTTTGAACGGAACCGGATGCGCGAAAAACTTTTTGACCCACGTCAAATCCGGCGCCTTGCCGGGTTCTTCTCGAAAAAGCTGAGCTTCCGTTTGATGCCCTGTGTTCATGCGCAACAAATCGCGCACACGCATCGCCCGCAGATTGGCGGAAGGTTCCGCCGGAGCGTCTTCCGGGAAGAACTTCAACACTTCGTCATCGAGACTGAATTTCCCTTCCGCAATCGCAAGGCCAACGGCGGTGGAAGTGAAGCTTTTGCTCAACGAGTAAAGAACGTGAGGAGTCTCGGCGTTGTATGGGGTCCACCAACCCTCGGCAACGACTTGCCCGTGCCTCACCAGCACAAAGCTGTGCATCGCATCAATTTCCTGGTCCGCCGCTTCGACAAACGCCAGGAGCGCGGACGAGGGAACGCCTTGTCGTTCGGGATTGCTGCGAGGCAGCGCTTGATCGCCTCCGGCTGGTGAGACAGGCGCGACGGAGCGCGAACGGTCGAGGTTTTGGGCAAGCACTGGCGAGAACGCCAAAGCCAGAAGGAGACAGAAGAAGTAGTTTCGCATGGTGAATTTCCAAGTTGTCTGATTTGATTTACAGCCGGACACGACTGGTCAAGTAAATGCTGAATAACGGAAGAGTTATGGAACTGCGCGATCTGCGATATTTCCAGAATTGCATTAGGAACAGGCGGCTCGCCTATTGAACCTGATCAACAGCCAGCCGCCCGCTTTACATCAATCCCGACCAGTTCACGCCAAAGTCACAGTATTCCGTTCCGGGCCGTCGGGGTTGTTCTTCACTTCGCATTTGTTGTCGAAAATCATCGTTGCGCCTTTATCCGCTGAGAAAGCCGGCCATTTCGGCAAACCGGCATGATTCGGGTCGCCTTTGCGCGCAAACGCGATCCAGGCTTCGCTCATTCTTGCCGCCAAGGCACGTGCATCCGCTCCGCCGCCTGTCATATTCACACAACGATCAATGTTATCGAAGACAAAGGCCAATTCGGCACAATGAAATGCTTTCGGTCTGCCGTCGAGTACGGGCGTTTGCCAGGTAAACAAATACAGATAAGCCGGAGCCGCGTTCTGGGCTGATTTCAGCTCGGCCTGCACCACTGCGTTTTGCCGCGTTGAAACAGTCGAAATGAAGGAGAACAAATCAAATGGCTTGGCCTTCGGATTCGCTTTGCGGTAGGCGGCGATGATTTGCGTATAGCGGTCGCCGTACATTGTTTTCACGCGCTCAGCAAGTTCCGCTTCGGTCATCGCGTCTACGTTCGGATTACCAATGCCACTCGTGAATTCGTTGAGATTGGTGCCGATTATCATCGGGATGTTGGCGGAAATCGCGGGCGCTGCCGGATCGAAGGGATGCTGCGGCAAAATCTTGCCATCTACCGTCGGCCCCCAGCCAACACGATCCGCATTCCGATTGTAAACACGCGCCGGGCCACCGCCGGGTGCGACTTTGCGCATCGCGGCTGCGCCTGCATCAATGATTTTCTGAACCGGTAAGGTGTGCAACTGATCCAACTGCGACGCGCTCAACCCGAGTTCGGCTAACACTGCCGCCGCCAACTTGGCGGAAGTCTCAGGCCGCACCATTCGCAAGCCGGAACCGCTTTCCACAATGGCTTTATGAAACAACCCTTTCGCGCTCGGCATCGCCATCAACGAACTGACTTTGCCGCCGCCGCCCGATTGTCCGAAGATCGTCACGTTGCCGGGATCGCCGCCGAAGTTGGCAATATTGTCACGCACCCATTCGAGCGCTGCGACCAAATCCAGATTGCCAACGTTGGCCGCGCTCGCATATTTCGCGCCGCCGATTTCGGCCAGATTCAAATAACCCAGCACAGCCAAACGGTGATTGAGCGAAACGACGACGACATCGCCGCGTTTGGCTAAATTCTCGCCGTCATACGAAGGCAGTTCCTGCCCCGAACCCGCTTGAAAACCGCCACCGTGCAACCAGACCATCACGGGACGTTTCTTGTTGTCGTTAATCCCTGGCGTCCAAACGTTGACGCGCAAACAATCTTCGCCCGGAATGCCATCGTCCCAACTGAATAACCAGGCTTCTTCATCATTTGCCCACCCCGTGCGCGCAACTTGCGGCGAGACTTGGCCATATTGCATCGAACTGCGCACTCCGGCCCAAGGCTTGGCCTTTTGCGGAGGCATAAAACGCGCGGCGGCCCCAACGGCTGCGGCATACGGAATGCCTTTGTAGGTAAAAATGCCATTGCGGATGTAACCGCCAACTTTGCCCGCCGTGGTTTCGACGACGGCCTTACCGATTCCGGCGGAAACAGTGGTAGCGCCACCGTTGGCGGTTGGCGCTGTTTTCGTTCTTGCTTCAATGGCAGTTGGCAGCAATGCGCCACCCGCTAAAGTCGCTGCACCTTTCAGCAAGGTTCGCCGTCCAAACTTCGTCAATTCCGGGAGTTGATTTCGCTTGCTCATTACTTGTTCTCCAGATGGTTAAATGGTGGTTACTCTGCTTTTGGTTTTGCTGCTACTGAATAGATTGCGCCTGGCGCGTTGCGCGTCTTGAGAAATTCTTCCAGCGACTCGCCACGTATCCCCGCATATGTATGCAAATTGAATAGGCATGAAACCGCACTATTATGCTCAAAACGAAAAATAAATGAGTCAGAACTTCCTATGTGGTAAAGGTCTTTTTATGATTTGTTTTCCAAGTCTAGCACGAGTTGCAAGACGCCTTCTCTAAGCGTTTGCGCAGGACTTTGAAATTGCGCATTGGGAACTGCGTTGAGCAATCCGTACCCATTCCAGTTGCCCGAATCCACATCCGGCTCCCACCAAGACCAAGCTCCGTTTTGTTCGGCTGGCATGGGCACGGAGATCGCTTGGGCAAAAGGCGGCGTGTGACCATCTTGCGCGGGCATAGCGCGCAGCCAGGTCAGCAGCGGGCCGCTATGGAAACTCACTTCGAGATTGTCCAGCGCTGTGTCAACGAAACCGGAGGGGATTTGGATTTCCTTGACGGGCAAAATACCGCTTGTGGCATGGATAGAAGCGCGCGGGTCTACCAGCAGGCAAACAAGCGCTTGACTGCTCGGATCGAATTGCAGTTCGAGATAGTTCGTACCGCCGTTCGGTGGGCCGATTTGCTTGACGTAACTTTGCGAAGTCGTCGTGCCGGGCGCGACAACGCTGTTGAAGATGTCGTAATCATCTCCCGTGTAATAACCGATGACGCCATCCGCGCGCGTTGCCTGATCCCCGATCCGAATGGCGAACTTGTTGCTCAGAAAATCGGCAGGCGGCGGATTGAGTGTCGCGGCCCAACTCGTATCGGTGAGTGCAGGCCCATTGAGTTGTAATTGAAGCCGTGCGCGCACCAACGCCAGCGGACGCCCGATCAACACCGAAAGGTTTTGATCCTGGCGATTGCCGAGCGGATCAACAGTCCACAGTGTTGCGTCAATCGCCGAAAGAAAAGCTTCGAAGCCGCTTTGGGTTTGCAACTGTTTGGAACTGAGCAGTTGTTTCAGACAAGGGGAATAACGCGCGACGACATCCAGCGATGTTAAGAGCGCGCTTGTCCCGGCGCTGTGTGGCGGCGGTTGCCAGCGTCCGGCCTTCACTCCTTGCGCATTCTCAAACAGGCTGAATTCACCCAGACTGGTTCCGTCCGGCGCATAAAGCAGCAGGCTGTGGTCAAGATGATTGGGCAACACCCAACCGCAGATCGGGTTCACGTCGGCATTAAATCCCAGCGTCTTTTGCGGGTCGTGGCCGTCCACGAATTGAAAGTTTAATTGCGCGTGCTGCAAAACTCGCGGAGGCAATTGAACTGGCGCGGCAATATTTGAATTGACCGGATGCTTCGGCACCAGCGCCGTATCGCGGATAAGTGGGAAACTCGTCGCATTTGATGAGCCGCCGGGCTGGCCGGATTCAATGACGGTGTGCTTACGTCCAAATTGGTCGTAAATGATCAGGTTTTCGAAATAGAACTGTCCGCGGCGCAACCCGTGAAAGTCTGGCGTTCCATTGTCCGGAAAGTAAGGCGCGCTTGAAACCTGCCCGGTATAAGGATCGGGTAAGGCGTAATCCAATCCGGTGGTCGCACCTCCAAAACCTAACAAGTTTGCCAGTGCGTATTGATTCTGGCCTCCTGTGCCAACCATTTCCTGTGGCGAAGGACGGCGAAACGCGCGCCGATCGCGCAATGCCAACAGTTCATTGAAACCGGTCAATTCCAACGCAAGAAATTGCCAGTCATCAATTTGTTCGATCCAGTCAGACAGGTTTTGCAAATCCTGATCAGAGCCATGAGTTTCAAGAAACTTTTTGAGGCGGCTGCCAAAGACGAATTGTGCACTGGGATTAAGCACGGCGAGGCCGCCGAACGTGCGGCTTTCGAGGTTCGCTCCGGCCTGCCCCGTGTAATGATAATCAGTGCCGTCAAACGTCCAGTTTGGCTCCCCATTCGCCGAGTCAGGCAGATAGGTGTAATTGACGCTCCATTCGCAATACGCCGGATTCCATGACTGCTGCCATTTGTTCAGGTTAAGATCCGGCAACGTGCCCAGATAAATCAGCGCCTGATGTTCAACCATGGAACTATAAAGTTCATAATAAGTCAGGTACGGATCGGCCTTGTACAGGCTCATCGCGTTGTCTATGTCTAAAAAGAAAAACTCATGCATCAGCGCCAACATCGGCGTCGGCAGGGATGCAGGCAAGCGCCACTTCAATATCGGCAGAACGTCGGCGGCAGTGTCCGCATTGATAAATATTGAATCGCCTTTAATGCCCGTGATGACACGCGTCATAAGGCGCACATTCAGGCTTTCTTTGGGATCAGTCGCAGATGACGGGTTAACACCTGAGAGCACGATGACAGGATTATTCGCTTACCAAAAACGCGCTCCAGTGACGGCTTTGAGTTGTTTGTCGAGGCTCAGCCCCTTTTGTTTCGCAAACGCCTGAATGCCATTCAGTAAAGCTTGCTCAGCGTTTTTCGTATTCTTGTAATCGGGGCGAGGCACACGCGCCAGCAATGCCTGCACGGTTTTGATTTGACTGAGCACTTGTTCCGCCAGACTCCCAGCCTGATCAGGATCGAGCTCCTGTGCCAGTTGCGCAATATTGGGGGCGTCGTGCGGTTGAGGGTTGGCAGTGTCTTTCAGGAAATTGTATTTCAGCCAGTACTCATACAACCGCGCTTGCCGATCGAACAACTGCTGCAAGTCTTTTTCCAGCGCAGCCTGATCCTGGTTCAGTTGCAACAACCACGCGGCCTCTTGCGCCGTCAGCGCGTTCGCCGCGTCGTCAACGCCATTCGCGCGAACAATCATCCAGCGTGTCACGCCGGTTTTGGCGTTATACCAGGCTTGGCGAATTCGCCCTTCGAGCAAGGCGTCGCCGTTCACCTGATTGAGCATTGGCAGCAAATCGTATTGAAACGCGCGCAGCAGCTTGACGGTGTGCGCGTCGTGTCCAGTCGCCTGGAGTTGCTGCGCGACCAGCGCGCTAAATGCGTCAATCGTCGTATTGCCAATGGCGACTTTCAAATTATCTTTTTGGTGCAAAGCCTGCATCGGATCAGGCTGCGGCGGAACGGGAGATTCGGCATCCCAAGTCAAACCGAAGGCCATGCCTTGGTACAGGCTGGCGGTTGCCTGCGTTTCGTCGTTGTCCGTCATCGTCCAACGCAATCCCCGCAAAAAGTCTGTGTAAGACGCGGCTGGCACCGTCGCCAGTAAATCTTTTTGCGGGTTGGAATACCAGCCAACAACCAAATAACTCAGTTTGGCGCTATCAATTCCAGTCAGGCTGTCACAAAACGAAAAAACGCCGGCACTGTGCGCGTAATAATCACTGAACAATTCGTTGCCGGGCGCGATGGCGGTGAGAAACATTGGATCGGCGGCACGCTCTTCCCACCCATCAGAGCTGTCCGACAGCGGGAATGGAATGCCCAGATTGGCGACTTGCGGCTCCGTGCTTTTTGGGTCAAGAGCGACTGTATTGCGGTACGGGTCAGTGCTGTTCAACCAGGCTTGCACCGTCACCGGGTCAACCAAATATTGGCTGGTTTGCGCCTTGGCGACGGTGGAGCTTTCCGATTTTAAGGTTTGCGGACAATCGCTTTCGAGGACCCATCCGGTGACCTGTCGGGAAGCGTTGTCAGAATACGCATCAGTACTCCAGACGCGAACGATCAGCCAGCGATTGGGGACAAGTGGATATGTCACTTTTCCAGTAACTTGATCTTGCACGCCACTGCGCAATGCGCGGGGCAGCGTCCAATGCAAATAAACCCCTCGCGCTGCGCTGTCACTCATGTTCTGAAAAGCTTCCGGCTCCGGGCTTTTGTAATGCTGAAGCGCTGTATAGTCGTACTGCCATCGGCGAAAGCCATCGCGATCCAGTACGCCTTGATTGACGACAAGCGCGTCCAGTTGCATCGGTACGACGAGATAATTCGTGCTCATAGCATCCTCTCTGTGATCTATTCGCCGTTAAGCCTGAACGATTCCGGCGCTTTGACCATTTGTAACGCAAAATCCGCCGGGCCGAAGCTGGTGAGTGACGAGCCGAGAGCCGTTTTGAGTGATTGCACCAAGCCGGTTGGCGAGTCCGGTTCAAGGTTGAGCACCAGGCTGGCGGCAGTCCGCAACAAAAGCGGCTTCGCTCCGCTCATGTCGCGGATTGGAAGCATAGGGTCCCCAGGCAATTGCGCGCCGATAGGCGCCAGCGGATTGCGCAGTGCAATCTGACCGTTGTCGTTAACGCCAAAGGCGAGACTTTCTTGCGGCTCACTGATAATGGTGTATAGGGGCACACCGCTAAAAATACACAGCAAAACATTGGGCGAGAGATGGTCCATCCGCAACACCTTTATCAACGAACCATCACGATGGTAAGGACGCACAGCCAGATTGGGCCAGCTTGACACCAGCGCTGAACGGATCAACAAGCCGCACAACGGTTGTGCCGGAATGTCCTCACCGCTCTGCAATTGTGTTCGATAAGTTTGCGCGGCGTCATAAGCTGCGCGGTGAATCAGGTCGTGCGTAATTTCGTAAAAAAAAGTCTCGCGACTGGTTTCCATTCCCAAACTTAACGCGCCATCAAGCAGCGCTCCCAGCCAGTTGGCGTCCAGATAAAAGCACCGTAGCGATTCGACGGGCAGCATGCGTTCATCGCTAACCAAATAGGGAAACGGCACCGGATACAACAACAGCAACTTGCCCAACCATTGCGCAATCAATTTGAGGTCGTCTTCGATCAAGGTTCGAATGGTTTGCTGTACCTGCGGATCGGCCAGAAAGTTTTGCACCGCCATCTTAGGATCGGTCTCAGCACCAGCCCCGACCGGCATAGACGGCTCAGGCGGTTGTGTTCCTGAGTTTGCAACATCAGTCAGCAATTGCTGATTGAGAATGTTCAAAAATTCATCTTGCACACTCGTGTCGGTTTTGAGTTCGGCAATTTGTGCAGCGGAAAAGGCATCGCTTTGCAAACGGTTCAGCAATCGATCCGTGAGCCGGTGCGCGCGTCGGCGAAAGTCGAGCAACTCCTGGCCGAAGGCTTTATCCGCCAAGGCAGCGGCGCGTCCGATTTCCCAGGCAGCGGCCAGCGAAAGATCGAAAACGCCGAACTCCGGTTGATAAATCATCGCCGCATCGCTGGTGAAAAACGGCGTCTTTTTTTCGAGCAGCGGCATCTTCACCGGCACTAGCGGACCTCGATACCAGGCCAGCGTCGTTTCGCCCGTGCGCGTTTGAGATGCCAATGGCACGAAGCCATTCAAGAGACGTTCCATAGCTTCGTATTTCGGGCCATCATACCGATTAGCATTGAGCGGCTGCGGCAGGCGCAGCAGAAAGTTTTCAGGCGGGATCTCTTGGGTGAGCGGGTCCTTCACCCAGCCTGGTGGCACCAGCAGGTCTTGCGCCAGCCCGACGAAATCTGCCTGATTCTCCGGCAGAACTTGAAACGTCCAGCGCGCCAACGAAAGCAACGCGACTTGCTGAAACGCGCCGAAACTTGGCGTCTCGGTCAAGTAATCTTCCAGGCCTTCGAGCGAAACAAGATGGACGATCTGCTTGACCGGCGGCGCATTCGTCGCCACCACCGCAGGGAAACGATTGGCGACAACCACGGAAAACAAGCCGGTTTCATTTACGCCGAGCATCGCTTTGTCGCCTGTGTTGATCTGCCGGCAATGCGTCAGGTAACGCAACTCTTTCAAACGCGGCGCTATTGATTGGAAGACGCTGGTCAAAAGCAGTATGTAATTGCACGGGTCGGAGTCGGCGACATCATCTTCTTTTTGCAACGCCGGCTTAAGCACCGGGCTGGTCAGCTTCAGAAAGTCGCCCACCGTGGAGTTGATGGCGTGCGTCAATGCATCACCGCCGTTCAATTCGCTCTCGTTGAAAACCAGCAGCGCCAGCCAGGGCTGCCGGTCGCCCGAAGTTTTCATCTGCCGTTCCCAGGGCAACGACGGTTCTTTCAGGACGATGTTGGGCAGCACTGTGCCGTAACGTCCAGTACTGCCTGCAGGCGGATACTGGCTGATGATTTCCGATGGAGCGAGGCTGAATTGCGGCGCGCTGATGATGAATTCCTGCGCCGCGATCAAATCTTCCGTATTCACTTGCTGGTTGTTGTGCGTCAGCGTCTGGCTCGTCTTGATGAACCATGTTCCCGTACTCAGCGCCGGGACGTAATCGTCGTAAAACTGTATGTCGCCGATGGGAATGTTATTCGTGAGTGAGTTAGCCAATGCGTTCGATCCTCTTCCTGTGAGAATGGGTAGTTCTCAATAGCCAAACTGTGAAGCGCAGAGCTTCAGAGGCGCAACGAAGTTTTATTGATCAGCCTGTATCAACGGAGAATCACTGAAAAGTTGCTCGGCCTGCGCAGCCAGATGATCAAGTGTCCCGTTAGTTCCCGTGAAAACCTGAGCCTGAGCCAGCGCGTCAAAAAGCTGCGCACGGTTTTGCGCCACCGTTGAAGTATTCACCTTTTGAATTTCCGCGATGGTCAGGCTTTTAAAACTCGGATTGTAATTTGTGGAATCCCCAACCACTTCACTCAACGGCACAGTAGCAGGAGGGAAGCTGTACTCTTCTCCCAGGCTCGCTATTGCCAGCGGGCCGCGCGAAGCGCCAATCTTTGGCGCGGGCGCTTGCAGGTCGTACCCAGTCACCTGACTGGCGATGACATCGGCTGATGGCTTGGCCGGAATCTGTGTGAAAGGAATGGGCGGCGCTCCCCACAGCGAATCAGGCACATTTTGCTGTCGCGGCGAGAATGTCCAATTCGTCCAATCAACCGGCTTGTTGGACAAGCTGCCCGGATGCAACTCAAGACTTAATTGCGAAGTGACGCCGGTCAAATTCATCGGCTTGATGTTAATGCCCGGCGATGCCTCCCCTTGAATCACTGGCGCCAGATTCACCGGAATGGCCGATTGCGCGTAACACTTGAAGTTGCCGGAACGCACGATCCACGCCTTGCCGCTGCTGCTTGTCGCACTATCTTTCGTTTTGTAAAGGCCGGAGCTTATCCCCAGCGTGCAGACGCTGTCGGCGGCGGGCAGCAGGTTTTTGAATTCGTTCCATTGGAGCGCCTGATTCTTTTGGCCGGCGTTATCTGAGCCAAACTCAACCGTGAACGTCACGAACGACAGATGAACATGCACGCGTCCGCCCGTAGGCGGCCCCCACAAATCCACCGTAGCGCCAATCGAGGCCGAAAACGTTTTATGAATAAACAAGAAATCCAGCCGGTAAGAAACGCCGATCTCTACATCCAGGTGCGCGGTGAAAAAGAATGGGTGCCAGGAAATCAGCACATCCATATGCGCCGTGAACCACGCGCGTAAATTGCCATCTTGAAACAGGGCTTCAAGCGCGCCGCCCGCCATGACGCACGACGTAGTCAACGCAAAATACGCATCGCCCTTGATCGAAACCTTGTCGCTCACCGCCCAGTCGAAGCCCAGGCGTGGGACTTGCGGGAAGTAGTTCGGCGGTTTGAAGGCTGGATGATAGCCGCCCAGCGTGATGACGAATTGTCCGGCGTTCGGGTTCGAGTCGAACCAGAGGAAGAACGCAAATCCGCCCGTCAGATGACAAGCGGGCGTCAGCACATACGAACGGTTGCTCAAAATCGCCGTCAAGCCAAAGAACCCATCCTGCGGTTTGAAGATGGCGTCAAGTTCCATCTCGACGAAGGCATAAGGATCAGACGAATCGGCAGCCTGCGGCAACGTCATTCTTGAGATGCCCAGCAAGTTAAGCTGGAATTCAGGGCCGAATTCGACAACAAGCAAGGCTTGCGATTGCACCAGCTCGAACGAAGTAAATTGAAGCCCGGCGGCCAGCCAATGCTGGTCGGGCTTCGGCGTAAGCCAGGCTTTGGTCGAACTGTCGGGCGTGGCGGGCTTGCGGCCTTCCAGCACATCCAGCACGAACATCGGATCCTGCGGCGCAACGTTGCCACCGGGCTGCGGCGGTTGCGCCAACGCGAGCAAGGGGAAATTGAGCACTTCGTCTTGCGCCGGAAAAGCCAGGTAGCGATTGAATCCAAACCCGGCCATCAACCCGGTAACGTAAAACGCGGGTGGCCCGCCAAGCGTCGCCGAAAGTTGCGCAAAGACGAACAGCGAAGGATCGCCCGCCGTCGTTTGCGCATAAGACCCGATGGCCGCCGCGCTGAAATCTTCTGCCTGGATAACGGCCAGACCGTCGTATTGAAAAGCAACATCAGGCGCGAGTTGTTCACCCGGAACTTTCAACAATGCGCCGATGATTTCCAGCGGCGGCTGCACATACGCCAAGCCCAACCCCGTCAGGTCGAAAGTCGGCTTGAATTCCGTCAACGGCGAACCAACGGCAAGGCCGTCCAGTGAAAACGTCAACGGCCCCAATGTCATCGCTGCATCCAGAGCGAACATCAAGATGTTATTTTGATATTCGACGCCGACGCGTTTGAACTGAAAGATGCCGAATTGTTTTTGTACGTTGAACCATTTCGTGCTGCCGCCAGCCACAGAAGCGCCAGTTCCCTGCTCACCACTGCCGTTGCTGGAAGCTGGCGCGGGCTGATTCAACGAACTCTGGCCGTTGCTCAAACTCAGCGGCAAACTCGACGAAGCCCCCATCTGCAATGTTGCCGCCAGGTTAATTCCCTGCGTCATCCCTGCCTCAGGCAGTTTGGCGACTGCCTCAGGCAACAACGGATTGATGAGCTGAACTTGCGTCGGCGTAAATGGCGTCGAATTGTACGTAAACTGCAACGAGTGAATCGCCAGCGTCAGATCGGCGGGCAGCTTGCTTCCGACCAACGGCAAATCGGACAGACTCAGCGACGTCCCGATATTCAGGCCGAAGGAAAATTGCTTGCTCTGGTCTTGAAAGAAAATGAATTTGACGGCTTTCAGTTCAATCGTCAGGCTCGCCGGTATTACGTTGGCCAATTCGCTCGACACCTGACTGACCAGGTCGTGCAGATTGATCGTGTCTTGCGCTGTCGTCTCGGCATAAGAGGCGATGAAAACATTCGTGCCAGTGCTTTCCGTGTCAAAGATCAAATCGAATTCGTGTCCGCTGAAGGTAACTTGTCCGCCAAATCTGGCGCTGTAGCCTTTGGTTCTCTGGACAGTGTTGGCGTCAGTTTGACCTGCTTGTGTAGGTGCAACATCAATCGTGATGGTGAGCAGAACGGGAGTATCGTCTACGGTAAAATCGCCCGTGCAGCCAAAATGGAATTTGCCTGTGCCGGTTTCATAAGTGACTGCCAATTCGATCAGCGTCAGGGCTCGCAGTGGTTGCGGTACGTTGGCAATGCCGAAACTTTCGGCAAGTTCGGTAATCACATCGCCAATGGAAAGATTGCTTCCCACGTCGCTCAGGCCTGCAAAACGCCAGCCCGTCGGCTGGTCAACGTATTCCGCAAACAAGTCCAGCGTGAAGTTCGCGCCAATCCCAAGAACGCATTCGAACTGCGCGGCGATATCGCCTGTGCCGTAATGCAAAATCGTCGCGCTGACTTTCTGCAAGTTGAACGGGCCTGCCTGCCAGATGTTGTTAAGCGCCAGATTGGCTGAATAAAAACTTTGACTGGGCTGCGCCGTGAAGTTGGCGGCGGCGATGCTCAAGTTGTCGGGTACGTCATCAGTGGTGAGTCCGTAGGAAGCCAGCATGTCCTTAATTTTCACCGGCTGGCCGTCGTGCAAGTTGCCGCTTATGGTGAAATGGGGCAGCCGCAAAGCTACGTCGAGTTTGAGCGCGCCCAGCGAAAGCAGGCTGATGATTTCGAGTTCAGTAAGCTGGGCGGCAGGCGCATTGAACTTCAATGAAACAGATGAGATTGCAGCATCGAACGGGCTCGTTTTGAAATTTACGTTGCTGAAACCAGTGGCGGTCGTGTCCGCCAGTGTGTTGCCGCCAATCCACTTGGCCAGCGCCGCCAATCCCGGAAAGGTTGTGCCTTGTGTGGGTTTTAGGAACGCCAGCAGTTCCCCGCTGGTGTCGAGCCCTACAGCGACATCCATGCCGGTCTCCTCGATCAGAATGTGACCAGTCAGTCGCACGGAAATCGAGTTGGTCATCAGAAAAGCATTCAGGTCAATGCCGTTGAACGAGAGCACGTCGGTGATGAGCGTCCACTGCGCTTGCGGTGCGCTCAGTTGCAAGAAGTAACGCATCTCGTAATCCGAGTTCGGATAAAACGTGATTTGAACCCCGGCGGGATTTACCGTCAGCATCTGCTCAAGCAACTTCAGCTGTGAAGGGATGTTGAAAGGCAGCGTATTCGCCCTGCCCAGCAGTAACCATTGACTCGGCGTTACGCTCAGCACGGGCTGCGGCTGCGCCAGTGTAATCTGCCAAGGATGCTGATCGGCTTGCATCTGGGAACTGACCACAACCTGCGCATTAATGGATGCTGTGATTGGCAAGGTCGCGTGCGCCTGTGCGCTCAATTCTGGCGCTGCCCCGCTGTTATCAATCCTGATGGCCAGACTGCTCAAGCTGAGCGTAAGGTTATTCAATCCCTGCACCGGCCAGGTGTCGGTCGTGCTGCCAGTTACGCTGAGCGTTGTGTCTTGCAACGTAATGCCGTTTGCGCCCGGTGTCAGGACAACTTTCCCACCGGGCATGCTGGCCAGTAACTGTTGAAATTCTGCTGGCAAATGCGCGTCGGTGGCGTTCAGCGTGAAGCTCGTTCCCAGCGTTTTGAGATAATTTTCGAGATTCGCTAAATCCATAAAGCCTCGTGCTTCAGAAAGTTATATCTTCAATCTGAACACCGATAGGATTCTTTGTGATCGGGTCCTTCTCATCAACATCAAAATACTCCACGTGGAATGTTGCTGGCACAACCCCCGTAGACTCGTTTTGACTGATTGTCAATTTAATGTTGCCGCGGCGTCGCCCTACCAATAAATTATTGTCGTCATTGTCGCCACAGACACGCGACTTGTTCCCCAACACAGTGCCTTGGTCGTGTCCCTGGGAAGCGGGTACGCCAATCGTCTCAACCTTACAGTTCGTTAAATAGAAATACAGAATATTCGTGTCGGCATTCAGCCGGTCAATGAGCTTCTGTGCAGGCAGAATTTCATCTTTGAATACCTTGTAACCGGACGAGATGAATGCCGCTCTTGGTTTGATTAACTTGAGAAAATTCAGGCTGGTCGAATGATTTGAACCATGGTGGCCGCACTTGAAACAGGCAATGCAGTTCGGTTTCGGATAAGTATTTTTGGGATTTTGCTGCGTAGGATTAGGCAGACCATTCCCCATGACTGCTGTGGCAACAAGGTCTTCGCCTTCGGAGGGAAGGTCTCCGCCGGTGTAATAGAAAAAATTGTTGAAGCGTAGAATCAGCCCAATGCTGTCAGAATTACTGGTTCCGGGTATTGGTAATTTTTCTTTGGGCGTTTTCCAGATGCTTTTCCGGCAAGCAACGACGAAAACTTCTGGCGCATTCGCTGACGGGGCGGCCACCAAGCCGGATTTCCAGAGAACTTCACGACCGAGCGCGGGATTCTGCAGGCGTGTCCGTGTGAGTCCGGGTAATTCAACGACGTGGTTACCTGACATGAGATGCCGTCCGTTAATTACGTTTACGTAATTGGAAGGTATGTCATTTGTGTCCCCAATATCAATGATGTGAACTTTGTCGTAAAGGCCATCTGTCAGAAAGCGACTGTCTTCTGGCACAGTTCCCCTGAGTTGGTCGAAGATAACGGTAAAAGCCGCCGCCGATCGTGCTGCAGCATCACCTCCATTAACTCCACCAGCCGCAATGCCTGCGTTGGAGCAGACCTTCCGCCGCATTAGACTCGTAGAAATGAGCGGAGGATTCAAATTGGCATTTTTATCTGCTGTAACTTCCCCAGAATCTACGCCCTCACTGGCCACCTGCTTACTGCTTTGATTCGTCACCACGATACCGTAAGTATTCGTACCCGCTGTCACTGCCGTATTGCTCGCTAGTTTGCCAGGCACGTCATAAGCGCCTCTTGCAGTGGCGACCGACGCTGCCGCTGCCGCTGCTATCTGATGATCTTGAGTTTGATTGGCCAGCGCCGCAGCGTATGCAGCCGCACCGGCGGCCTCTGCCAACACCTTACACTGGCGGTAAAGGTTGTCGGCTGTCAGCAATGACACGATGCCGCCTGAATGATCGCCATCGTAATGGCTCACCAAAATGTGGCTCACAGTACGCGGCAGGCCGAGTAAGCTCAGTTGACTGGTAATGTATTCATGGACAGTTTTGGCATAGCTTGAGAGTCCGGCATCAATCAACATGCTCCGGCTCTCATTAGTAGCCGGATCGTAAGCGATAATAAGTGAGCTTTCACCCTGCCCTACATCTATTGTGTGAATTTCTAGGTTCCAGGCCATTCAAATCTCAGGGAGATTACTGCTGGTTGTCAGTCATTCGTAAACTAAGCTTGCTGGTAATGCTGCGTAACAAGCTTGGCGTGCAAGAATTGCCAAAGGTGTGAGTCGAACTGCTTAGCCGGAAAAAACACTCTAAATCTTGGGATAGCTCGGACAACGAGGCGCGTATAAAACCATAGGGCAGATTTTTTTGCAAAACATCTGCACCGATTTTGAGAAGCTATTTTGACTATTACCAGAACGCATCTACCGTCTTGTATAAATGTGCCAGCTTCAAGCGCGAAACAACCATCAAAGTGTAGATCGGTCATCAAGATTGCTTCTGATGGACTGCCGTAATTCGACAAGCACCATTTCGAACTTCTGTACTTTATCGAATCCGCCATCGCCCCTTGCAGCCTTCCATTTAGCTTGCGTGTAAACTTCCAATATGCGAGCTTCCGAACAATGGTTCGCGTGATGGGTGGAAGCCCGCGCTGCGCAGCCAGTTTCATGACGGCCCCATCGGCACGGACGACGGCGTGCGCCGAATCCTGGAGATGGTCGCCGCTGCGGTAATTGATCAATAGCCCGTCATCTTTCATGGCGTTGAATCCGGGTTCAGAGTTCACGCTTCAGCGTGTATAAATTGATCTATACACGCTGAAGCGTGAACTCTGAACATCTCTTCATTGGAGTTGATCTTGATGCGTGTTCATCCCAAGTTTCTT
>ERZ650309.299-NODE-299-length-25206-cov-6.726214_pt1 | contig 25206 bp, 47 predicted proteins | sample MGYA00376245_ERZ650309 | MGnify/ENA primary metagenome ERZ650309 (study PRJEB26733, sample SAMN07839294) | wastewater metagenome | biome: urban; feature: wastewater treatment plant; material: waste water | place: USA: North Carolina | collected 2016-04-26 ...
CACCAATCCGCTTTTTAGCAATCTCAAAATACTTCTCGTCTTTTTCAATGCCGATGAATTTACGATTAAGGTTTTTTGCAGCTAGTCCAGTTGTACCACTGCCCATACAAAAATCCAAAACCGTTTCACCTTCTTGCGTGTAGGTTTTAATTAGATATTCCAGTAAATCTACAGGTTTTTGGGTTGGGTGCAGGCTTCCTTTTCTAACTTTGTCAAACTGTATTATCGTTACTGGGTTTTTTTCGTGGTACGTTTTCTTAAAACTCGATTCCATAGTGTTGGGAGCGGTTAGACTTTTATTTATACCGCCAGATTTTATTGGTTTTGTGCGCTTTACTTTTTGCGCGTTGTAAGCCGTTCTTCCTTCACAGAATACAACAATGTCCTCATGCTGCCGCATTGGCTGGTATCTAGCGTAAGACATTCCACTAGGGATCTTTTTATCCCAAACCCAGCAATATTTAAACATCTTCATGTTCGAGGCGATCAGCGTTGTGGTAAATGGCTGCTGTGCTGTCATAACAATCGCCCCATTCGGCTTAATGATGCGCTTCAATTGCTCCCACATTGGTTCAAAAGAAATCACACTATCCCACTTACAGGCTGTTGTACCGTAGGGCGGGTCAGCTAAAATCATATCAACACTACCATCGGGTATTTCTTTCATTCGCTCTAAGCAATCGCCAAGCATTAAATTCATCGCTATCCCTCAATCTAACTCTCATTGCAGTGTGACAAGTACCCAACCACTTACTGCTAAATTGTTTATGCTTTTGGCAAACTCTCATTTGTCAAAAACGGTGGGGTACTTGCACCTGAATTTTTAGTTAGGCATCAACTAAATGTTGAATAGAAGCCCAACGGATAATCTTTCTATCCCAATGAAATACATCTCCGACAGTACCCATTTTCTGACCGCTACCATTCAAAAAGAATTGTGCAGACGAGTATTGTTTCAGTTTTGAGTCTATTTCAACTAACAGCAAAGTATCCACAGGAACATCATCAGGTACTTTTCTGCCTTCTTTCCAGTTATGCCATACAAGTTTATCGCTAATCATGCCTAACTCCACGCTCAACAGTGACAACACCCCAGCCACTGTCTAAGCATTAAAAATAAAAGTGATTCATTCGCCTTGCTTATAAACGTGTGGGGTGGCGCACGTTAAGCTCAGTAGTTAGATGTTTATACGTTCTCCAAAAATTCAATAAAACTATCAAGTTCTTTTCTCAGTCGCTTCATTTTTCTAATAAATGTCTTTCTATTCTCAATTTGAGAGTTGTGTAGTCTTACTTTGCCATGACAGTCAGCAACCTCAAAAAACATATATGGACTTTTAAAGTCTTTCCACGGGTTTTTGCCGTAAAAAGCCGTGCAGCTTCCAGTTGATGCACTTGTTGTGTCGTTTAGTTCAGTTGTGCGTTTATAATTTTTACTCATCATTCATTTCCTGCATTTTATCGCAACACTTGTACACATCTAACTCAGCATTCAACACGGACGCAATCCCAGCCGATGCTTGCTCAATTTTCTCTGTCATAGTAACCTCTCGTTAATCGTAATTTGTTAGGGCTTGCGCACGTTAAGCTAGTGTTATTATTTGCCCATCCAATTAATACACAAGTACCTTGATACTTATCTCTAATATTGTCATCATAGATATTAATTTGATTAATATTATCGTTACCAATACTTTGATTATGTGTAATCATTAATTTTAATTCATCTTCGGTAACTTGAATAATATTAGGGTCTTCATAATCCACATTATCCCATACAGTATGAATGTTATCATGTAATCCAAACATACCTATTAACATTAATAAAGACATATTCATATTTTTTACTCTAAATCGTGATGATGATATTATACTTATATTAGATTATATTATCAATACATCTATTGTAACTATTTGTAATTATTTTTAATTACTTTTACTGCTCAAATAACATTATACTTAATGTTTGTATATCAGCAGATGAATAATTCTTAGGATTTTTAGGAAAAGCTGCTAATAAAATTAAATTAAACTTATATTCGCAATTTAAATTTAATTTAATCGTGTTATCTGAAAGCATAGTATTTATTCGTACTGCTTCATCAAACATCCATTGCCTTAATTTATATACTGTTTTTATAGTTGATTTAGTAAATTTAGGAGTTGGGGTCGTCCAGACCCCAAATTTTGTTAAATAATTTGTATTAGATTCTAAAAGCATATACTCTCGGTCTAGTCCCTATTATGTTTTAAATTTATATCCTAATTGAACTAATTTTTCATCACACCACCACATTGCTAAAGTAGATGTTTCAAAATGTTCGTATTCAGGAATATCACGATTACCTTTAGGTTTATAAACATAAGCTAAATAATTTTCATTATTTTCTATATACATGATATGTGCAACAGTATTACCGTTAATATCTTTAATAATCATATCATCATTACGTTGTTCCCAATTGTTTAGTAAATTATTATCTTTTTTTACTAAACTACGTTCAACTAACCATTGAGTAACCTTTTTACCTAAAATACTTAATTCTACAAAGTATTCTTTATTACCTAACTTTTTGATTACACCCTCAGCATTTTTTAATGCACCTTCAGTGATAATAACAGTATCATTAATAGTAAACATATTACACCTCTACTTGTTGTCAATTAAACTAATTTTTTTCATTAATTCAGAAAAAATGGGCATGGGAATTGTCTTACGATGAACTTTACGACTAAACATAAATTCTATATATAAATCAAATAAGAAAAATTTAAATGTATAAATTCGTATAATATTATCAATACGAAGTTCGCCGTCAAAATAATGATAATTAACATGAAATTTTTTGTTATCATGTTGTAACTCTATTACTTTTTTATCTATATTTTGTTGCATATAAATTCTCACTTTAAAAAGATAATGATATAATTATACACTAATCCAATAAAAAAACCAACAAATAATCCTAAAAAAATAAACAATCCAATAGGGTTTTTTATGTAAGTATTTGTTAATATTCCTAAATCTACATATAAAAACCCTAATACTCCACCTATTAGAGTTAATAATATTATTATTTTATAATTCATTTTTCTTTTTCTTTTCTATCCTTTTAAGTAAACTTCTTGCACGACTAAATTCTAAACGCTCTAAATTAAGGTTAATTGCATTTTTAGTAGGCACATAATCTCCAAACCACTTTTTATCTAATCCCTCATTTAATGACTCTAATGGTATAACATTAATATTATAATTACGTTTTTTTAATTCATTAGCTAATTCAATATATCGCTTATTTATATAGCCTAACTTATTATAGAAAAATGTAACATGACCTTTACCAAGTACATAATCATCAGGTATTTTTACTGTACGATTAGAATTTTGTAAATTTCTAACTAAAGCATATACACGGGTTATTTCATGGTATTCGCCCATTAAGATAGTATTTTCTAAATTATCATCAATAGGAACAACATTAATTCGTGTCATAATTATCTCTTTAAATTTCAAAAACGTAGTATTTATTAGACAAATAATAAAATGGCTGATTTTTACCTAATGCTCGTTTGGGTATATTTTTAATACCTAAATTAGTATTATATTTATCTTTTAAAATTTTAGATGTTCGTAAATAATCACTTTTTATAGATTTACGATGTTTGATAGATGGAATTTTACGCATAATACGAATACGAAAGTCTATGCTAGTAGTAGAAAGTCTAACAAAATATTTATTATATAACTTAAATGTATTTATTACATCCAATGTATCTTTATTGAATATGACAGATACAGAACATAATACGTCATTATCTAATCGCATATAAACCTCAACAAATGGCGGAGAGTATAGGAATCGAACCTATGCACCAGTTTCCCAGTGTGGGATTAGCAATCCCATGCCTTAAACCACTCGGCCAACTCTCCAATCTGTATATAGTATATACTCAGATATTATTTAAGTCAACAAAAATTTTCAATTCTTTTTCAATTTCTTGTAATTCAATATTTAATTTATTTAAAATTAATTCATTAGCTTGTTCTATTTCTTTAGTTGCATATTCATTTGACATCTCCCCTCTCTAAAGAAAGGAGTCTTTTAGAGTGAATGATAATAATATTCCGGGTGTTTAATAAAATGCCTAAATTGTAAACAAGATAAAATTGCTTGTTTTTTATATTCTAATAAGGATAAATGCGAAAATTTATCATTAACTTTATTTTTTGTTTTAAAAATACATTTACGGTATTGTCTGTAGGTTCGTTCAGCAAACAATAATGTTTCCTGAACGCCTACTCTAATTATCATATTTTGAATACGATAAACTTCATTATGGCTATAAATCACTAATTTTCTCATATTCACTAATATCTCCAAATTGTGTAAGAATATCAGGTGATAAATCATAATCTAATGCTAATAAATATAATAATTTATGCCAATTACACGCCCAGCAAGTATCATGTATATCTTGTAAATCATATAAAATTTCAGTTATTTCATCATCAATGATTATACCTGATTGACCTAAAGCCTTAATTACACACTCAGCATCCGAAGAATAATTTTCTATATGAATATTATAAAATTCATCTTTGATTAAACAACCTACAGCACATTTTAAACCATTAGGACCTCGATATAAACAACTACTATAAAAACTACTTTCTTGACTTTTTTCATTTTGTGTTAATAAATGAACCGAAACGGTATCAAAAATTTCTTGTATATTCATATAATTTTACCTTTTAAAAATACTATTCTAATTCTATAATTGCACTCGATACTTTTTCACAAAATGGTTTATAACGTTCTAATAAAACTTTATCCTCATTAGGTAATGTTAAATTATATTTATTAATAACGTGAACCCATTTTAATAAATAATCACATCTTACATTAAATTCTATAGGAAGCCATTTACTTAAACCTTTATCACCTTTTTGACGATTAATAGAACGATGGGTAATTACTAAATTATCAGGGTCATTAGCAAATTTACGTTTTGTTTTTATATCCCAATTACTAGCACCAATTTTATCAGCATATGATAATGGGATAACATGGTCTAAATCAATTACTGATTCATTAGTAATTAATTTATCAGTGTAATAATCAATCCATGTACCATTAATATTTGTGCAACTTATACTATTAATCCTAATAGCTCTTTTTTCTAATACATCAATCCGAGTATTTTTACAATTTTTATCTAAATCCGACCATACCCGATAGGAACTTCTATCATATGAATAAGCAGGTAGAGAAAAAATTGTTACTATTAATAAAATGATTTTGGTTTCAAACTTTATCATATAATGCCTGTTATTTCTTAATGGTTACTAAATAATTCAAATTGCTGTTTTTTAATATACTACCTTCAATAGAAAAGGATGAATGCTTTACTTTATTGTCTTTTAAACACCTCTTAATAACAGATTTTAAGTATTTCCCACTATGAATAGAATCATTATACATTGCAGTAAAATATACGGTATCATTTTCTATATGTGACTTAACATGAATTTCTAAGTTCATATTTTATTTTCTCTTGATAATATCGAAGTATTGTTCTGAATAATATATTATCACTAAGTTATCAGATTGTCAACGCATATATGCGTCATATTAGAGGATAAAAATATCAACATCGTTGCGAAAAGTAGGTTCTACAATTTTCATATAATCATTTTGATTAAATACTACGATAAAAGCATCAGGCAGATATTTTTCAATGATAGGTAATAATTTAGACCATTTACCACCTGCTAATCCTGCTCCAATTAAAGGCATACCAATACGTTTATTAGGGAAATCATTAGCAATTTTTTTCATTACTGCTTCAACCGCAGGATAATTAATAGCATCATTAGGGTCCCAATAAGTTGCTTGTGTATAAGCGTTAACTACTGTTAAATCACCAACCTGAGTAGATGTATAAGTACCTAATTTATTACGGTCTCCCTTCTTAGTAAGACAATCAGCAGCATAAGCAGTGGGAATTTTTGTGCGAATTTCAGCAGCAATACCTGCGCCCATAGTGTTGAAAATATTACAACCGTGAACAATTACATCAAATTCACTATTAAGTCCCATTGTAATTAGATTACCAAATTTATATTTCATAATTTATCTCACTTTATTTAAATCTTAGTTGTTATATATTAACACAAAAAAGACTTGTTAATACAAGTCTTTCTTTGTAAATTTATGTTAATCACATTTTATAAAATTAAAGTTATCATCTAATTTATAAAAAGTGTCAGGTTCAAGACCGTCTTCACCAATATAACCTGTTTTAATTTTATCTTTGTAATCGTTTTTATCAAAGTATTTAATTTGAATAATACCATTAGCTCCTGATTTAGATTTACCTCTTTCACCACTAGTAGAAGTACCTCTTTCACCACTAGTAGAAGTACCATAATCACTGCTAATTGATGTACCATAATCACCGCTTGTTGATATACCTAAAATACTGCTTATTGATGTACCGTTATCACCACTAATTGATTTACCTAAATTACTGCTTATTGATATACCATAATTACCACTAGTAGAAGTACCATAATTACCACTAGTAGAAGTACCATAATTACCGCTAGTAGAAGTACCATCATCACTGCTTATTGATATACCTAAATTACCACTATTTGATGTACCTTTATAACCTGTAGTAGCTGTTTGGTTATCTCCTACAGTAACAAAAGCACCAATAATATGTTGTTTTAAAGAGCGAGGTTCATGCTTCATCAAAAAATCTGTAGCAGACTTGCGGTCTCCACAAAATAATACATCGCCTTTTTGAAATTTAACTTTACCGTCTAAACGTACAATAGTTGATGTTTCGACTGAAACGACTAACCATTTATCATTTTCAGCCCAATAATCATTAGCAGAGCCGTCTCCGTGACCATATAACCAACCATGTAGACCGTTGCCACATTCAGGGACAGGGTCCCAATCAGGGCATTCTACTACACCGCTAGTAGGCCATTTAAAGTTATTTTTAGAAGACATATCTTCATTACAAGCTCTTAATACTAATGAATGAGTAGAGGGATTGAACATATATTTTACCTTTGCTAGTTATTTTTTATAATGTGTATTAAAACAAAAAAGACTTGTAAGCGAAAGAATGAGCAACTTTTGTTGTTAGTAACTCTACTCTATTTTTACGCAATAATTCGTAATTTTCATCTGCATATAGTATATTTCCTTCGTCCACCCATAATAATTCAATAATGTTTGGGTTTCCATTCAAATACATTTTTAAAAAATTACCAATTTCATATGACATCGAATCTTTTTTTGTATTGTCTGTGAAATGTGATTTATAAAAAAATGGTGTATTTTCTTCCATACTATTAACAAATATTCCTCTATAATCCATATCAGACGTAGAAGTATTTGTACCATAAGCGTGAGAGCCTAAAATGGCATTAAAAATTTCTTGCATTATTAATTACCTCGTTTAATAGTATTTTGAGTATCGTATATTGCATTTTGTAATCTATTATATTCTTTATCTGAAATTATAAGTAAATTACTATTGATATAGTCATCTATTATATCCATATTTAGTGTAGTAATCAATGATTTCATATTAAATTCAGTAAATAATTATTCTAGCTGTGCCAATTTGCATAAGCCAATCCCGCATTATTCAATATCTGCATCAGTAATGATAACGTCTTCGACTACTGAGTTAGAAACACGATAATAACCGTGATTAATTTCAGTAATAGTTGCTTTTAAAAATTCACCTGATAAAGCATATACGTCTGCAATAGGTGAATCTTCTTTAATAATAACTTCTTGATTTAATTTCATAATATTATCTCACAAAATTGGAGGATAGTGTAGGAATCGAACCTACTAAAAGAAGATTTGCAGTCTTCCGCCTTAGCCACTCAGCCAACTACCCATAAGTAGAATCAACTAAACAAAGCAAAAAGTTGATTCTACTATTTAAAAACATAATCAGTTAAATACTATGGGAGTTAATATTTAATTGGTTATGCTCTATGTTGTTTATTATATACTATTTAAAATCATTGTCAATATACTTTACATGATTTTACTAAATCATAATATTGTTGAGTTTTTTCTTTAGGGACATATTCACTGATTTCAATATTACAAATAGACATATCAATTCTCATATCAACTTTATGACAAATTAATTATACAATAAGTTTCTATTTATTGATGTTATCAAATTGTAAATTACTATAATATAATATTTCGGCTGATGGTGTATATACACACTTAATAGAATAATAATTACCATCTATATCATAGACACAGCCATCATATTCACTATCTGAGCCTGTTACTATATTAAAATTATGGCTAGTAAAATCAAAATATCTAGTTGATGAAAAATTAAAGTCAAATATCTTATTTGATGAAACAATTATTTCATTTCGAGTGGTTCTAATTTCAATATTATGTTTTTCTAATAAACTTCTGATGTTATCTGATACAACATAATTTTTCAATAATCTATGTGTTTTAAAATCATTAATAAATTTTTCTAAGTCATTAAAGCTAATAGTAGATAAATCAGAAAAATGATGTCCAGTAACCATAAAATCATTGATAGTAAAGACTTTATTAGATATTTTACTAAAATTTATATTATATTGAATATTCATTTCATCACAAGTAGGACCTACTGCATTTTTTTCAAATGCTAAAAAATCTGAAAGTAATTTATCAGGGTCTTCATTTTCTAATGCGCTAGTGATTAATGCTAACGAATCTTCAAGATATTTTTCCATATAATACTCACAAAATATTATAATAATCTGTTAATTTTTTAATAAGGTCATTTACATCTGATAAGGTAAGTAATATTTAAATACCCCATCTTCGGCATATACTTCTAAGCCCACCACCTTCGCATATTCTAACACTAGACGATGTTCCAAGTTATTAAAATAGGTAGTATCTCATTCACAGGGTAAACTTTTAATAGCATCAATACGCTCTTTATCAGCAGTAACTAACTCCCATAATTAATTAATACGGGATTCCAACATTTCATCACTGTTACCAAACACTGACATAAATGGGAAATTAGCAGTAGATAATTTAGTTTTCATATAAGTCTATTCTTAAATAAGATGATGTTATTATATAAAAAGAATCAGTTAATATCAATAGTAATTTACATTTTGTTACATAATCTAAGAAATAAAGAATCTTGTAAAATTAAATCTATATGAGTACCGTCATACTCAATATATTGGATTATTATAGAAGTCTCTACTAATTTTATTGATTTAAGTTCTAAAATTTTTATGTTTATTTGATTAAAAAATTTTCTAGGATTACTATTTATAACACTAGAAAATTTTTGTATTAAATAAGATTTAGGTATTTTTCTTTTCATAGTACGCATTAAATAAGCTTCTATAATTCCAATTCCAAAACTTAGCGACTGACACAAAAATAAATAATAATAATCCCCAATAACTATTAGGATTTATTTCATCTTGATTAGCCTCTACATTAGCACAAATCCACCATACTCTTACGAATAAATAAAAACAAATAAAAATATCAATCATGTTAATCTCTCACAACTAAATGAAATACCATTTTTGGTACTAAAAATTACAGCATATGACGGTATTTCACTATCTTCCTCAATTTTTTCAAAAAACTCATTTAATAAAACTATTTCATATACATTTCTATAATGTATAAATTCTACTTTTAATATAATACTATAGTTAAAAAATAATCTTACAGTATCAAAATATGACTCGTACATTTCTTGTGAAAATAATACTTTACCAATTTTACCTTTTAATTTTTCATTTATATATTTCATATAATAATCCTTTGTTTAAGTTAGAAATGGTAATACCATTTCTAACTTTTTATATAATCAACTGTTTTTATATTTTAGCTCACCGCTACAACTTTTACAACGATAACCTTTTTTACCACTTGTGATTATATTATGTAAACGTGTAGACACAGAATGTACACGGCAATTACATTGATAAGAATGATATGTTACTCTTGTATTAACAGAAATATCGTAATTATGACAACGCTCGCCTGTACCACCCATAAATTTACAAACATATTCCCAATAACGATTATGATTACAATTTGACTTATATTTATAATCAGCAATTAAGTGAGCGCATTCATGTATAATTGTATTTTTATAATCATCAAATCCATAATGATTTAAAATATCATTATGATAACGAATTTTAATGGGTCTAAATGAATGTTTATAATTAACAGCTTGGCCTGCTACTTTACCTTTTAAATCAAACTTAATATCAATACTATCAACATCAAATCCTTCTAATTTATAATATTTGACTGCATCATTAAGCAATTGTTTAGTAAAGGTTACAACTTGTTGTTGAATAGAAGTTAGCATAATATACTCCACGTTATCTATGAAATTATTATATCATTTTCATTAAATACAACAAGCTTTTAATTGTAACTATATGTAAATTTATTGTTCACTTTTAATTTGAGAAATAATATTTTTTAATGTAATCGTACATCTTAAATACCCCTCGGCTTCAATACTATTAAAAGTTAAATTGTCAGATTTAAAATTTTCAACTATATTTGATGCGTATCTATGTTCATTTTCTATTTCAGTAACTAGCCATTCAAAAGCTTCTTTATATCTTCTATCTATATGTTTATCTAATTCTATTTTTACTAATTTGTTAACTAATTCTGATACGTCAGATGTAATTTTTTGAATATCAGTCATATTGACATCCTCTGAAATTTGGAAGGTTTAGGTAAAGTAACATACAAATAATACTCTTATTACCAACGTCTTTTATTGTATGTTGCTGCTTTATGTAACGCAATTGGACTTAAAGCAGATAATACTAATATTAACATAATTTGCCATAAATCTAAAGAAATATTTGAAGATAAATACTCAAATTCTTTCATAGGCTTTCTAACATAATACTTAGTAATATTATCATTTAATACACTGATAATATCAGTCGTATTATAAATATCTTTATTAATTAAACCTTTCTGTAATTTAATCGGAAATTCAGCATTTTTATTCCAACTAAATGATTCTACCCATTTAATAATATTATTATTCATACCTAACACAACAACAATATCATTTTTCTTACCGTTAATCCATTTATCACGAACACTATAATGAAAAGATGGGTCTTGATTATTGGTAGTAACTAATATTACATTAGCTTGCTTATTAGGTCCTACAGTTTTAAGCATTTCAGAAATAGCGTTATCTAATGGTTTTGTATTTAATGAAGTACCTAATTGAATAATTCTATTTGCTCTATAGTAATCATAAATACTAACAGGATATTCAGGCACAGAGTTAACCCATTCTTTATTATATTTTCCATAATTAAATAAAGAATTTTTTTCACCTAAAACATAATTAGTATAACTTACAGAAGATGAAAAAGGTTCACCTATGATTACTTCTGACCAACGATTAGGTTGTAGTAAACCTTGTCTGTCTACACGAGATATAGTTACTCCTCCAACATCTGAATAAACATTCCAGTCAATGTCAAATGAATGTTCATAGCAAGTTTGGCATGAAGTATTACCCTTAGAATCCCGTGTACAATTACAAGAGTAACTATGACTACATGAAACATGTTCACTACGTTTAGACGTTACAGAACCATTAAGAATTAACGTATCATGTGTTTTAGCATACATCATACCAAAATATAAACATGTTACTAAAACACAAGTTACACCTAAAAATAAAAGTGCATCTTCTTTAGCACTAATTATATCTTTATGATACATATAATAACATACTAGAGCAGGTAATATAAAAAACAATATAAACATTATTACACCTTAATTCATTCTACCAAATGTAATGTGAAAAAAATCTAAACGAGAGAATCCTAATTCTTCTCTAATATCGTTTAGCTGTTCAGATTGAGCAGGTAAACACCAAAATTTCCACTTTTGATATAAGTGATTACTATAATGTATTTTTATCTTTTTGTCTTTATACTTATTCCAGTATATTTGTTTATCTTGTGTAACTGGAACTCTACCATCTAAAATAGTAATATGCTCACCATAGGCGGGAGGATTTAAAAATAAATCAAATCGTTTTTTTACCCAATAACGATAATATACCCCAACATCTTTAGGCAAATCAAGTATTAAAAAAAAATCATCATGTGTACGAGTTTTTTTTAATTTATCTCTTTTAGGGTTATATTTAAGTGTTCCTGTAATTTCAAAAACACCTTCGTTATTAGGTAATATTAACATTTAACTACTCACTAATTCATATATAATGTTATTCACATTTTACAAAGTTATTATTTTCATCTAATTTATAAAAAGTATCAGGCTCTAAACCATCTTCGCCAATATAACCTACTTTTAGTTTTTTACGATTATTTTCTGAGTAGTAAATGCTAATCATTCCGTTAACACCTGCTATACATTTACCACCCACTCCACTAATAGACGTACCATAATCACCGCTAATAGATGTTCCTTTATATCCGCTAGTTGATGTACTGTAGTCACCGCTACTTGAATTTCCATAATCACCGCTAGTTGAAGTTCCATAATCACCGCTAGTAGAAATTCCATAATCACCTGTAGTAGCAGTTTGTTTATTATATACAGTAACAAAAGCACCAATAACAGGTTGGTCTTTTGAACGAGGTTCATGTTTCATCAAAAAATCTGTAGCAGACTTGCGGTCCCCGCAAAATAATACTTCACCTTTTTGAAATTTTACTTTACCGTCTAAATGAATGATAGAAGATGTTTCGACAGAAACTACTAACCATTTGTCGTTAAATGACCAATATTCACTAGCAGAGCCGTCCCCGTTACCATATAACCATCCATGTAGACCTTTGCCACACTCAGGGACAGGGTCCCAATCAGGGCATTCTACTACACCGCTAGTCGGCCATTTAAAGTCATTTTTAGAAGACATATCTTCTCTACAAGCTCTTAATACTAATGAATGGGTTGAGGGATTAAACATTTTTTTTCTCACTGTTAAAGTTATTTGATATGCTTATTAAAACAAAAAAGACTTATTAATACAAGTCTTTATATGTAATTATTTGTGAAATATACCTATACTTAATATAATCATGTAATAAAATCCAATAATTGTTGCCGATTTTTCATACCGTATATTGTATTAGATAAAGAACCATCTTTATATAATTTCAATGTTGGTACGTTACGAATACCCACATTAGACGATAAATCAACATTTTTGTCAACATCTAATTTAATAATAAGAATATCTAATTCTTCACTAATAGATTTTAAAATTGGTGCAATCGCCTTACAAGGACCGCACCATGAAGCCATAAAATCAACTAATACTAATTTATTATTAGCAGTAATTTCTGCTAAACTTTCTACAGTTTGATTTTCTAATTCAATAATTTTTCCCATTTTATTTACCTTTTAAATTATTTTCAACAGTAACACAACGATTACATAAAATATCGCTATCATTGTGAATATTCCAACATCGGGGACATTTAATACCAATATAAGGACTTAAATATACCCCATTTCCTTCTTTTAATACATTTACTTTAGCGACCCCAAACAATGAAGATAATTGCACAATATCAGGATTACTATCAATATCACCTAAGCAATATTGACTAATATCTAATTTAAATTGATTTAATTGCTTATATTCATCAGTTTTAGATAATAAAAATACTTTATTAATATCTTGTTTTAATTCAGTGTATTTATTATACATTTCAGTAATATTATGTGCCAATGGGTCTAATGCGATACGAGTGACATATAAATTAATATCTTTATTTTTTTCTAAAGGATTAAAATTTACATACTCTTGTGCAGTAAACGGCATAATAATAGAAACAATAGATGCGTAATCAAACGCAATTTTTGTTAAAAATTTACAAATAGCGTATCTACTTAAACTATACTTATCATCACAATATAAAATATCTTTAAATGAATCAAAATAAACACTTACTTCATTAGCAAAATCATATATAGCTCGACAAACATCATGGTAATTAAGATTTTCTAAACCATCCGTTTTAATAACTTTTTTCAAGTTATTTAATTTATAAATAATAATGTCAAATAAATCAGAATTTAACTTATTAACTTCATATTCATAATCAAAATCATATTTATCTTCTAAATTAATATCATTATAAATAGAACAATTTTGAATTACAAATCTGAAGGTATTACGAATCTTTTTATATTTTTCATTAGATTGTGTCAATAAATCTTTACTAAACACAATATCCTGATGAATATTTTGTGATAAAATTAAATAACGTAATAAATCAGGGCTATATTTTTTAAATAATTCATCTAATTCTACATAGTTTTTATTTGATTTAGATAATTTCAATCCTTTTTCATCCACAACAAACCCATGTGTAAAAATTCTTAAATTTGTATTAATATTACCTAATAATAAATTTGTACATACAGTAGAATTAAACCATCCTCGATGTTGGTCTGACCCTTCTGCTAATACTACATTATTAGTAACTTCGGTATTAGTTTTATGTTTATAGTAGTCATATAAAATACCTGAATCTAACCATACATCAGCTACTTGATTAGAAATTTTATATGTTGTGTCTAGTTTATACCATGACTCAATACCTTCTTGACGTACACGTTCAATAGCAGATTTAATAAGAGCATCATCATTAACTACATTATCATTTTCATCATACAAGAATGGTAAAGGTACTCCCCATTTACGATTACGAGATACACACCATAATTTACGACTATCAATCATTGATTGCAAACGATTTTCACTATTTTTAGGATAAAATGTATATTTTTCATTCTCATATTGAGATGAAATATCAGATAAATTTAAAAACCATTCTTTAGAAGCTTTAAAGAATAACGGAGTTTTATGTCGCCAACAATGACCTACACTATGCTTAATTTTATCTAAACTATAAATTAAACCTTCATTAGTAAGTAAATCTAATGCAGTAATAGACGCATCTTTAATATTTTTACCTTCAATAGTTGGACATACATTATTAAACTTACCATAATTGTTAATACAATCAACAATTTCTAAATCATATTTTACACCTACACGATAATCATCTACACCAAAGTTAGGTGCAATATGTACTAAACCAGTACCTGATGATTCTACATAATCTGCTGCTAAAAGAGGTACTAAAGATTTAGTTAAAGGTGATGTTACAAATACATTATTTAAATCAATGCTAGTATATTCTTTGTTTAATTCAATAGCCTTTTCTTTAACTGTAACATAATGAGTACCATTATCTTCCCACTTTACATAAGATAAATTAGGATTAAATGCAACAGCTTTATTAAAAAATAAAGTATAAGGTGTTGTAGTCCAAACTAACAAATATGTATCTTCTGTTAATTCAAATTTTACAACTAATGAATGTGATTCTTTGTCTTTATATTCTACTTCTGCTTCTGCAAGTGATGAATTACAATCACTACAAAAATTTACAGGTCGTAATAAACGTACTAATTTACCTTCTTTGTATAATTGATGCAATCTTTCCATTTCGTATGCCTCATAGTCAAATGAAGCAGTTTCAATAGTTTTATTGTCTACTAAAATACCAAATTTCTTAACTTGCTCTAATTGATTAGCAAATTGCTCTTTAGCATATTGGCGACATTGTGTGATAAAATTATCAGTTTTACCATACTTTTTTTCCACTTCAATTTCAATAGGTAAACCGTGTTGGTCGCTAGTTACTTGTAAACAAGTTGAAATACCAAATAAATTATTTGTTCTAACGAATGCGTCTTTAAATACTTTGTTAGCAAAATGACCTAAATGTAAACTACCATTAGCATAAAAAGGACCGTCAATTAAAACTGTTTGAGCATTATTAGGAATTGATGAAATTTCTTCATTTTGGTGAATTTCATTTAATTTGAAATCTGTTTTCCCCATACATAATGTATAGGATACTTTATCTGACATAACTAAACTCGTTTAAATATAAATAAGAATCTGTATTATATTAACATTTTATTAAATGTCAAGTGAATTTAATCACTTGACGAATAAGAACTTGAAGAAGTACAAGAAGAATCATCATTAGAATTAGAGTAACTGGGATAACTATTTGTATCTTCAATTTTACACTTAGTTTCATAATCTGTATAAACAATATCAACCCTGCTGTTTTTAGTTTTGTCTTCTTTGCATTCACTTACATTATTAGTTATTTGTTCTAAATGGATATAATTACCACTTTTTTCTAACGTAAAATCAATATAACCTACTGAACTAGACGGTGAAGTATAATTAGTAAACGGAAGTACATCACTATTTTTATAAACAGGTGGTATAACTTTTTTAGGTACAACTATAAAATTATGTACAAAGTCCTTATAACTTAATACATTACCTAAATTACCTAATTTTTTTTCTTTTTCTAAATAATCAAAATATTTCAATTTATTGTTATTTTCATTCTCTAAAATTCGTAGTGTTTCATATACACTATCTAATTCACTTGTCAAGTTTGCAATTTTAATTGATAAAATTTCACATTGATGTTTAAATTTAGCCCATTCTAATTGTAATGCTTCATACGTTTTTTTTAATACAAACATAGTTATAAATTCTCTTTTAAATAATTAGTTAATGTAACAAAATTAGATGCTTCAATATCCTCACTAAACCCTCTAAAAGATACTTTAGCAGGAAAGGCATTAATAATTTCTTTGTTGTTATCAACTTCTAATATAATAGCCCATCCAAACAGATGTAGACTACGATTAACCCACCATAATAACTTAGTATCTTTAAATTCTTCCCAAGTTCGTTTTTCAATCGAATGTTTTTCTACTTTCATATAATTCACTCCAAATTTTTAGTTTAGTAGGTTTAATAGCTGAAATTTCAATTGTACTATAATCTATTTTCTTTAACTCAGCAATAAATAAATCAAATAACTGTAAAATCTCAATTGAATTATTATATTGACTAAACATTAACATATATTCTAAAATCCAAGGTCTTCGACTGTAATCTGATTTAAAAAATAGCTCTACTAAATTTTTTTCATTAACTTCATTTAATAATGAAATATTTTTTGAGTAACTAATGACAGCTTGCTTAATATCAGCATCAATACGACTAAGATATTTTTCATTAATACCGTTATATAAAATAGCAGTATAAATTTTAACATAATCAAACTTTTTATTTAATTCATTAAATAAATTAAGTTTTAAGTCAGGTAATAATAGAGAATTATTGTAAAATGTTAAAGAAAATATATCATCATAAAAATACGAATATAACTTATAGTCATATGCTAATTTAAAATATCCTAAAGATTTTGTTTTTAAAACTTTATCTAATTCAACAATAAATCGTTCTTCTGAAAGAAATTTAAAATCATCTGATTTAATAATTTCTGTTAATAATTTAGAAGTATCAGGATGAATAATAAAATTATACCTTGTGGCAAATCTTAATGCCCGTAAAACACGCAAAGGGTCGTCTTTAAAAGACTCTGACGTATGTCGTAGTACTTTACCATTAAGGTCATCAATACCACCGTATGGGTCAATATAGGTGTCATTTTCTTCATCATACGCAATACTATTAATCGTCAAATCTCTCCTCGCCAAGTCTTCTTCTAATGTAATAGATGGATTAAAGTCAAATTCAAACCCTGTATATCCATTACTGACTTTTTTATCCTTACGTGCGAGTGCATATTCTTCTTTTGTTTCAGGATGTAAAAAGACAGGAAATGCTTTACCTACTTGCTCAAATCCAAGTGATAACATTTCTTCGGGCGTAGAACCAACTACAACATAATCTTTATCATTAGGATTTAGTCCTAATAACTTATCACGTACCCATCCACCTACAACATAAACTTTAAAACTCATAATATGCCTCTAAAATTATAACACACGGTATTATTTGTCATATACTTCCTTTAATATTTTATTTTCAACAACAATATAACTAAAATCACTATTTTGAATATTGACTTCAATATAAGTTGTATTAAATTTCCAAAAAAATGATATTTCACCATCACCTGTTAGCATTATACTAGGAGTTACAAGTTTTGATTGTTGTATAAATGTAACAAAATTATAAGCATTTATACACGTTAATATAGTAGGAGGTTCTGCTGAATAACCATCCCAATCAGATTCTAATTTTGAATACTCAAATACGACATTTAATAAAGGCGAGTATTCTCTTGCTGACGTATAGGTAACACTATAGTTGGCAATAGACTTTAAAAATTTGTCATAATGAGTATTCATATATTTATCCTCAAATATTATAAACTTTGATTAAATCAGAATATATAGTATTAATATATTCTTTGGTACTTAGCAACTTGTTAATATACTTTTTATCACCTAAAGTAATAAACAAATCATACACTTTATCAAAATCTTCATACAAATTGATATGAATAGGTGAATATTTCCACTTATCTAAAAAAATAGAATAATTACCCACAATATATTTTCGGAATACAGAATAATAGTCAGGGTCAGATGATACCTTAAATAATAACCTATGATAATTAGAAATAGTTAACGTAGCTGCCTCGATAACCTTACCGTGAACTCGTACATATTCCAATTCTAATACAATATCAGTTTTAGGTTCTGTTAAGTTTTTAATTTTAAAAAACTCATACAAATTCTTAATATACTGAGTATGGTTAGTAATTCTTTCTAAATCTTCACGTAGTTGTCGAGTATTCATAATATTACCTACTTAGAGTCTTTGCAACGCATAAATACAGCGATTAATGATTCCAATAATTCAGGAGTATAGTCTTCAATATGACTAAAAACTACGATAAAATCTTTCTGTAATTGATTCATATTAGAATTTACAGTTGGTAGAAATCCGCCTCCCATTTTAATATCTAATGCTATTAATTCAGGACAATCGTTAGCTAAACTAACAATAGTAGTTGACCAATCAAAAATAGATTCTTTAGTGAATAGACGCAACAATTGTAGGCTGTTTGAAGTAATGTCAGAGGTAATTAAATTAGTCATGTTATATCTCTCATTGATTGTTAAAACAAGTATAGCATGATTAAAGTATAATTGCAGACTATTTTACAATTTATTACAAATAAGTCTGCAATTATTTTTACTTATTGTTGTTCATTCATAATATACCTTTAACATTATCAGTAAATAACGCATATTTTAATTTATAAACTGGTAATGTATTTATCATAAATGATAAATTATGGTAAGGATTATAGGTAACTATATCATTAAAAATTAAATCAATGTTGTTGCAAATAACTCCTTTTAGATAAGCATGTACATTTTTTTGTTTTTCTTTTAGTACACGTAATCTCCCTTTTTCATTTACTATACAAGTAACATCTTTAATTATAATGTTATTTGTATATGCAACAACTAAACCTTTTTGTTTTATTGACCAACACTTTCTTGTTAAATTTTTATATATAAATACAGGTTGGTCAATATTAAAATCTTTTACGATATTCATATTGTTTATCGCTGATTTTCTAATTCTAATTCATTATATCTATTTAAGCTAAATGCCCAATCCGCATTTCTATCGTGCATTGTATTAGCAATATTTTTTGGTAAAAACATCATTAAGGGATGTACGATTACATTATGTACAAATGACTTTAACCAAGAAATAATTGTATTAATATACCATTCTAATAATTTCATATTATTTCCTCATATATTTTAAACTTTCGGGATTTTTTAAATCTAAAATTTTCTTACCGTCTTTAGCAAAATCCCAAGTTGAAGCAATATCATCTTCGATAGGTGCAATTAATGCGTCATCATCAGAAGAATCAATACTAACTTTAGCCAAAAATTCTCTTTCTGCTGCACGTAAAGCACCATGCCAAATCTTTTTATCTTCTTTTTCACTTTCAGAAGTAGTGTATCCTGTAATAGGTGTATGTTTATATGAACGGGACATAATTTTCTCCTTATGACTCTATATTCAATTTATAATTCAATTTAGCTAATTTTTTATTTAACTTTTCTAAAGTAGGTAATGATGACATTTCATTAAACATATCAATTAACTTAGCCATATCTTTTTTTACTTTATCTTCGCTAGTGTATGCACAATCAAACCCGTAATAATTATTCATACCATCAATAGTAAACCGTGAATAGAATTTTTCACCGCATTTATAATAATAAAACTTCATTAGTACATATACATTACGATTATTAACTGATACATCTTCTAATTTACCAATAGTAATAAACTTATTAAATTCGTTACTATGTGATAATTTTATAGGCATGTTAGGTTGCATATTAATTCTCTTGTACAATATAACAATTAAAGTTTCTTAAAAGTACATTTATTTCATCTAATGTTGGTAATGATACCATATTTTTAAATACATTTGCAATATCTTCTACTATTTTTACTGCTTTTTCTTTTGTTTTACATACACACCAACAACCATAAGCAGCATCGTCTATAGTACCAAAAAATACTCTAACGCAATGCGAATTATAAGAAGTACTGAAAATATAATACATACACACATGTACATATCCCGTATTATAATCATTCATACCACTTTTACCTGTTTGTATGAATTTTCTATATCCGTCTGTAATTTTTTCTAATGATTGCAATTTATGTAATTCTGCATATACTTCAAAATAAGATTTAATCATTATATAATCTCAACTGACTCAGGAACATACTTATAATCACCTAATTTTTCATATAAAGATGCAGTATAACCATTTTTAATATAAGTTAATACTTCTTTATTAAGTAACTCATTACTTGAATTATCTAATATTTTTTGAATACCATCTTTTTCAAGAATTGCAATAAATCTTTTTTCTGATGAATTATCATTATATGATTCACATACACCTTGTTCTATAAATTTTAATATTTCATCAATATGTAACGGTTGAGTATTATATCTATCTGTAACTACATTCCAAAAAAGTTTTTTTGTAGACTGGCTAATATAGCTAGTTATTTTATTAACTTTTTTAGTTTTAATCGAATATAATGTTTGTGTTTCATCACAAAACACATATTTATCATAGGGTGACGGTAAAATAACAATCATAATGTAGCACCTAACGTCTCTAAATGATTTTTAATTTCAGTAAAATCATAATGATATGAATCATATTCATCATTATCTTTCATATCTATTTCAATGTATTTTAAAGAACCTAAAATAATTTTATATGCAATATCTAATAACCATTTTGGAGGACTAACATCCCCTTTAAGTATAAAGTAGTTTAGTGACATAGGATATAAACTTTCTCTATCATTCTTTATATCGAAGTAAACTTTATCAACACTAATATCACTAATTTTAAATGAACAAATAGGTTTAGCAACTTTATTAGGTCTATATGTTAGACAATCAAAATAAGATATACGACCTAAGTATTCATTGCTATATGATTTTAATAAATGTTTATACACGTCAGAAACAGTACAATTTTTATTATTATTGACATAATCATTTATTTTTTTACGAAGTTTACCATGTTCAATATGTTTACTAGGTATAGTACATATACTATTTTTTGTTATATCATAACCATATCCGCTACCAATTACAGTAAAAATATGATATAATGGGGAATTTGAGCAAGTAAAAATTGTACTATATCGTACTAAAGAGTTATTAATGTGATAACTAAATTTTTTGGGGGTATCTAAAATTATGTGTTTCATATCAAATTTACTCTTTAAACTTTACAATATAGTACATGATTAAAAGATGATTGTCAATACCTATTTGATAGCAGTTATTTTTAGAGCAGACACTACAGACCCACTTATTTTCATAGAGCTTACTTTAACATCATACCAAATTTTCAAATCTTTAGTGTTTGATTTTCGAGAAACATTTAAGTCAACATATAACATATTTAATTTTTTCTTAATATCATCAACACTATAAACAGAGCCGTTAACTAATGATAATGGATTATGATTAATTTTTTTTAATAACATAATATCATCATACATTTCATCTAATTTAGCCTTGCTATAGCTCGCAGAAGTTATATTACCAGGAGTTAAAATATTATGGTATTTTTGTAAGTTTTCAGAATAACTAATGATTGTATTAATTTCCTCTTTTAATGATAATCTAGTATTACCATCAATACAATTATCTAAATCATTCATTAATTGACAATATTGCATTGCTAACTTTTTAAAGCTAAACCCTATAGCTGCATTTTTTTGTTTATTAAAAATAACAAAATCAGTGTACCATGATGATATATTTTCCAAAAAATCTAGTATGTTCTCTACAGACACTTTACATTCTGATTTACCACAAAAGTCAATTAACGGAACATATTTTTTATCTAATTTCTTTATCTTTCTTTCAAGGTCATATACAAACCCTGAATTTTTACATTCATACATGATAATAATTTCTATATCATATGGTATTCCATAAAATCTACTGTTATCAGATAAGGTGGTAACTCCCACCTTATAAAAGTTTTCTTCATCATTGAAACACCTAATTACATATAAAATAGATTTACCATTCTTTTCACTAATATCTATAAACTGCTGTCTACCTAATACTCGCATGGACTACACTCAAATTATTTAAAATTATACTTTACGATATTTTAAATAAAGTGTCAACTGTATTTAAATAATTCCTATTATTTTTATAGCAGCAACCGTTACATTATTTTTTCTAATTGTTGAAGGCTTGGTTACATACCATTGTTTAAGGTCTCTTGTAGAAGGTTCTTTAACAACTCCAATTTCATTATAGAAAAGTGATAGTTTTTCTAATAATTCAGTAATACTAAACACAGAATTAGTAGTAAGTAATAATGGATTATAGCCTATATCTTGTGTTAATAATTTATTTTTATAAACCATATCTAATGATTTTATACAATAATTATGGGTTGCAATAGTTTCGGGTGATAATACATTGTGATATTTTCTTAATACATTAGAATATTCTAATAATTCACTAACATCGTTATTATAATGTTGGCAGTATTCTTTTGCTAAATCAACAAAATTATACTGTATATTTAATTGTTTGCACACGTCAACTGGTAATTTTTTAATTAGTAAAGTGTCATCTAAGTTGAATATATCTGTAGCCTTACGTATTACTCCTATATCATTAGTGTCAAAATTTTCATTTTTTAAAACATGATAATCACAATGCATAGCAAAGTATGAAGACATTAACGAACAATATGCATATTCATTAATTTTTATTTTACCTAGAGCCTTTTTATGTGATTTAATGTTTTTAGAAATATTATCATATGACCTAAAAACATTATCATCATCGTCTATATAAGCGTATGGTATATTTGAATTAACTATTAATTGTCTCAAACTATAATCCATCATATTATTATCTGTTGTATTTATGTCAGTAATCATAGCATTAACTTCATTACTTCTTTTAAGAATGCTTAATTCAAATTCATCTAAAGACATAGTAGCTTCATCTGTATAAGTTGCCCATATAAAATCTATGGGACAGGTAGGTAAATTTCTAAATCTACCTACAATTTGAGGTATATCAATAGAAATATCATACCTCATACTTTTATACTTAGCATTACTAGCAACTAATATACTTACATCTTTATTATAAAAATCAATCCCCTCAAATCCCATTGATGATACAAAGTTTATTCGTTTATGCGTACTTAATACAGGTTTTGCGTATCTAAAATCCTTACCAAATACCTTTTTAAATATATCATTTTTAGTATTTTCAGCAAAAAAAACATTTATATCATTAATAGTATAGTTTGGTATTATTTGTAAAAGCTTTTCTATAGTATTTGAAACGCAGCTAGTAGAATTAAAAAATATAAAAATATCAGTATTAGTGTTATTAAATTTATCTAATATGTATGATAATACATGTGTGTTAAAATTTGAATTTATATATTTATGTCTAACAATTGGTTTAACTGCATCTTCCCATTTATATTCTACATATTCTAATTCTTGTAATGATTTAGGTAAGTATTTTGTGGGGGTGGGTGTAGCAGTCATATAAGATACAGTTTTAAATTTTAAAGTTCTTAGTAATAATTCATTACATACTTTAATCTTAAATACACCTGCATATCTAATCAAAACTTGAACTTCATCTACTAATAAATGAAAATTAGAAGGATTAATAAATTTACATAATCTAGGTAATGAATCATATGTAACAATATATTTCTTAGTTTGCTTAAATAATGAATCAACTATTTCTTCATCTTTAGTATCACCTGTAACACCCATTACTTTACTATGTTGGGATACTTTATTTTCAACCATTGCTTTACTATGAACCGCAACAACATAAGGTTGTTCGTTTGTCAATGCTAATGTAGTACCACCACAGCCAGTCACACCTTTATTAATATAAGCATTGTATGGTAATTCACTTATCACTTCACTTAAATAGCGAGTTCCTGACGGTATATTAATAATAGTTTCTTTCATAATAACTCCTATAAATAAAATAACTAAAGTCTCTCTATAATAAATATTTACTTATATATAACAGTTATTACGAAACGTAGTGTAGTAATAACAAATTATTTTACGTAATGAAATGAAGTAAAATAATTTTACTATAAGATATAAATTAGTTAATTAAAGAAATACCCGGGAGATTTTTTAAAAAGGTTTAAAGATAGTAATAAAATTATTATATCATTCTAAAAGTACTTAGACTTCACTCCGTTCAGTCTAAGGGGCTTCGCCTGTTATTCACTTCATTTTATTTTAATAAAAAAAATATATGATAAGAATATATTATTCATTCTATGTATAACATTCACTTCATTCCACTACGTTACATTCCGTTCATTATACAAATTATATTTTCGAGTTTGATTTAAAAGCCTTATTCTGCCGTTGTTTAAGTGTGATTTAAGCACCAGTAATGAAAAGTAATATCTTAGTACATCTTTTTAGTTAACGTGTCATATAGGTGCGTTAAAGGCTCGTATAATTGATTTTATTAAATGAGATATAATTACTAATAAATGATAATTATATTATTCATTTTATATTCATTATCACTTTACATTAAACTATAATTTATTAATAACAGTGAGCTTCGCTCACGCAGCTTCGCTGCTA
>ERZ650309.300-NODE-300-length-25143-cov-4.882294_pt1 | contig 25143 bp, 27 predicted proteins | sample MGYA00376245_ERZ650309 | MGnify/ENA primary metagenome ERZ650309 (study PRJEB26733, sample SAMN07839294) | wastewater metagenome | biome: urban; feature: wastewater treatment plant; material: waste water | place: USA: North Carolina | collected 2016-04-26 ...
CTGCGTCCTTGTAAGACATAGCGCCGAATGTACGGCGGCGCGGACAAGGAGCTACCTATGCAGACAGCGGAAAACGCACACATTGAAACTTCGTCCGTGGGCGGCAAAAATGGAAAAATGCAGAAGAGAGTAATTGGCTATTGCCGTGTCTCTACACGCATGCAGGCCGATGAAGGCATTAGCATTGACGCTCAGCAAGAGACCATTAAGAAGTGGTGCGATCTCACCAATGCCAAGTTGGTTAAGATCTTTACCGATGTGGAGTCAGGAGCAAAAGAGGAGCGTCAAGGTTTGGCTGATGCGCTTAGTTATATCGAAAGCGATAAGGCAGATTCCTTGGTTGTGCTGAAGTTTGACCGCTTGTCGCGTAGCGTTCTGCACTTTTGCAAGATGTATGAGCGCTACTTTGAATCAACAGGCAAGGACCTACACTCTATTCAGGACGGCATCAACTTAGCTTCCTCAATTGGTAGGATGGTTGTTACCATCCTGATCTCTTTTGCCCAAATGGAACGTGAGACGATCGGCGAGCGTGTCAGCGTCGCTGTGAAGTGGAAGGCGGAGCATGGATACCATACAGGCAAGGTGCCCTATGGTTTCCGTGCAGTGCCAGCGCCAGATGGCTCGCGCTTCAAAGTGCTCGCGCCTGAACCTAAAGAGCAGGAGGTTCTGGCAAGAATCAAGAGCATGATCGAAAGTGGAGATCGAATTGGCGAGATCGCGACAGCGCTCACCCGCGATAAGGTCGAGCCCCCGCAGGGAGAGGTTTGGACCAAGAACCTGATTTACAACCTGAAGCGCCGCAAGAACTGGCACAAGGCGCGGCCGGTGAACACCGAGCGCTGGCATTCCGATGAAGAGATGAAGCAGCGTGCGCTTGAACTGCAAAGCTCGGGGCTGATTCCACGGCAGATCGCAAACCGGCTCAACGCCGAGGGCTACAAGCCTTACAAGGGATCCGAGTTCACAGAGAACGGTGTGCGCAAGATCATCTTGCGCCCAAGCACGCAGACAGCAAATCATCCAAGGAAGTACCTTCAGGGTTTATTCGAGCAATGGGCGCAAGCCCACGCTGTCATGAATCCGGGTAAGCCGTATCAGCGGCCGGGGACACCGAAGCTGGCAGAGATCCTGACCTCGCAGGGGTTCAAGACGCCAACCGGCAAGACAGAGTGGTTCCCTGCCCAGGTTCAGCGGCTTCTCCGGGGCGAGTTCGACTGCTATTACGACGCCGGCAGGCAGCAGCGCCGCAAGTAGAGCTGCTGCCGGCTGTCAGCGCGGCTTTGTAGCTCGCCTCGCGTTTCTTCAGCGCTCGCGCTCGCCTGCGATGACCAAAATTTTGGTCATTTGACCAAAATTTTGGTTGTCAATCATTTTCCCGTGGTATTACGGGGCAATGGCAACGCTCCGCTCCGGTCTTGCCACACTTTCCGCCCGGCACCTCTGCCGCTGCCGTCTCAGCTCCAGCACTTCACGGGACGCTGCGAATCGCTCTGCCAGCGCCCGGTCAGCCAATCAGTTCGAGGTCATCAACCCGAGGTAAATCGAGGGACACATGGCGCCGCTGCCTGCTTCTTCCAGCCGTTTATTCAGGTGTTTCACCCTTCTTGCGGGGCTCCTGCTTTCGGTAGTCGTCTGGTCGAGGCCCGCTCATGCAGAACCGACCGTCATGCCGCAGCCGGCGCTGCTGCCGCACTACAGCCCGCTCTGCGACAGCAACCTGATCGGCTGCCTGGACATCGACGACTTTGCTGCCCACCTCTACGGGCATCTGATGGTGCTGCCGAGCACCGACCAGCGAGACACCGCCGCCGTCTTTCCCTACGGCGTGAGCATGGGGCTCTTTGGCCGCTTCGGCGGCGGAGTCTCGACGGACTTTAGCTTCTGGCAGGCAGGGGGCAAGGCGGTACGCCAGAACGGCCCCGTTCGCCTGAACTTTACCGTCCTTCTCTGGCCTCTCCTGCCCTTCAGCCAGGCTCCGGCGACAAAGACCGAGGAGGGCGGCGAAACTCATTTTCAGCCCGCCCATCACCTGCGGATCGGCCTGCACTACGAGCATCAACTTCGCGTCGGCCCCTTCGATGGCGCAAATGCGCTTGGGCTGCTCGCTGACCTCTCGGCGCTGCGCCTGGTCGCCAACAGGACTTTTGGCCCGGTCGAGCTGAGCGCCAGCGTGGGCGCGCTCTACGACTTACGCGGCGCTTTCGCGACGGGCGAGGCGGCATTCCAGGTCGGTCTCTATCTCCCGTTCTTCCGGGCTCTAAAGGTTTACGGTGAAGCGCTCGGGCGCGGCTGGCCTGCCTACGTGAAGAAGGGAGAAGATGGGGTCACGCCCGTCCTGGCTGCGCTGCTGTCACCGAATGGCGTAGACCCGATCAGCCGCCAAAGCGTCTTCGGCTTTGGTCTCAGCTTTCGACCGCACGCTCGCGTGGACCTCGGCGTCTCGGTACAGAAGGGGCTTGGCAGCCTGGCTCCGTCGGCAGTCTTGGTGCGCTTCCTCGTGCTGAGCGTCGGCAAGACCTACCAGGGGAGAGCGGCAACGCCGATTGCTCAGCTCGCTGCGGACGTGACGGCCGAAGCAGTCAGCGCACTAAAAGAGTACATCGCCAGCCTGCCAATCGATCCGATTCTCGACGAGAACTGCTCCATCCTAGACGATGACAAGAGCTACATGGGCTCTTTCGGGAAGCCCACGGCTGACCACTACTACTGCGAGGAAGATGGTTTCCGCGTCCCGATCAACCACACCTTGCTCCGCGACAAGGCCAGCACACGGCTGTGTCGTAGCTTTGAGAAGAAGCAGCTTCAAGACTGTCTGCTAGAGCGCCACGGCAACAAGTGGGTTCCTGTCCGCCGTCCTCGGCTCACGGGAAGCTGCGAGATGTACGACAGCGACGGGACCTTTCTGGGACGCCTCGGCAGCCCGACGCCGGACGGGCGCTCCTGCCGCACGCTGGCCGAGAAGAAAAATGGTGGGTACAGCAAAGAGCATGTCCCGCAGGACATGCCCATCGGAGAGCTGTTCTACACCGATGCGGACCGGAGCCGTGTCTGTGTTGACGCAGAGCTACGGCGCTGTTTCATGCAGGCACCCGAGGGACGACGAACCCTTGCCGTCGAAGACGGGGAGCGCTTCACCTACAACTACCTGAAGCGCCTTGAGGAGCAAGCCGCCGCGAAGGCGAAGACGGCCAAAGACATCGCCGATGGCAAGGTTACGCTGACGACGGTTCGCGAAGCAGCCCAGCACGCCGGGGAAGCCGCGATTGAGATCGGCAAGGATCCCAAGAAGGCTGCTGCCGGCGCCATCGCAGCCATCGAGCGGGAGAAAGAAGAATGGGACCAGAAGACGCCTGAAGAGAAGCGGGATGCCATTGCAAGAGGGGCGGCCGGGTTGACCGTGGAGGCGATTCAAACAGTCGCGACCAGCGGAGCCGGGAGTCTCCTTGGCGGGGCTGGCAAACTCGAAAAGCTCGGTGAAACGCTCGAAGATGTAGGCAAGCTGGGCAAAGCTGGCGCAGCAGGCGGAAACCGCGCTCGAAAGCCTTTCACTCGTGCTATGAAGCGCGAGGCGAAGGCCGAGAATGCGGCGGCACATGGCGGCCAGACGACTTGTATGAACTGTAAGAAGCCGACTGTACCGTCACATCAAAGCAAACGAGGTGTTAAGCCACCGAGCAATGAGGAAAGTGTCGATCACATCATTCCCGTTGTGAAAGACGGAGACGGCACACTAGAAAATGCCCAGATACTTTGTCGGACCTGCAATGGTAAGAAAGGAGGCAAATAATGGATAACCTTGCAAAGGTACATTTCCACTTAGAGCCCGATGAGGATGGCTGGCCTCCGGTAGCCTCCGAATCCGTGTGGGCCAAGCCTGGCGAGAAAGAGCACGAATATATTATAGAAAACGTGCCGTTCTTCACCACAGAGGCAACGGTAGATGACACCGTACAGGTGCGCCAAGAGGAAGGGAGACTTTGCTATGAGAAAGTGGTTCGGGAATCGACCAATTCTTTGCTGCGGGTCATAGTGGTCGATCGGACTCAGCTCAAAGATGTCAGTAAGAGTCTGGTCGCGTTGGGCTGCATCACAGAGCTAGCGCCGCAGTGGAAACTGATTGCCGTGAATGTTCCATCGAGCGTCAGCCTTTCAGCAGTGATAGAGCAGCTACAGACGCAAGCGAGTGCCGGCGTGCTTGATTACGAAGAAGCGATACTTAGGCAATAGCCAAAGCGAAAAAGTCCAGGAAAGAGAAGCAGATGATAGCTAAGCACAACAGCGTCACGGCCGACGATTCTGGTGCTGCGATTATTTGCACCAATGTGATTGAGGAGAAAAAGACAATCCTGCGAGCTGAGCGCGACGAATCGCTCAGACCCGAGGACAGCGGTTGTCAGTTCACATGCGGAGCGGACAGGTACGATGAGCGCCATGGGCTCGTGGTGTCCCTTAGCGAGGTGCTGTCGTTGGATGACTCGCTAGCCGATCGCTTATCGCTGCCCGTCGGAACTATTGTTGAGCGCGAAAGCGCAGGAGCCGATTGGCGAAAGGGGAGCCAGCCATAGGCCACGCCCGAGTTGCTAAACGGAGAGCGGCTATAGTTACGTTTTACCTCGGTCTATGCTGGCTCAAGAGAAGCTAGGGAAGAGTATGAATAAAGAGACTTGCGAAACTACCGATGAAACAGCCTCTACCGAGGTTCACCCGCCCGCAATGGCATGGGAGCAGTACGAGGATTATCTTAATAAAGCATGGATCGCCCTGCTCAATTCAGATCAGCAGGACAAGGAAGAAGTTTTCCAAGACTTCTTAGAAAAGCACCCATGCTTGCTGCCGGAACCATATGCATGCTTTCAACGAGGGGCGCATTGCCCCATGTTTTCGGCCGTCTTCTCTCAACCTGAATTGCCTGGCTTTCGAGCTAAGCGGCCGGACTTTATGTGGATTGCACGGGATAGCGGCGCCATCATTGCTATCTTGATTGAAATTGAAGCTCCTAGCAAGAGGTGGGCAACTCAGGAGGCTCGGCCTTCTGCAAACCTAACTCAAGCGATCGACCAACTGAATTCGTGGAGAGCATGGTTCAATAATGTTAATAATGTTACGGCATTTCGTGAGCTATATGAAATTCATCCTGATGAGTTGATAATAAGACAATTTGAGCAAAGATATATTTTAATTTATGGGCGTAGCCAAGAGCTTGAGGAAAACAAGACCTTTGCTCAAAAACGCGCCGGTCTTGATAGGCCCGATCAGGTAATCATGACCTATGACCGATTGCGGCCAAGTGGAGAATTACGACATTATGGGACAATTAAGTTCAATCGTTCATCTGCAAACACAGAACTCCATCTACACCGAATTCCACCTACCTTCCGGTTAGGTCAACCAATAGTTCGCGACTTCGCTCGCTTCAAAAACCGAGAAAATGCCATCAGAGCTTGTGACGAGCTAACAAAAGAACGCCAGGATTATTTGATAAGCCGGATCCCTTATTGGGATGCATTTGTCAAGGAGGCTGAGACTCGGCAACGGGTGATGCGTCCCATCAAGTTTAGTGGATGGGATTAGTCCTAGATTGCCTCGGCGGCTATTCCGTGGTCACTTTTGGTGAATTAGTCGTCGCGGCCAGGTCAGGAAATCGTAACTGCTCATCGGAGGTGGCAGGCTTGCCGGATGCCTCTGGAGCGGTTGACAAGTCTGCCGCCTCGCCTCCTCGGCGGCTAGCTGGTACTCCTCCAGTCAAGTCTACGACAAGCCGTTCCCGTGCTTCTGTGCGGAACTCAGGCCGAAGTCCAGCGGCCGTGACCAAAAACCCGCAAATGCTAGTAACTAGCTGAGCTGCAATAGGCCGTACTTTCGTCGCGCCAAAAGCAGCCCCCACCGTCGCTTGCTCACCAACAAGGGCGGCTGTCGTTAGATACTCTGAATATCTTAGCACTTCGCCTAGCTCTGCTGGTCGTACTAATAAGCGATTGACGAGTTCAATGAGAGGATCGATATAAGGGGGCATAACTGTAGTGCGAGCATTAACCGTAATACCTAGTTGATGAAGTAGCTCGGCTAATTGGGCCTTTTCCCGAGTTGCTAGTTCACCGCCCGCAACGTAGGTTCTTACGGCTGTTGGAACATCTGCCATTCTTGTGCTTCGGACGCGATGAACTGTCTGCGCCAGAGCAAAAGCATACAACCACGCTACTTCAAAAAATATACTCAAATGCTGGCGGTTTCTTGGATCTAGCGCTAATGCGGCTTCCGCCAGATGTGCAATCACCTGAGTTACATTTCGGTAAGGTTCATAAATCCAGTAGTCATAGCGGATGAACTCGATCAGTGGGTCGAGCTTCCGATCAAGTCCGGTTAGGTTCGTTTGGCGCCGGACAGTCTCTAGATCGAACAACCAGTGTAGAGGGCCATTGGTAAGGTCCAACTCGGCCGGAAAAGTACGTGCCAAAGCTCGGTAATCGCCAGGGTCTAGTACCCCCACGCCGAGCCGTGCCGACAACGCGCGAGCTGCGGCTGGAACAGTCTGCGAGCGCACCAGATATGCATCGTTGGCTGCGAAAAAGTCAGCAACTCCTCGAACCCAAAACATACGCTCTATGGCAGAACGCTTACTTGTCTTGCAATCTGCAAGAGTCAAGTGAACCTGCCCGCCAGGGGAAAAGCCCACCGCTAGGACATCTAGATCTGTAAACTCTTGCCATCCGGGGCCGCGCTGGTCGCCAGCCACATAGGCTCGCAATTTGACATCGAGCCGAGTGCTGCAACCCATCGACCAAAACAGACGGCGCATTTCTACCTTGAGCGGTAGATCGCGCTCTGACTCTTCAGTAAGGGCATTCGTTGTCTGCGACGGGGCGCTCTTTGCTCGTCTTTTACTGTCTGAACTCATGCTGCACCATAACCCATAACAGCCGCGATTAATTTCGCGTATTCTCCCTCTTTGTGTGTGAGCCTAGGGCGATTATTTTGGATGGTTTTCATGGGGTTCAGATATTGGGCATCAGTGGCCAGAAGATCGCGGGCGCCATCGGCATCACGGCCGGACATTGCCTCTCCGAGAGTCAGCAGATCCCTAGCGATTTGAAGCGCTCGGCGGTTGTCCGGAGTATCAATAAGAGTCGGCGTTACCCATGAACCCCATGGCTGCGTATCAGCTCCATACAAAATGACCCCTTTATTCCTCATGAGCCGATACTGGCGCTCGCTTGAAGAATGAGGTTTAAGATTGCCGTCACGAAGCAGCTTGTCAATGGCAGCCACCGCGGAAGGGAGCTGAGAATATCCACCAAAGTCCTGCCCGCAGCGGATGCACGCCAGAATTGCCAGGGCCTTATCAAGCACAGGCTTTTCTTCCTTCAGCAGAGTTCGATCGAGCGTATAGGGCAGTGTCGCGAATGGTTGAGAGACACCGCTTGGGATTTCTACGCTTGGTGCCATAAGCAGCCCACGAGCAACCGCATCGTACAGCAATGGATACTTATCGGCCGTCACAGGCAGCCCTTGTCGCTTGCGAAGTTGTTCAAACTCCGCGAGCAGTTGATCGCTGCCATGCTTCTCTGCCAACTCATTGAGCAAGGTCGGATTCTCAAACGCGGTAAATGGAGAATATAGGATATTTCCATCTACGCCTGACACAACCTTAATCAGTTGAGCTTGAGTGCCAAGTTGCATAATGCGACCCGCATCAGCGCGCTCGATTCCAACTTTTGAGACTAGCATGTCTGCGGGCAATGGCCCTGCTGCAAGTTGGTTAACAACAGCCACCATCTCTTCTTCTAGCTGAGAGGGCCTTCTTGCCCTCCATGAACGACCGAGAATTTCGTAAAGGTTGCGATAGTGTGGGACTTCGGATGTGAGACCAGTTACATCTCCACTGTCTGACCGGGTTAGCTCAACAAGGGCTTCAGACTCAAGAATGGCTAGTACGGCATCGAATGAGGTCGCGGGAATGTCAAGCTCAGCCGCAGCTACAGTCTCCAGCGCTGCCATATTACTGATGAGCGGAGTATCTCGCACAAGAGCTGCCAAGTCAGCAGCCATGCCAATCAGTCTTGTCTTTTTGAGGGGAGTAAGGACAGACGATGAACCATCAAATAGCCTGAGCCCGCTATTCACATCTTGGCACCGTAGGCCGATACTATGAGGATTCATTGTTGTAGCTCCAGACTGCCGGGTGGCAAGTCCTCGAAGACGTTCGACCGTCTATGTTGTCAGGACAGCCCTGTCCGGAGGGCAGCCCTAAAGTCATTTTTGGCGCGGGTTGTATGAGCCTCACAGAGGCGAAACTCGGAGGCTAGGCTAGCCCAAGCGAGCAGCGCAGGCAAGCTAGCGAGCACGACCAAGAATTCCGTTGGATCTCTCCCGCCGCAGTCCGCCATCGGTAAAGCACCGATGGCAGCACCGCGGAGGAAAGCCGCGCCGTGCAGCGGGCCGCGGGTTAGTCGGCTGGCCTGCTGCATCTGAAATTAAAGGAAGGATTCCTTCGTTAGTAACCCTACTAGCCTTGGGCTACGAAAAATTGGAGCGCTTCTCTCCGCTGCACCTCATCAAGTGGCCACCAACCAGCTTCCTGCTGAGGCCCTGACTTCCAGTATCGAATCATCCCGCCGTAGCCTACGGACCGTGCAATGAGCGCAATCAACATGACCTGAAGCAGCCTTAATCTTGGCATCAAGTCTTCAGCATCAATCTTACCATCTCTTCTTTTTGAAAGTTCCATCATATGCACGACATCATTTCGCAGTTTGATCTCTGCTTTCATTCTATCAGTCCAACCAATTTCAAAGAGCCGAAAAGCATCCTGTACCCTTCTGCCGGAAATGTGTTTGTACGCTCCTTTGACTGATAAATAAAGTTCTTCTTTGTAATCGTCTAAAGCCAGACTATGAATTTTTTCTTTAAGATCTCTCTTGACCCATTTTTCCCATTCATCAGAGCTTTTCGTCAAGCCTTCACGCGCTAGATTCTTTTCTTTCAGTAACCAATATGAGAAGGATTCTAAAATCACTTGTAGCCGCAAGTAGGAAGCTATGATATGCGGCTTGAGAGTATCTAAGAAAGCATCAATGGCATAGTCGAGTCTAACTGACGGTTTTGAATGCAAAACCTCGCTCAGGCATCGAAAGAAAGGAGCCATCCAGAATTCACTCTGCAACAGTAATTGTGGATCATCAGTCATAACCGTTGGAAACGGTTCTGTTATCCAACCTTCCTCTGTGGGAGCCGCCGTGATCAGCCCGCCGAACTCGGCTATTGGCATGCCATCAGGCCCAAACCCGAAAATTCGAGAGATATTAATCTGTTCGCCAAATACAAAACTCATCGCCATAATGTCAAAGGCGAACTTCTCGCGCGTAAACTCAGCATTCTCTCTAGGTACTACAAAAATGCTCAGCTTTTGCAGCCTTGGCAAAAGATAATAATCGTATGCACCTCTCAGGAAATAGCCACTAAGACGTTTCTCGGCCTGCTGTAAACGTAGATTTCCCCTTGTAGCTCGAAAAGCCTTCGGTATTTCTGTTTCGCATACCCATATGCCCACTCTAGCCACCGTAGAGGAGATTTCCCAATTGATAGCATGAACAGTACAGGTTGCCTGCCGAAACCCACCCCCTTGACCATCAAAGGAAAAGTTGTTTCCATGCCCCGCTATTGATGGCTTGTGCGCCCTCAGTAAGAAATCGCCAGCTCTGCACTCGATCACCGATCCGCATGACTGACCTAGCGGCTTTCCGGCGTATTGCTCAAATTTTTCATGATTTTCTTGCGACAGTCTCGTGACGATTTTCGCCGATGTGTCCTCGAATCTAATCTCTTCAAATATGTTTGTAATATCGTCTTCGTCTATTTTGACGGAATCCATCTGAGGAAGTTGCAGATCTGGCAGATCATCGGTCGCTAATAAGAGAGTCAGGAGCCGGCTTACGTGTGCAGGGACCTCGATTTGAATTTTTTCAGACATAGCTATACTCCTGGCTGAGCCAAAGTTTAAGGGCTAGCACTGACCGCTATAGACTGGATTTGCCAGCCTTGCCGCAGCGATACTGCGCCAAGAGAGCTAGCTTTTAGGTAGAACTTATAGACGCTCATCAGCCCTTTGTATTGGGCCTCCAGCTTCGGAGCCAGCTCGCGCCAGATAGGAAACTCATCGCGGCAGAGCGCGCACCACGTTGCCCAGAAGTGGACGATGAGCAGAGGGGTCGAACGCCTTGTAGACCACGCCGATGCCGCCGCGCCCCAGCTCCTTCTCGATGCGGTAGTGATCATCAAGAAGTTCGCCGAGCCTGAGCAGCCCTTCCTCGTCGTCTCTCGTGTCAGCCTCGGCCATCGGTCGAGCCTAGTCTTCGAGGGTCATTATCGCGTACAGGTAGGCCGGCTGGCAAGCCCGTTTCGCCAACGGTAGCTACTGAGGGCCAAGTGTGGAAGAAGGGAGGTCGCTGTAGGCATTATGGAATAATGTGAGAAACTTCACGGCTCAGGAAGCTACTCAGGGTCCTTCTCCCTCTTCAAACGGAGTCGGCGCGGCACCAGTATCACAGAGCCCCCAGCGCATGCACCCGTCGAGCTGCGCCGACAACAGGAACTCGTCGTGCGTCACAGCGGGGCCTCGTGGAGAGGAGCGGGACCACTCCACAACGCGATCGATGGGCCAGCAGGTTCCGTCCCTCTTGCCGTCTGGTCCTGGTCGGCTCGTGGGGTTCTGGAACCATGTCGGCAGGTTCGTTAGCTGCCGTCCATTGCGCTGAGCGCGTTCGCGCGCGACCTCTCCTACTTCTTGTTCGAGGACACGGAGACGCACGATGCGGGAGGGATCCGTTTCCGCCACCAGACGGACCTCGGACTTGCGCGCAAAAATGCAGGGCCAACAGCCGACACGGGTTGCACCGAGGAGGTAGAGGGGGTTCGGGCGAAGCCCATGCCGCTGATGGATCGCAATGACATCCTGCTCACTCCAGCGGAGCAAGGGGCGCCACACCTCGCAGTCAAAGCCTTCCTGCCACTCCCACTCCGGCATCAGCGCCCGCGCCGCGCTCTCGGCTGCTCGGATGCCGACGGCGTTGACGACATCGACGGCAGTGTCCATGAGCCAGCGCAGATGGCGCATGATAGGAAATACCTTCAGCTCTTGGGAGCAGAACCGGATGCGCCGGCCAGGGAACATACCTTTGTGCTTTACCAAGTCCTCCATCAACCGCGGGCCGCGCAGCCAGGTGATAGGCCCTAGCACTCGTTCGAGTTCGCCGCGCAGGTATTCATACGTCAGGGGGCTCTCCCAGCCAGTATCGAGAAATACACGATCATGCTCGATGCCCAATTCGCGAAGATAGAGTGACATAGCGGCGCTGTCTTTCCCCCCCGAAATGCTCGCAACAACATGCCTACCGTTGAGCCTTGCAAGCAGCTCGCTCCGTTGGGCCTCGCGAGCCGTAGGCGCAGCCGCCTGCGATGGGCTCTGCTGAGGGGGGGCGCTCGGCATGCCCTCAGAGGAAACAAGCTCTCGCAGGCGACGAGCATGCGTCTCGCTCGGCTGTCGTTCGCCACTCTCCCATCTACTGATCGCGGTACTGTGGACTCCTAGGAACTCAGCGAGACGAGCTTGCGTCCAGCCAAGGCGTTGCCGAAGCTGCCGAACGTAGTTGGCGCCGACTTGGCCGCGCTGAGATTGCAAGGCCGATGGTTCACTCATGATCCCCCCATCGCCGAGAAAAAACAAAGTTCTATCAACCGCACGAAGGACGCCCTTCTGCTGCGCTATTTCTTACGTGCTGGCCTCCTACCTGCCCGGTGCTGATCCCTGTAAGCCTCCCAGGCCGAACCGGAGAGAGGACGGATGAGGATCGCCGCTCGGCAGGAGCATGCTCCCGAGCACACATGACACAGCCGATCGGGCTGCACCTTTGACATCGGTACTCGGGCCAGCTCTCTGAAGTCAGCTCGCAACAGCATGTCGCGCGACTGGACTCCTTGAACCGGAGCCCAGGACACTGCGGCGATGTGAGTGGCATGCTGAGCAAGCGCCCACTTCGCGGCACGTTCGATCAGCGGGCGGCTCCATCCTTTGTTCCGCTCGCCTGGATCAACGGCCAAAAACGAAATAAGCGCTGTCCGCGAAAACCAGTGATGCCGGAAAGCGGACGGGTCAACCTTGGCGAGGACGTGACCGGGTAGCAACTGCATGCAGAGAACGGCAACCACTCGCCACGGGACACCAGCCAGCCGCTCACGGACTGATGGAGCCCTCTTAATCACCCACACTTGCGCCAGATGGGAGTTACAGAGAGTCGAGCAATATCTAGTATCTACACAAGAGCCAAGGCAGTGATTGATGAGGGCTGCGATCTCATTTGCATCTTCAGAACGTCCATTGGCAATTACGTATGAAGTCGCCAAGATCCCCTCCACCTCTTTATTGCGTTGAATCTATATCGACATGAAGAGGCGGGAGTCATGTTATCATCACTGTTATGAGTGGTCCAGCGCAACCTACGCCCCTGAGTGAAACACTGCCGCGCGTCTTTGACGGCGATATTGTGATAGAGCCCAGCGGGCAAGCCTGGGTGATCATTGGCAATGCGATTGGGCAACAGCAGAGGGCTCGTCTAGGCGCTGTGCCGAGCGGCTGGCCTGATGTGCTGCTCGTCCGCTTTGATACCTCACCTGCCTTTGTACAGATGGCCGAGGCTCCAGCCCCGGCTCAGCTCTCCCCTCCAACGCAGCAATCGCTTCTCAAGCAGATAAGTGATTTTTTGGGTGAGCCCTTCCCGACGGATACTGACTGCCCTGCCTTCCCTCCCGAGATCCAGTCTAAGGTCCAAGAGCTGCGAGACAAGTGCCGGGAAGGATTGCGAAAGCTGAGGCAAGCGGTGACTCCGGCCGATCCGGAAATTCAAAAGCGGCTCATCGCTCAATGGGAAAGCGATCGAAAGCAAGCGAACACTACCGCGATGAGCACGATCCATGCGGTATCAATAGGGCTCGCACAGATTCCTTATGTTGGCGCAGTTCTCGCCGCTCTGATTGAGCTTGCAGCCGCAATCGCTGGCGGCCAGGTTGCTACGGGGCCTGTCCCTCAGAACACGCCCATCAACGAGCTGATTGATCGCGATGTGTATCGCGGTTTCTCCGCCTGGACCTGGGAGAACCAGCATCCATTGCCTCAAAACCTTCAGTCTTACGAAGAGATCGATCGCTCCATCCAGCAACGACGGCTGGATTTTCGCGATTACGTAGATAAGGCGTTGAGGCTTTTCAGCTTGATCTTCAAGATCCGCTTCGAGTGCATATTCCCGATGTACTACACAGAGAATGTCCCGCCGTTTGCGGTATTGCGCGATATGCGACTCCTCGCGTCTGTAGACCCAAACCGTTTCAAGGCGACCTACCTCTTCGATCCAGCAGGCACGCCCGCTCGTTACTTTTTTGAAGCGCTCCCCGATCCAAACAGCGAGGCATTGAAGGCACTAGCCAGTGACCCCGGCCAGCTTGGTACACCACAAGGCGCCGCAGCAGGCGGGCTTCTCGCATTCAACGAATATCTAGGGAAACTCACGCCAGCAAATAAGAAGCAGGAGGGCACCTCTGCGAGCCCTCCTGCCAGCCAGCCCTCTGCTAGACCTACGAAGCCGCCGACCAAATGATTTTGTGAATCTCCTGCTCCCCAACTCGGACCTTACAAGGAGCGCTGGCCTGGCCAACGGCCAGCCATCCAGCTCTACACCGCGTTCGGCGACCAGCTCTCTCCGCAGTCCAGACACAGAAGGGAATAATCGAAGTCAGAGGGAGGAAGCCCGTTGTCCTCCTTGGGAGCCGTGCTGCCGCAGTCCGGACAGGCATGCGTCTTGTGAACCGCAGTCGTCACCTGCGCAGCCAGTTCCTTGAGGAGGCGCTGCTTCTGGGCTTGGCTGCCCTTGCTCAGAAGAACCTGTACCGCAAGCTGATCGAAGCTGACCTGAGAATTTGCGTAGGCTTGCCTCATTTGTTTGTCTCCCTTCAATTCCCAATCTAGTCACCACATCATTTTATGCAAGAAGTTTTTTTAGGAAATTTGGTCAGACTGACGCTGAAAAATGATTTTTGTCAAAAACCTTCCTTTGGCGCCAAGAGAGGTTATGCTCCGTGGCATGGAGACCCATACGGCCAAGAAAGGCCGACCCAGGAAGTCAAGGCCCCTGGCACAGATGTTGCCGGAGGACGAGAAGGCCCGGCACCAGCAGTCCATCGGGCTCCGCATCCGTGAGCAGCGGGAGCGGCTTGGCTGGTCCACCGTCGATCTGGCGCAGCGGGCCGGCGTGACGCCTACCCTTGTCCAAGGGCTAGAGCACGGGAAAAACTCGCCTCTCACCTGGACCATGGTTCTGCTAGCGCGAGCGCTAGGGTGTAGTGCTGGCTGGCTGGCGTTCGGAGGGTGAGGTACAGCTACAGGCTGTTGTTCTGAGCGGGCACCTTGCGCACCAGCCACCAGCCACAGAGTATCTATAGAGAACTTTTTTGAACTTCCTGTGTAGCTTGACAGCGACGGTAACCAGCCTAATAATCGCTGTCCATGCAAGGGGGGACGCTTGCTTGGTCAGGCAGGACTTTGTCTGAAGGGATGAGTTTATGAGCACTCCCCTTGCAGCTCCAGGGGGACACCATGGCACGAGATATTCAGGGGGCAACTCGTTCGGATCTCTACACGTCTGATCCAGAGTTGATCACGCTGATCTGGCCCAAGAAGGTGAAAGAGATGGGGCCGCGCGATCTATCTTTGGAGGAACATCCCGAGCTGCACTACTACTTTGCACCGGACATCACCGATTCGCTGTCGGAAGCGAATATTGAAAGCATGATGATGCCGTTACCAGCCCCGTCAAAGGGGCGCGTCGGTGTCATTCAGCCGATTGCGGCTGCCTGCCTCGAACAGAACAAGGATGGGACTTTCGAGGCGACGATCAACCGACCGGGCGCCTGGATCGTCGCCTGTGACGGCAGGACTCGCACACGAGAAGCACGCGAGGCCAACCGGCGCATTCGAGCGGGTGGTGGCGGCGACCAGGACATCATTCGGATTCGGTTCGAGGTGAAGCCGATCGATGGTGTGGGCGCGATGCTGATCCGAGACATCGCCCAGCGCTGCCGAAAGACCGAGCGGCCTCTCGATCAGGCCCGCAAGGCGGCGATGCACATCAACCAGGGCACGCCCAGGCACCTCGTACTGCAAGCCATGGGGCTGAAGTCGTGGGCGCAGGTCGAGAACTACGCCAAGCTGCTGACCGTGGATCCCAAGATCCAAAAGCTGGTGGACAGCTACCAGATGCCGATGACCGAGGCGCTTTCGATCGGCAAGAGTAAGAGCCCCGCAGAGCAGAAAGAGCTGGCGGAGCGGCTGGAGAGTCAGATCGAGGCGAAGAAGACCGCGGGACCGGCACCGAACAAGGGACCAGCGAAGCTCACCGGGCGGGAAGTAGCTTCTGTTGTCTCCGGCCAGGATACGGCAAGGCCGAAGCCCATGAAGCCGCGGCAGATCCGCCAGTGGGCAGAGGCACTGAAGCCAGACAAGAACGCTGACGCACAGCTCGCGCTGGCCGTGCTGAACACGGTGCAGGGCATCGGCAGCATGGAAGCACATCCTGATGTGGCGCCACCGAAGGGCCGGAGCAAGGGGAAGGGCAAGGGCAAGGGAGGCAAGCAGAAGAACCGAGCGGAGGAGTAGCGCGTCTGAGCAGCTACTCGAAGAAGAGACGGCCTTGAACGGCAGCCATGATGTTGGGCTGCGTCCGCTCGACGGAAACGATCCGCTCATCAGCCACGGGGGCAACCTGAGTCACGATCCCCTGAGACCATGCCCAGCAGTTCCATCGAGTCTTCTCCTGGCTGTCTTCAGCTTGGAACAGCCACACCGCTTCCCGGAACAGGCTGGAGTCCTCTGACAGGGTGATCTGAACTACCTTCCGTTCACTTTGCACAGCGAACAGCTCACGGTGAGGGTAAGGCCGCGGGAAGAGGTAAAACAGCCTGTAGATCTCCGCGAAGAGCTGAAGTCTTGCATCTTCTTCCGTCAGCAGGATCTCATCACTCAGCAGCCACGATCCCTTCCTTTCGCCCCATTGCAGCCAGCTCCGACATCCGACCTGGCTTCCTGCCGCACCGACAGGGATACCACTCGTTCGGCGGGCGAGCACCACATAATGCGTAGTGAAACCAGTAACCCGATGGAGCGATTCTCCCGGCTCCAAAAACTCGACCGGAGGCATCATCCCCTTTCGCCGCGCCATGTCAGATTCCACCAAGGAGCTTGACGGTCAGCAGCGTCGAGAGGAAGTCACCGCCAAGGATGCCGCTGCTCGTTTGCTTCCGTCGCCTTCTCGGCGGGTTCCACAGCGGAACACCAGTGACGATCGGAAACAGCGGGCGCCTGAAGGAATCGTAGGCCGCGGGAGGCTGCCCGGCGTACTGCTGTACGTAGGAGTAGCCAGGGGGCGGGGTGGGGGCTGGCTGGGCCGGGGTTGGCGGAGGTATGTAGACGGGAGGGTTGGGGGTGGTCTGCGTTGGCGCCTCGACGACCAAGTAGTCGATCTTGTCATACCAGGCAGCTCCTACGTCGTTCGCGTTGCCGATGAAGATCGAGTGCGTGGGCTGGTTGTTCTGGTACACGCTGATCTTGACGCCCTGCTGCGTCTGGAGTGAGCGCGGGCTGATCTGCAACGAGCCGTCGGCCTTGGAGTAGCGGCCGGGCTGTTGCAGGTCCTGGTAAGAGCCTGTGAAGTTCACATTGCTGAAGAGTCTCGCTAACATCTGCACCTCCGAAAAATCATTTCTCTCGTCCGATCAGAAGCGTGGAGCCTGGTAGCGGCCCCTCGTGCTCAGAAACCAGAAACGGCTCGGCCAGCGCAGAAAAGGCGCGGGCACGCAGCTCGGTTGACAGCCCGGAGCCTGCGAGCACGACCAGCGGCGCCATGAACTCGGCGCCCTCTGCCGTGACCGGCACATTCCTCACCGCCAGCAACAGCAAGTCAGGCTGGTCTGGGAGGACTTCCATAAGCTGCTCTGGCGTCACCTGAGCCAGGAGCAGCCGGATGTCCTCGGCGGTGAATCCGATCGCCTGTTCGTTGAAGGTCAGCTCTGCAATTACTTTGGTGGAACCTGCTTCGGCCATGAACTTTCCTCGATGGGTAGGGCAATGCCTGAAGACTGAGCCAGGCGAGCAGCGATCGGCAGTAGATCGCGAGCTACCTTCACGGCAGAGCGGAGCAACATTCGATCTTCTGTTGCGGCGCGAGCCAAGATGTTGCCGAGTTCGCTGCTTGCCTCAATCACAGCCGTCAGATACGCCTTTGGAATTGCGCTGATTCCCAGGAAGAGTGCGCTTTGCGCAACAGCAACCAGAATCGCGCCCACTCCAGCCTCTGGCCTGGCTGCTGCACGGAGACCACGCCCAACGACAAAGCTGGTTGAATACTCTGATGGGCGCTCTGCGAGATGAGCGGCGAGCTTCCTGGCGACCGCAGCAAGCCATTTATGGTAGAGCGGAGAGTTCTTCTCCTCTAGCTCGGTGAGCAGCCTGATGTAGTCCTGCCACAGGAGCCTCACCTTTTTCACAACTTCAGGATTTAGCGCGATAAAAAGCGCGTACTTAATGAACCAGATCCAAGTTGGCAGATAACGGCCTTGCACCACTCCAGCGAGCAGGTTCTCGGTCGTTTGCCACTTGGGGACCGCTACTAGACTGCGTTGTTCTTCTGCCATCTACCTAGCGTAGCCCATAACAGAGATCACTGGCAATCACAATCACTCGTCCTTTCATACCGCCTTTCTGGCAAATAGCGTCGCCTACCCGTATACATTTGTGATTGGGATGTTAGCGTAGCAGAGGCTAGCCTGTGACCGCCTAAAACTAAGGAGAAACTAAGGCGCGTTTAGGCTAACTAGCCGCTAGTTAGGCTTAACTAAGCCCGTTTTAAGAGCCGTTTTAGCTAAGCTAAAGATCGGCTTAAGAATTGCAAGCAATTTTCAGGCCAAAACCAAGAGTGCATTTAGACTGAACCGGACTCTGGTTGAACCAGAAGATAAAGCATCATGGGCAATGAATAATTCTCTTAAACTCTGCTTAATTCGGCCTTAAAGCAGCCTTAAGTTAAGGCTTAGTTAAAGACGAACTAAGCTCCTTCTAACCCGATCGCATAAAGAAGCCTTGAAACAGTCGGAGAAGTGAAATAAGATGACTTTGCAACACTCGGGGGTGCTCTATGCCTATACCTGTAGGGCCGGAGAAGGATCCAAGAAGAAATAATGTGGTCGCATTGCCGCAGAGAAAGCGTTTGGCGGACCCAGACGAAGACGCCGAGGACGGCGATGATGAGGACGACGAGGACGGCAGCGATGCCCCGGACCCAGAACGGCGCTCGCAGGCCGAGGCTGAAGACCAGGCAGAGGACGAGAGCTTAGACAAAGACGACGAGGGAGGCGAAGAGGAGGGGCAGGCGCCCTATATCATTTTTTCCTCGTTTCCAGCCATGGTGGCGGCAACGGTAAACAAGGCTGCTACCCACTACCGCTATTGCCATCCACGCTGCAACCAGCGGCATCGCTATAGAGAAGGAGGTAGGCTCTTTTCGATTGAAGAAGATCCAGACTCCGGGCAATTTCCGAATGCCGTAGATGGAGACTGGATGGTTCACCTCTTCTCAGCGCAGCCAACGCGGAAGGGGCGGCCCCCTCAATACGTCCGCTGCCCTTGGGATCCGCGCAACGCCGAGCTGCGGGTGATCGTAAGGATCGGGGCGCCGCGGAGTAAGCCGCTGCCCCAACCGACGCGAGCGAAAAATGATTCTCCGATGCTAACGGCGGGACCAAGCGGCTTCATCGGGCCTACGTCGTCCTTGGGGCCTGGCCAGAGCCAACAAATGATTTCGGGGCAGATCCCGAACGCCAGCACTTTTGTTGAAATTCTCAAGGCTTTTCCGATAACACAGCATAGCCAGCAGTTAACCGATGCACTGTTCAAACTTCTGGCGCAAGTGTCGGCTCGCGATGAATTGACGCTTAAACATGCGGAAGAGGCCCGCGCACGAGCAGCAAAAGCCGAAGCTGCGCTAGAAAAGTTGCAAGCGAAGCAGAGCAACATCGGTCTCCTTGAGCTGATCCGCGATCTGTTCGAGTCGAACCCTGAAGCATTGACGGCTTTCATTGGCCAGCTCTTTCCTGCTGTGACGCTCCTACTCGCCAAGATAAAAATCTCGGGCAAACAACAGGATAGCGAATAGTTAAAAAGAGCTTATTGATCGCCTCTGGATTGATGTATAGTGAGGGCGAACTACCAGGAGCGTTCAAATGGAAGTCAGGGGCAGCACCAAGGACCTTGGAAAGGGAACCAAGGCGAAGCAAGAAGGCGAACAAAGCAAGGCGCTGGTTCCCGCAAAGAAAGAACAGAAAGCGCTGACCACAACAAAGAAGAAGCCGCGTAAGAAGAAGAAGAAAGGCGGCAATGCGGCTTCTCGGAATACCAAGGCAGCGAGCGGCGGCGCGCAAAAGAAGAAGAAGAAAAAGAAGGGGGAGTCAGGCACCAATGGCACTGCGTTGGTGCTGTGGGATCCGAAGACGCAGATTTCGGCCCGCGACAACTGGATAAAGCGGCTGGTCAAGCATGTCGGAGGGGTCAAGGGGGTTTCGACCGTGACCGGCACGGCGGTAGCGCTCGGTGTGGCGTGGAAGGCTGGCGGGAAGCTGGTCGAGAGCCAGGCCCTGCGCGCAGTGATCCCTGTCATCATCGGGCTGCCCGCGCTGGCGGCCAAGAACCGCACCGTGGCGCGCATCGGAGGGACGGCGGCGGCGCTCGGGATCTTTGCTCTCGCGCTCGAAGGCTACCACCGGGTCACGAAGGAAGACGAGCCGGTGGTAGCCTCCGCGAAGCCCAAGAAGAACGGCAAGGCCAACGGGACGGAGGACAAGGACACGGCGGGCGGCGACCAGGGAGGCACCGCCTGAAAATGGCGGCCCGAAGGCTACAGGAGCCCGGCGTAGGGCTCGGACAGATCCTCGGCGCGGGCGCCATGCTGGGAGCAAGCGCGTTCGTCCTCTGGCACTTCTTCTCGCCCAGGAAAGCCTATGGGGAAGAGTTGCCTCCGGCCGAGCCGATCGAGTATCCGCTGACCGCGAAGCTATCGGCCTACTGGCCCGCGACTAGCGCGGAAGAAGAGAAGATGGAGGGAGGGCCGGTCGATGTCCGTGACAGGCCGCTCTACAGCCTCCAGCAGTACCTCGCCGGCTCCGCTCCGTATGTCAGCGTAGCTGCTGACCGCTCGGAGTTCACCAAGTACGGTGAGCAGATCGCGATCCAAGAGCTTGAGCAGTTCTACGAGCGGCCAATCGTGTTCCGTGTCGTGGATGCCCTGCATGCGGACAGGTCCAAGAAGGGCAAGGGACAAGGGACAGGCAGGCTCGATATTCGCGTCGATAGCAAGGCTGCCGGTCACGCTCCTGAAGTAAATCAGACGGTTCATTACAGACGCATCGATCCCCCTGCGAATGCGATTGTCCGAGATCCAGAGGAAGAGGTGGCCTGATGCCGGTCGCAATATCTGAGCTATTGGGAAAACTTCAGCAGATCTTTCAGCAGGCGGACTTGTCCGCGCTCAAGGTCAGCTTCTCCTATCCTCCGGCTCCTGGCTCCTGGCAGGCGGCAGTGCAGTCGGATGGGCTGCTTGGTCTGGTTAGCTGGCTGCAAAAAGACGACTCGAAGGCTGGCGGCTCCAGCGACAGGAACGGAGCGAATCCCACGCCTGCGGCAGGGGAGCCTCCGTCCTCGGATGTCGTCGATGCAATCCGGCACATCGGGCAGCTCTTCGCCTCGATGGTCAAGCAGGACCCAGGCAGCCCGACGGATACGAAGGGCAAGCCCGAGAAGCAGGACGAGCCGTCTGCAAAGGATACGGCTGACAAGCTCCAGGCATTCAACAAGATGCTGGGCGATCTCATCTCGTCGAAGTCTCCGCCGACGAGCGACAAGACCTCTTCCCCAGGTTCATCGCCTCCTTCGGACAAGGACAAGGACTCGTCGGACTGGCGCTCCTGGGCAAAGCAGGGTCTTGATACCTTCAACAAGCTCCTCGGCGATTCCATCAAGACCGCCACCGGGAAGAAGTCTTCTGACGACGGAGACAAGACTTCCGGGCCTGAGAAGGAAGAGTCAACCACCACGCAGGAGAAAGACACTTCTGATGACTCAGATACTGATGTCGGGCAGGGTTCGGACGACACGGGTGACGACTCCGACAACAGCGACGAAACCTCCTCACAGTCCGACGCTCCTGATGTGCAGGATGCAGAATTCATAACTGATGCGAGCAGAGATCACCTTCTCGACGTTTGAGGTGTACTCATGAGTGGACCAACTACCGTTCCCGTTGACGGCGGAGGCTCCGCCCCCCAGGCAGCCCCCGGCCCGCGACCAGCGCCGACCTATCAGCCGCGCCCGGCCCCGACTTATCAGCCTGCGCCGACTGGCCGCCCTGTCATTGTGGCGCCGCCTGTGGCCAGCCCGCAGGCGCCGAATCTGCCTGCGAATGCTCCGCAGATGGCGCCGTACTCTGGCACGGGCGACTACCCCGGCCTGTACTACCCGCCCGGCTATGACGACGAGCCCGAGCAGCCGGATTCAGGTGGCATCACGAACCTGCTCTTGATGAGCACCTTGCTGAATGCCAGCAAGAAGAAGAAGAAAAAGAAGCCCAAAGTGATCGTGGTGCAGCAGCCGCCGACGACGCCCGCCCCGGTCTACTCGGGCCAGGGTAACTACGTGGGCGGGGGAGTCACCAGCACCACGAAGTGAGCCGTTCAGGGTCGCTCCATCGGAGCGTCCGCTGCCTCTTCCTGAACCTCTAAAGTAGGTCAGGCGGAGTGTAATGGGGGCAGTAGGAAGTAGCTGCCAGGCGGCTGTGATTCTGTCCGCCGGGCGCTCGTGCTCTCTTCTTCCAGGTTCGGGAGAACTTTGGCGGGCTGAGCATGGAGCAGCCATCTTCAGGCGGTTCCCGTGAGGCGACCGCCGAGCATCCGTGCGCTCGCCTTCAACAGTCCATGGACGTTGGGGCAACGCGGAGAAGTCATTTCGTATGCGGCTGTGAAGAATCAGCCGCTGAAGGCCCCTGCTCTTGCCTACTCAGAGGAGGGGTTGTTGGGCATGGGAGTACCGAGTAGCGAGCGACGTTCAGAAGAGGAGTACCAGATGAGCGGGATTCGTATGATGTATGTGCCCGATGACATTGAAGAGAACGTGGGCGAGCAGCAGAGCCTGCAAGAGATCGTCCGCAAGGAGATCAAACGGGACCGGAAGAAGGCCAACAAGGATTCGGCTACCACGCAGTTTGTGGAGCTGGCTGCGGACATGCAGGTGCTGAACGCGATCGGCACCGCGCAGCAGCAGCTCTTGACCCTGATCCAGAACCCCCCGCGGGATCCCTTCACCGGAGTCCCGATCACGCAGCTCAGCAACCCGCCCAACTTCGGAATCGCCGAGCGTGCCGTGCTGCGCTGGACGGCCAACGGGATCCTGACGATCGCGACCTCGACGTACAACGCGATCTCTGGCATCCGGGCCGAGGTGCTGCTCAGCTTCCTCGTGCATGGCCTGGATCCGCGCGGGAAGAAGAGCGGCCTCTTCGGCGGCGGTGTCGGCGGTCTCCTGCTGATCTCCGCGCTGTCGGGCGGCGGCCTCGGCTTCCTGAACATCTTCGGCGGCTCGGCGGGGGGCATGACGGCGCTTCCGAACTACGGAGGGATCGCATGACAACGCCCATGCAGAACGCTCTGAAGCTCCGGCGGCTCGGCGACTTCCCGGTGAGCGCGGACGCGATCCGTAGCTCGCACCTGTACCAGGATCTCCGGGCGCTGGGCTTCCCCGAAGAGCTGTCCATGAACTTCGGCCTGTTCGATTTGCAGGTCGCCACCGCCATCAACCGCTACGCCCGCGCATTTGGGATCGCGCTCGATGCCCAGCTCGCCAACCTTCGCCTGGAACTGCACCGGCAGTGGCAGAAGGATCAGGCGAAGCAGGATGAAGATGTGGCCGTGGGCGTCATCGCTGGAGCCAGCATCAACGCGGCGCCGGGAGGCATGCCCTTCCAGCTCCCGGCCTTCCCCTGGCCGCACTCCTCCCAGAACCCGAACGCGCCCACGGGAATGGATCTGGGCTTCTCGCTACCGATCGCGGAGAACGTGACGATCAAGCCTGGTGATGCGGTCGGCAGCAAGATCGTCACCACGACGCAGTATGCGGTCCCGGCCACGCTGGACAACTTCATCGGCCTGGCGCGGTTCATCAACGGCAACATGGTGAACATCGCTCTGCCGGGCGAAGAACTCGGTGCCGTCAACGCAGCGACGCCCGGTGACACCCTGGCCTTCACGCCGCTGAACGTGCGGCCTCAGCCGGTCAGCAGCCTCCCGCCGAACTCGGACTACAAGGTGGCCGCGCGCGTCTTCGCCCCTGGCAGGACGGAGGTGCTGGATTGGCCTCCCTACAGGGCGGGGGCGAACGCGCCCCAGACCAACCCGTTCCAGGTCCCGATCAAGACCGGAACCACGATCGCGCCCGGCCAGTCGATCGGCCTGGAGAACGACGGCGGCGGAAACCCGGTCGCGGTGCTGGCCAACACCAACAACTTTGCCGGCATCGCTCAGGCAGTGGCCGACAACAAGGTGACGTACTCGCCGGCCGGAACGACGGCCAAGGGCTCCTCCCCCCTCCAGATCGGGGCCGTATACGTCGTCCGGCAGGATCAGCCGGGCTCCGTCACTCCCGTCGCCGGCATCCCGAACGGCGTGGTGGTCAAGGTGATCTTCCGCGCCCTCACGGCGACGATGGGTGTGGTTCTGGACTGGATCCCGATCCAGGTCGGGGATCCCAATGGCCCCTTCCTGACCAACAACCCGCCGTCGGACTAGGAGAGCACGAGGAGAGCATCATGCTGCTTTACGACGGACAGTGCCTCAAGAACGTAGACCCGCCTGGAGTGACCGTCTCTGATGGGATGGTCGATCCGAACTACCAAGCGGCGGCCGGGGATCTGGTGTACCTCGACGACGCGGCGGGCCACTACAAGCTGTGCAACACCCGCTCCATCGAGCACGCTTCGGTGGGCGGGCTGGTGATCACTGCTGCCAGCGGCAGGGGCAAGAAGTTCTTGATGTCCCTGCCAGGCTGGATGGTCCGCCTCAAGCGCTTTGGCACGCTGAGCGAGCTGAAGGGCCTGGGTAAGTCGCACGTCGGCTACCTGGGCGCGAACGGACGGATCACTGCGACCCCGAACACGGGCCGCGACGTGATCAACCGGCGCTTGGTCTTCCTGCCGAAGCGCTTTTCGGATCTGGAGCAGGCGGATCTGGAGCTTGGCGTGATCCTGCTGACCGACCCGGCGATCTCTACGTAGCAGTGAAATCAACCATGTCCTCTTCGGCAGAACGCATATTGGCCGCCCTTGGCGTGACAGACGCGGAGTTGGGTTACGAACGCTCTAGCAAAGTCCGCCAAGGTCGCGGCTGGTATCTCCGGCATGAGGAAGGAGACTGGATCTTCCTCGGCCGGACCAGTGAAGAAGTGATCTGCCGCTCTGGCAAGTATCAGAAGGTCTGCACTCTGGGCGGGGCCATCCTCGCTACGGACGAAGGCCCCCCTGAGCCGATCGCCGACGTTCCACCCGCTACCAGCCCTCTTCATCTTCGCTACCAGGAACAACAAATGCGGCTCGCGCATACAGGCGCGGCCGAGCTGCATCAACGTCCAGTCGAACCAGCGCCGCCTCTTTCGTTCGAGATCGTAGACTCGACGCTCCGCTATCAGGTTGAAGGTCACACAGGTCAGCTCACGCTGCTTCGCTTTCGTGGCCTCGATGCCTTCGCACTGGAGGCGAACCTGCCGCCCCGGCCCGGCGCTGCGCCGGTTGACGTGCTGCTTCTGGCCGCGTCACCAGAGATCTTCGATGACCTGGCTGATGCGCTTCGAGCGGCTGATGCCCGGCAGCGGCCCGTACTACCCGACCCTAAATTCACGCTGGCGCTGGCCGCGCGGATGTGGGAATCGCGAGCGGAGCAGCGCAACGAGGACCCGCTTCTTGCCGCTTACCACAAGCTGCTCGGACGGTACGCCAAGGCTCGCCGCGCTGT
>ERZ650309.301-NODE-301-length-25024-cov-5.763226_pt1 | contig 25024 bp, 39 predicted proteins | sample MGYA00376245_ERZ650309 | MGnify/ENA primary metagenome ERZ650309 (study PRJEB26733, sample SAMN07839294) | wastewater metagenome | biome: urban; feature: wastewater treatment plant; material: waste water | place: USA: North Carolina | collected 2016-04-26 ...
TTTTGTGGCATCAATAGGCCCTGCATCTTCCACTCGGATAATGTCGTGGCCCAAAACAACTTTATTGTCTTTGACGCTAAAGTTCTCTGCTCGAAAATCGGTCGTAAGCTCCAGCCCAATCAGTTGAAAGATTTCCCGCACTGCTTTAATGCCAATCAGCATTAGTTCCGTAGCGGAAGGGCGTTTGACAACGGTGTTGATTTGCTCTAAGAGCATGTCTATTGAGTAGTTCATCAAAGCAGTTTTTTGATTTTTTTCAAACAGTCTTCCACGATATTATTCCCCAAAACTTTGGTAACTCGATCTTCAATCACGGGTTCTACCTGCGGGTTTCCCATTCCGTCATATCCGACAATACGATTGGCGGCCAATACGCCTATGGTGTTGTTGAGTATGCCCAAAGTATAGTTTAGGTTTCCATGCTCGGCGGCATGAAGTCGCTGCAAAAGCTGTTGTTTTTCAGCCTCCACCTGTTTGAGTTGCTGAGTCAAGTACTGATTTTCCCAAGTCAGCTTTTTAATTGCGTCTTTGGTGTCCTCCAATTCTTGTCTATTGGCAATAGTCGAAAAAAAAGACTGGATGTTAATTAATAATTGTTTCATTGGATAGGGCCGCCTAAGCGGGGTTATTTTACGTTTTTGGCGTTCTTTGGGCTATATCTGTGCTGTTGTTGGTCAAATCGGCCTCGCCTTTGGTGGACAGCACAGTTTGTCCCCACTTGCCGATAATGGTATCTTTGATAATTTCTTTGATGTGGGGTGGTACTGCCCAATCCTGCGACCATACATCAAAGCACAATGAACCTTCGGTGTAGGTAGGGTCTTGGGGGATTCCCCAAAATGTCACATCGCAGAGTAGGGCGTATTGTGGTGGAAGAATTACGTACGCAATATTTCCCATTATCAAGTAAGCTGGAATCCCTACCAGTTTCCAAATAGAATTCAACTCCACTAAGCTATTAACCCTCACCCAGTTGGTTTGTAAGTCCGACGAACCGAAATAAGTGATATAAGGCTTCCCCCGCCACAAGTAGAGTTTAGGAAGTTTGACTTTTTTCAACCCCCAACTAAATTTACTGCATCCGCAGCTGATTTCGTCGGTATCACGCATAGAGTAGCATTTGAAAGGCATCAAGCGCGAAGGGTCAGGCAGTCGTCCACCTTTGAAATCCGCTTTGTCCATTTGGGTAATGACCGAATCGTAAATGCGTTTGATAAGCATTTCGATTTGCCGAATGGAAAGCCGTGCATCATCCGCAACAGGACCGCCACCGTAAAGGTCTTTGCGAATCTCGGTAGCCAACTGGCGCATACTACCTGGCTCAACAGGGGGAAATTGAAGAATAAGTGCCATTTGTATCAGTTGAAAATCAGAAAACTGTCTAAACTTAAATGCAACTTTTTGCCTCGTTTGGCCAAAATATTGGCTTCGGCTTCTGACTGGTACTTGCGCAGTTCACTCACGTTTTTATTTAAACTAAGCTCGGTCGCACTGGCTTTTTGAATTTTACCCACATCGCCCGAATCGTACTTGAGCTTGGTAATGGCCATTCGCATTGTATCAATCCGCATCCCATAGTAGCTATGGTCTTCGAGTTCGGGTACTTTGAATTTTTCGTTGGCTTTGTCAATAGCCCGAATAATGTCGTTATGATAAGCCCCAAGTCTGATTTTTTCCTTCACCCATCGGCAATGTGTCTCGTTGTTATACCAGTTGGTATCGGCAATCCGCTCTAAAACATTGGCCTCGCGCTTTTTTGGCTCTTCATCAATGTAGGGAGAGCCTGCCCAGCCGTAGAGTGTCACAAAATAAAGACCACGAATACCCCAAGTGCCGTGAACGACCGCCATTTCCCGAAGCAATAACATTTGCTCAAGTACGTAAATAGGCCGATAAGTGACTTCTTCGAGTGTCTTGTACATTTTGTTGTGTCATTTACTCTACCGATGTCATCGCATCAGCCATCAACATTTCTTCCCGCTTATTGACAGAATCAATATCATGGAGTGTACCTTCAAAATCATTTTGCTCACCTTGCCCCTGATTTTTGAGTTTCTGAACCTCAATCGCTCGCTGTGTACGCTCTTTTTCAATCCCCATCTGCATTTGGGTTTGTGCCATCATGGCCTCGGTTTGCGCTTGTTGTGCTTGCGCCCTGCGTTCTTCGTTGGTTTTTTCCAAATCCTTCAACAGTGCCATGTTTTCTTTGAGCAAAGCACGGGCCTGTTCGGCATTGTCTTGCAAGAAAATATCAATCAAAGGCTCTAAGAACTCAATACCTGCCGAGGAAAGTATCTGTGAAGCGGCTTGCTCGATCTTCTCTTTTTTCTTGGCCAAGTCCATTCCACTTTCCAAATGCACCGATATGGAGGCCAGCGACATTTCTTTGAGCGACTTTAAGACCTCTTGTTCTTTGGCATCCACCATAAACGTTCGTTCCTGGTCGTCAGCAAAATACTTGGTGACAATGTCGGCATAGCGTTGCAGAAGCTCATTCATAAACTGGGTTTGCTCATAGTACTGCTCGGTTTTTAGCGTACTTTGATTGTTGACATTCATCTGCGTCTGCCTTAGTCCCGTATATTTCTGATTGATCCCTTGCACCTGTGGAGAAGTACCCACCATGTTTTCAAACAGGGTAATAAAGAATCCAATCAATTGCATCAAGCGTTCCAGTTCTGCCGAATCTTGACCTACCATCAGGGTAGTCAAATGACGTTGTGCCATAGCAGAGCCGCCTTGGCTTTTAGTGGAATTGTAACGGGCAATACCCGTTCTTTTGGCATTATAAAGAAATCCAACGTAATCCGTTTCTTGGGCTTCATCCACCAAAACCGCATTTTGATGACCCATTTGTGCAATAATTTCATCCACGCGTTGATAAAGAATATTCACACGTCGGCAAATATGCTCACCGAGTTTGGCAAAACTTTTCTTTTGTGAGATATGCCCCACAATGGGCCAGCTCATACTGCGGCCATTGCTTTCTGGTGCATACTCATACTGGCCTACATCCAACAAAACCCCGTGTCCAAGGCGTTTTGCTTGAAACATTTTGGCAATCGGCAATTCAACGGTTGGCTCTCCCGCTTTGGCTTTAAAATCATCTTCTACCTGCTCAACATCTACATCATACTTTCTTTCCCAGTCGCCCTTGAGCTTATCACGAAACGTTTTTCCTGATACGACTTTCCCATTGATTTTTAAAAGAAAGCGACGCATTTTGACCATTTTGAAATAAAAGACGTGTTCCAAAATCCCCGCCCCGTAACCATTGCCGAGTTTAATAGCAGGATAAAACATACCCGCCCAGTCCTGAGCAGCCACATTTCCATCAGAACCTTTATTCCAATTGATTTCCTGAGTCACCAAACGTCCGTCTTCTCCCGTATTGGTATTCAATTGTTCAATGCTTCTAAAGCCAAAGCCGCTGTTGTCATTTTTCTTGCTGAAATACTTCCCCATGGGGCTGTACTCAAACGATTTGCCTTTTTGCAGGGTTTCTACCGCGTTTTTTAGCGAACTAATACCATGCGCTCCGTACAATTGCGCTCCGTACTTGACCAACGCTTCTTCCATGGTCAAGTAGTTTTTATAACCTACACCCAATACCGAAGGGTCTTCAAAGGTTTCAATGGGCTTATTGGCCAACCAACTTACCTGCGCAGGAGGAATGTGTTTAGGAATCACTTCACCGTACTCAATTTCCACTGCTCCAAAACAAGCCCGTATATCGTAGCGGTTATCAAAGCACCGCCGTCCAATGTCTAAAAAATCGTATTTGTAATTGGCATCTTGCAAAATAGCCCATACCAAATACTCCAACTGCTGTTGAGGATTGAGTTCTTTGAGTATTTTTTCAGAAGAAGCTTTTACATTGATGTCTTTGTACTGCGCCCCCATTGCCCCACCAATACCCTGCTCTTCCAATCCTTGATAAGCCACGTTCATTATCGCTTTTGCCGCTTTTACAGCCGCTTCCTTGCGCATCATCCGACTGAATTCATTGTCAACGGATTTGGTCGTAAACCGAAAAGGCTGCTCAGTCTGTTCTCCCGACATAAAGTTTTTGCTGGGTTCAAAGAAATGATTATCCCGCAGGGGCATAAAACTCTTTTGCCCATACACATAATCCGTCTCCCAATAATCTGTTGGATTAATTTTTCCCCGTACAATCGCCGCCAAATCAGGAGAATTAGGGTAATCTTTATCAAAAACACTGCATCCCGAAAACAATAATCGGTCAGAAATACGCCTTGCAAAATCCAGAAAGGTATTTGGATCACTGTCAAACCTTTTATCCCACAATTGCAAAGGTGCATCGTAATTCCAACGCCGACGCCACGCGCTCACAGGGATAAAATCCCGCCAATCGTCCATGCTGATACTTTTCTGCATTACCTGATAGGAGTTTTTAACACAAATCTATAAAATTATTTAATCAAAAATATAATAACGTGTTTTTGTGTCAAATAAGACAATATTCACCAAAAACGTATAAATAGTAGCGTTAGCGAAAACAAACCCTTCAATCGCAAGGGTGACGCCCAAAGTCCCCGCCGCAGGCAGCCCGTCTCCAAATAGCCAGATGCCGACAGCAAGCACATGGGGGCTATGCACCAAAGCAGATAGTGGATTGCGTCAAGAATAAGAGGTTTGGGGGTAAGTTTTGGGGGGCTTGGGTCAAGATAGGGGGGTGCTTGTAACTATTACGGCCATGGGGCGGCCCGGGGCAGGGGCTTTAAACACCCCGGGGCAGGGGTCAGGGGGAGGGGGTCAAGTTTCAAATAAAAGGGGTAAGGATTCATAGAGCAATAGGTTTGGGTTTTAAGATTCAGGCTCAAGGCACAGGAAGCAGGAGGCAAAAAGTCAGGGAGCTAAGTTCAAAGAGCCATGAAGCAAGCAGATTTTAAGATAAGAAGTTGGTAATCAGACAGTTAAGCCATTTAACAGCCTAAATTGCCATTCATAAGCTATTTAAACCGTTCGACTTAAAATTAGTTGTGTGTACGATTATAACCTATTACCTTTACATCATCAAACAAAGAGATAGAAAAAGCAGGAGACTTGGGAAAGTCCAACGTTTGGCAGACAAAACCCCTGTTTATACTTCTCAAATCCTTTAAAAACACAAAAACAGGTTTTTATGAAAAAACAGGCAGAATTATTCACAGGAAACAAGCAAAAGGCCACACATGAGCAAAGATGCTTAGTGGAATACATCCAGCAGGGAGGAAAGACAACCCCAAAGCCAAAAACCGAATTCGGGCTTCCCTTGTTTGAAAAGCCAACACCAAAGCAGGGTGAGCTATTCTAATAGAAGCGGGGATTTAAGGGGTTTAATCCCGTATCCTAATACCAGAGCCTAAAAATCAAGAAAATAGCCTCAAAACGCCTGTAAAACAGGTTATTGAAGCAAAGAAGATTGAAGCCGAAGTCAGTACATGGAATCTAAAATCGGGAATCCTGAAATTAGAAGAGACGATTTGAGGTAACGGTTAACAGGACAAAGGCAACAGGCAAATGGGAGTATAATACAGTCGTAAGGAGTAAGGAGTAAGGAGTAACAATTACAATCAAAATAAAAACATGGACACAGTAACAACAATAACGGGAGTAAGCCTAAATGAAGCAGAATTCAAGGCTATTAACATACTCGCGACAACCTTCATAGAGATTGACAGGTCTTGCGATTTTAGATACACGCTGATAGAACAGGGAAATTTCAAGCTACTGACAATAAACGACCTACACGAAGGTGGAAACACTTATCAATGGGAGATAAGCGAAGCGGGTATAATTGAAAGTTTCCAATTGAAGCCAAGATATGCAGGTAAATTTAAAACCCCTGAAAGTTTTTTTAATATTTGAATCAGCGAAATGCTAAAAAAATTTACAGTCTAAATAACACAAAAACACGCTTTTAAGATGAAAACTATAAACATTATCTTGTATAGCTTCGATGAATTATCGAGCAAAGCCAAAGCCGTTGCTGTATCAAATTTTAAATCCGAAACGGATTTTGTTTGGGAAGATGGGAAAGCAACCGCCGAAGCGTTTGTAAAAACTTTTGGGTTAGAAACTTCTTTACGAAGTTGGTTAGATTTATCTTTTGGTCGTACCGACCCAAGTATTTTAAATTTAACAGGGCTTCGACTTCGCAAATACCTAATAAATAACCACTTCTACGACATATTTAAGCCAAAGACTTTCTATAATAAAAATTACACAAAGTCACGGGAATCCAAGGTTATTATAACAGCAGACTGTTGTTCTCTTAGTGGTATATACACCGACTATTATGTACTGCAACCTATTTGTGAATTTCTTTCTTGGAAATCGCACAACCCGCACCAAGAAACCTACGAAACCCTTTTTTCTTCCTGTGTAGAGTCCCTTAGAATTGCATTAGAACGAGAGGAAGAATATCAACGAAGTTTCACAACGATTGAAAACAACCTTTCTGAAGATAAAATGCCCATCTACCTATCCAGCGGTCAAATTTTTATTGCATAATAACACAAAAACACATTTTTAAACTTAAATACACTTTTCACAATGAAAACCGTAAACACGCCGAAAACCACAACAAAACAGGTAGCAGAGGTTAATTACACTCTACCAACAATAGAGGAAAAAGCATCTGCTAAATTTTTCAAAAGGTCTTTTTCTTGGGACTCGGACTTATTTGAAGTTCTCGTAGAGATTCAAGCAAAAGAACCCTATTCTTCCAGTTATACTTACAAGCAAGAGGTTATTGAGTATTGTACTAATAGCGATGGGAAAGTTAAGGATGCGTTCAAAATTGAGCGGAAAACGGTGTATGGCAGTAGTTTGGCTGACAAAGAATCCACAGGAGAACACGATTGGAAGCCAACTACGCGAGAGGAATTTGAGGCAGTGAGACAGCAAGCCCTAATTTGTTTTAACAAGCCGTTGTCCATCAAAAAGACGATTGAAGTCGAGGTAAGCTATTAATCCATTCACAGGGGGAGGCGTTTGAGTCTCCCACATTCCAACCCCGCACACATGAAAAAGCAAATATTCTTAGTCATAGACGGCTATCCAAGCACCTTATCTGAATTTGTAGAAGCGAATCGGGATAGCGACACAGCACTAACCCAGCCCGATAAAAAGCGTGTTAAATCGCTTGAAATCGGCCAATCCTGCAAAGTGGGTTCCTCCACGGTTCGACGGGTTGAAGAGCCAGGCAAAGCAAAACGTGTGTATAGTTACAAATTAGTCTATACCACGAATTCCCTTAGAGAAATTGAGAACGGCACGATTCCATTTAACAGCGGCAATAACCTGAAAAGCCTGTTTTTTAAGTTAACCAACGAAGTGGCTTTGGATATTGTCCCAGCCAGCAAAAGCCACACGGGTACTATTTTAGTCGTTGGAGAAACCAGGACATTGATGGTTCAACCCTAAACCCAGCACCAAAATGTCAAACCGAAACAAATCCTTTCTCCTGATTCTTGCCCCCATTGTGGCAGTGGTCATGTTACTCATTTTCATCATTTTTTCATAACCAACTCAAAAAAACATTCACAATGCAAACTCAAAACACCCCTATTTTGTCGGCGGCAACCGACCAAAATGTATTAATTTCTGCAAAATGGTATGGCGGACGTTGGAACCGATGGAAATTATCTGTAACAGGAACGGGCATAGATATTACACTTCAACTCTACTACAAAACCGTTCCCCCCCGCGATTTAGGGATTTATGCAGGTTCATCATGGTCAGATCCAAAAACCGTGTCCGCTTCTTATCTACTCTCAAAAATAGAGGGCAGGCGTGGAGGGTTGTCAGACCTAAGAAAATCGCTTGAAATGATGATTAAGGCGTGAGAATCGTGCGTTGTGCTGAAGACCTTTTTCGGCACAGGTTCATCAAAAAAAAACTTACCATGAACAATGACCTTTTGCACCCTGATGATTTTATCAACGAACATCCAATAACAGCATGAAAAAGCTCAACAACTTGGCAATCCCTATCCTTGCCCTGTTACCAATTATGTGTACCACAATGTACATAACTTGTCAATGCTACGAGATTTGGCTTTGTGGCATTACTATTGCCGCCGCCGTCAGTTTTACCTACTTAACCAAAAACGCAAAATAAACATGGAACTTACACCCCAAGAAGCCCTCAAATTGCTGAAAGAAGGCAAAGAAGTCATGGTCAAGCCCTATGACGACGATTACGAAAATTTCACTGGTATTGTCATCGAAGACTTTGATGATGATACCGATGAAGAGGTTTTAGCGTACCTCACCGAGAAAGAGGAAATTGAACTTTGGTAACATTTGAATTGAAATTATTTCCTTGTAATAACATAAAAACATATTTTTGTATGGACGCATTTAAAGAAGCCGCTCAAGAAATTGCCCGTATTGCCGCCGTCATGGGCGACAACGCACTGGACGAGCTATACAACATCCAAGGCCAAGGCTATATGCAGGCCGTTGACACCGTCGCCCAATGGGCTGTTGATTTATACCAAAAGCACAAAAATACTATTTGGGAAGACTGCCTATATAGCCAAACTACATGCGCTTGTTGGGATGATGTAGTTATCGAGTACGCCCAAGCCAAACTAAAAACCCTTATCTACGCATGAAAAAGCCACTTACACAAGGCTGTTTTGGTAATGGTCTAACTGTATGGTTTCAAGGGACAAATACCATCGTCGCCCATATTAGCGATAGCGGCCAAGTCTCCTGGCACCTAAGAAACCCAGGCCGCGCCCTGATTCTCGAAGTCGAAACCATTGCCGAACAGCACCGCACGGGCGTAAAAAACGAAGCCTTAAAACCACTGCTTCAAGTGGCCAAATCCTTATTGGAAGGTACATTTTGGTTTTTTAAGGGGGAATCCATCACGCCCAAAAACTCTACATCCGAGGCCATTGTTGCATTGGCCGAGCAGCTACACCAACGAGGCTATTTGCAAGCAAATTTCTTGGGCGAACTAAGTATCATTCAAGCCCTCAAGCATCTGACAGCCTACGAAGAATTAGATATTTCATCTTTCATCCAAAGCAAATGAAATTCAATTGGGAAGTATCAAAGCAAGTCGGCAGGCCCTGTATTGAGTGTATTGATGAAGCCGATGCCCAACAGGCAACAAACGATTTTGGCGGCACTATCAAGGAAATTGATGGGGTTTGGTACAACGTTTGGCCACTCGAAACCCCCTCCGCCGACCGATACGAACAGCCGTATTTTAAAGAAATTCTTATTAGAAACTAACATTTCAAACCAACATTCTTATGCTACAAATACTGGAAGAATTTAACCAGCAACAAGCACAGTTGCAGGAAATTAAAGACGAAATTTCCGAGATGCACAACACAATCCACCGCCTTGAAAAACAGGCAGGCGCAATCCTTACCCATGCGCATACAGAGGGCGACGTCTTATGCGACGCCCTTGATGCAGCGGGCTTGATTGATTACCAGATTCAGCCAAAAGCCTACAACCAGCAAAGCAAGCCCTACACCATTACGCGCATTGTGCATATTGAAGGCTTCCCCGTTTTGGTGGAATTACACCGAAGAACAGGTGTATTGCTGCTGGATGGAAAGGACGTAACAGCCTTAGAATTGTCTAATTCTATTTACTAATTTTTTTATTCACTTATAACCAACACAATCATGTCAAATTTAAAATCGTACCAAGTCCTTAACGAAGAAACGGGCGAAATTGAAAGCAAAATCCTGTACGTTACAGGCCAGCCAAGGCAGTACCGTTTCAACGGGCAAAATGGGCAATTCAACATCAATGGCGACCGTGTTTTAGTGGACGACAAAGGAAAAGCCCTAAAATCTTTCACCATCATTCCCGTCGCATGGCGGGTATTTGAAGAAAATATGTTCGGCAGAGGTCGTAAAGACCTATGGGCAGAGATTTTCTTTGTGGATGACAAAGATTGTTTGTCCGCCATTATGCTTAATAATACCTCAATAGAGGAATTATTGAAGCTAAACACCGACCTGCATTACGACCGCTCAAATCTCTCCCAGATTGAATTGACCATGACCCCCGAACAAGTAACCTCCGAGAAAAACGGAGAAAAGAAGTCGTGGTATATCGCGCGTATGTCTTACAATGTCGCAGACAAAGAAACGGTACGGATGTATAAAGAGTTTGCCGCTGACCATCAAATCTACCGTCAAGACACCCTTACACCTACGGCAGTCTATAAACTGGTGTCTCCCACATTTCACATACCAGAGCTTCCACCCGCACTGCCACAAGGATAGCTTGAAGCATTTCAGACCGTTGCACGAGCGGCGGTCTGAAATTTCTTACTCAATACAAACCGTAAAATACCCAAATGAAAAATATTGATTTGTTTATTAATCGGGCGCACTCCCACCTGAAAACCCTGTATTTGGAGATATGAAACCCATAACTGTGCTTTTTTTTGGAGGTGGACAAGATTCTACGGCCCTGCTTTACCTCTATGTTTACGATGCCGATTTTCGTCGTCGCTACGTAGGAGACAGTCATTTCGTAGTAATAATGGCCGATACTGGCAATGAGTTTGAAAAGACCTACCTGCACGTTGCCGAGATTAGCCGTTTTTGCGCCCTGCATGGTGTTGAATTTCATTTTCTTCATCAAGGCTCAAAGTACCACGGCAAAACGTGGCCATCGCTTCAAGGGCAGTTTGAACTTAATGACAACATCATGTCAGTAGCATTACCAAAATCCTGCACTGACAACCTGAAAATTAAGCCTTGTTACGCGTTTTTGGAGTCGCTCATTATTGAAAAATACGGGTTTGAAGGCAGAAACAAGAAAGTGTACTATCGTTATTTTGAACAGTTCGGCAAGCTGAAAACCATGATCGGTTTTGCCAAAGGAGAGGAGTCCCGCTGCACATCGCCCCAAACTGAACTGTTTCCCGAAATCGTCAAAGATCCGCGCCCTGTTTATCGTAGAAAAACAGTGGAGCATATCTATCCACTGATTGATTTACGGCTCGACAGGGCAGGTTGTCAACGGTTGATTGAAAGCTACGGCCACAGCGTACCCATTCCGTCAAACTGCATGATGTGTCCCTATCAATCCGCTCAAGAGATTGTGTATTTAGAGCGGTTTTATCCGGACATCTGGGCAGTATGGGTAGAAAGGGAAGCCGCCAAGTTGGCTAAGAATGTTACAAAAACGCGAAACTTGGGCGTAAAAGGGGAAATAACGCTGGAAATGTTTCTCAAAAATGCAAAACTTCGCTTCGGCCACTGGACAGATGAACAATTAATTACCTATCGAAACTCGCACGGACATTGCGTTAAGAGCCGTTACTAAATCTCATTAGCCCATGCTGACAAATCTAAAATACTACATCAAAACCGAGCGCATCCATCCGCACACCAAAGAGGTAATATCCGAAACCCTTTGCGGATGGGTGCATGGAACCCAGGCCTGCGCCTATGCCCGTGCTTATAAACAGCAGCACAAAGTCACCACCATCGTTTACGACCACAACAACATCGAACAGGTGCGCTATACTCAAAAACAGCGATTATAGCTATATTTGCCCTAAAAATCAGACAATGGGAAAAATCATCACCCCCAATGCCGCCACCGTCGGCCAGCAAATCAAAATGGCCATGAACGAAAGGGAGGCCACTATTAATTCCCTTGTGCAGGCCACAGGCGTGTCCAATACCACCATTATGCGTATTCTTCAAGATAAAGAATACACCATCAGTTCGCTCAAAAAACTGGTGAAGCACTTGGGCGTTTCTGTTTGTGTTAATCCTTAACTTTGTAATCAATCGGCGTCGGCAAACGCTAACAATTGAATCATAAAACATTCACAACAATGAAATATCTAAATGAAATTGCAAAAAAACTCTTTGAGGTTAAAGTTAAGAGGGGAGAAACCACTCTGGATATAAACATATCTATGCCAGATGATAAATTGAGCCTTATCACCAAAGGCTTTAGAAAAACAGAAGACCATTATTCCTTTGTAAGGGAAAATAAGATAAATGAAGACTATCCACGATCTGGATTTAAGAGGCCGCTTTCTGAATCTCAGCAAACCATCCAATTAGCCTATAAAGAGGAAAAGGAGGCTACCCAAGAACAAATAGCCCAGCGAATCGTTGAAAACATAGTAAAAGACAACTATGAAATGCTTTTTGAAAGGTATTTTCTGGAGGTAAAAAAGGGTACTTATCTGGCTAAACTCCAAAAAACAGAAGGCTCATACGACTGGTACGAAGAAGATGAATTCTACCGACTCTTAGAGCGGTCTTCCCGCGAGGAAAATAAAGGAAAGATTCAGATAGACGACCTTTCGGTTAAAGATATTCCTACCCTTGGCAATGGCTATGTATTGGAAATAACCAATACGGAATTTGTGGTTTCGGAGGATATTACCATTTCAAAACGGTAACAAAAAAGCCCTGTGGGCGGCAACCCACAGGGCAACAGCGGATAACATTCACGAAACCGCTGCAAAGTACAAATCTAATCAAAACTTCAAAACATTCACAAATAATGGACTTTTCAACATTATCAGACGAACAACTTATTGAATTAATCAAAGGTGCTTTGGCCGAAACTATCAAACGCGGGCAAACGGTCGTAGATGCCGCTCGCGAAGTAATGCTCGACGAAAAACGCGAAGCAGAAATTCGTTTTAAAGCTCAAGAAATTGCAAAAGAAAAAATCCTTAGACAAGAAGCGGAGCGCATCGCTAAGGAAGAAGAGGCTAAAATCTTAGCAAAACAAAGACAGTCAGAAGAACAAAAGGCTATCGACGCTCAAAAGAAAAATTGGGCAGCCAAAAAATCACAAGCGGAACGTATGCTCTCGTTTTTTGACGGAAACATCTGGATTAACGTTTGGAAAAGTGGTAATGAAAAACGCGTGTATATTAATGATGGTGAGCCATTCGGAAAAAGAACTAAAGAGGTAGCTTGCTACTATGCCACTGGTAACGCAAAACGCGCACCTAACACCTTCACTGGCGACGATAATTATTGGAATAAGTTAAGCCCAGAACAAAGAGAAGAATTCAAAGCACTTGTAATAGAAATAAGTAATTATTGGGGTTCAACCAAATTCTCAGCCCGTGATGCGGCACAATACAATGGATAATCAGCTCATCAATCCGCTCCAAGCCCTCATAGATGCTGCCTCACAGAAGGCGGCATCTGGCAAAATAGAAAAAGTAGTAGCCCGTCACAAAAATCGCCAACAGGCTACTACTAACAATCGCTTTGTGCTGGCAGATGTGTCAGGAAGTATGTCCGAAATGGCAGGGAATTATACTTCCAAAATAGAGTTGTTGAAAAAAGCCCTTTCAGAACCCTCCCTCGATTGGAACACGCAACAACTGGTAGCCTTTGGAAGCTTTCCTGAAAAAATAAGCCATCCAAGCCTATTGCCATCGCCCGCAGGTGGAACGGCTCTTCATAGTGCAATGGATTTTATTTCGCCAAGTCAACCAAACCATACCTTATTGATTTCAGACGGACATCCTGATAACAGGGACTTAGCCTTGAAAGCAGCCGACAAAATGACGGGAAAGATAGATGTGATTTACATCGGACCAGATGACGATTTTGAAGCTATACGCTTCATGTATGAGTTGGCAGGCCGCACCGGAGGCCGCGTTGTAGTCAATGATTTAAGAAAAATGCCAAAACAATTACCCGCAACTATTCAAAAACTGCTATGCTAATCACCCCCCAAAATTTCCCCGTCCTTGAATGGACTTCTTATCGCCCTGGCACCGAACCCGAAAACCTCAACATTGCCGCAGTTAACCAAAAAGGGTTTCAGTTTATGAAAAACTCCAAAGAGTTTAATTCTATGTTTGGGCTGCTTGGCTTCGATTATTATGCAGGAAACAACCTTGCCGAGCGAATCAAGAAACAGCCATTGCCGCAACTGTTCCAACCCCACAAACATCTTTATTTGTCAGAATTAACTTTCAAAAAGGTAGAATACAACAATTATTTCAGGGCGAAAATGTGGGCAAACCTGCGATATTTACCAAGCGCAAGCGGGTCAATCCTGTTTACTTCAGTAGGAGGTAGAGGCCAATACTTTTACAGGATTCTTAACGTAGAAGATACCCATACCTTTATTAGGTCAGGCATGACCCATCAAACCAACCCACCCAGAGAGTCACGCTGGTTTGCAGCCTGTCTATTTCTAAATGATATGCTCGTTGGGTTTGAATGCGGAGTCATTGACCCAAACGGAGGTATTCAAATTGATAGCAGGAAAGGCTATTACAATCCAAGTTCAGAAGTGGGTCAGTTTATTAGTTTTGTTGGTATCAGCTTAGTGTATTGGTATCATGGGGGAGCAGAAACCCAACTGTTGCCCCCAAACTCCAAAAAAAATAAATCTTCTCAGACCATAATTTTACTATAATCCTGTTACAGAAAAAGCCCGAAGCGTGTTGTTTCGGGCTTTTTCTGTTCTATCATTGTCCGCTTCACCAAAGCGACTGCTTCTTTAGGTTTTTCTCTAACTTGTTCAACACGCAGTCATTCACGTTTTCAATAATCAAAAGAAACAACCCCAACTTATTTATCATTTCCTTTTTTATATTGCCGTGTTCAACCTCTGCGGTGAACAAATGTGCCATCGCCTCTTCTATCAGCACAGTGTAATGCGCCGCACTGCCCAGCGAAAATAGATTTTGCGTGGCTTCATAGGTTTGCAGCATCAGCCGTCGGGTCTGTTTATCGGTAAGCAGCTTCACCCGATTTTCTGCCGATTCGGGTAGCATCGCCCTAACTTCAGGAGCAAAACACTTATTAAGCACTGACATGGCTCACCTCCTTTCTTTCACTCTCGCATCGCGGGGCCGCCCATGCGGCAGTCCGATTCTTTTCAACCTGCTCAAATATACAATCGTCCGTTGCCTCCATCGCTGTTAAAAACAGAACCAATTTTTGCATTCGGGCAATAGACATCCCCTTAACCTGTCCGTATTCCTTCTCAAAAAAAGGAGAATCCACCAGTTCAGCAAAAGCATCCTCCAAAAGTTGGGCGTAGTCCGAAGCTCCACCCAAAGAAAGTAGTTCCTGCGTGGCCTCATACACTTGCAGCGTGATTCTGCGCGTCTGTTTATCTGTAAGCAAATTGACACGGCTCTCTGCACAAACGGAAACCAACGAAGTCACAGGAACGATAGGGATATTAAGCGTTGACATTACCCACCTCCTTTCTTTTGTTCTGCTGCGCGGCTTTGCTGAATGAAAGTTTGTCGTTAAAAAGGTGCTGAATAAAAGCCCTTCCGTACTCCGTCCACTCCATTTGCATACGAGTATGCACTACCCCGTCTTTGTCAATGTAGGGCGTAGTAGTGGTTTGGGTATATTCTTTGTTGCTGTACTTGGCACTGAGTACATAATGATGACGGTGTTTGTACTGAATCTTTTGAAAGCAAAGTGTCTCGTTGAGCCGACGGGCAGACATCCCCAGTTCTTTGGCTATTTCCGTAGTAGTGTAAAGTTTGTCCGACTGTAAGACCAAATCTGTGTATTCGGCCTTGGGCAGTAGTTTCGCATTTTCGGCCAAAAGCAACTCCTTTTCCTCTTCGGCTTTAATCACCATCATCGCCAACTCCTTTACAGATGGCAAAGCAACATTGGGTTGTTGCTGTTTTAGTTTACGCTCACATTCAATGAAGTAATCCCTTACCTCTTCCCCTTTTTCGGTTCGTGCCATTTGTGCCAATCGTTTGGCAAAATCAAGGGAAAGGGCAAAATCTTTGGTTTCATTACCGTTCAACACTGTGTTGAACCCTACCCAATCTTGCCCCTCAATAGCAAATGGGTTATTCTCAATGTTCTTTTTAGACCAGCGAGCAAAAGCCGCTTTGTTGAAACCTAAGAACTCGTAAAGTTCTTTTGCCGACGCCACTTGCTCACCCTGAGCGCTGTGGGTTACTTTGATTAATTCTTGCATTGTGTTTTTTGGGAGTTAAATGCAGTGAATTTATATATACCTACCACCTTGATAAGCCAAAATAAAAAAACGGTGTCAAGACATTCCGTTTCCCAACTCAACACAGAGCAACCCGATTCTACGGATTAACGAAAGCTTGACACCGTTATTCGGTATCGAAAATAAAAGTAATGGCAACAAAAAAGCCTCGACACGTCGTCAGAGGCAGCTTTAGCTGCGCTGTGTTGATTTGGGACTGCAAAGGTTATAGATTGTCTTTGCAATTCCAAATAAATCAGTAAATAAATATCTGATTATCAATTCAATAACACAAAAATACGTTTTTGAATTGATAATTTTCAATAAAAATGGGGTAAAAACTAAGATAAAAATGATGGGTGGCAGGAGGTAATGATATACGGGTTTAAGGTTGATTACTGCTGATATTCAATCAACAACTCACCTCTTCTTTTAACGGCAGATGCGTAATCATAAAATTGGTATTGCAGAAACCTACCATAACCGGGCAAGCCATTAACTTTGTTTTTGTAAGTTTCTTTTATTTGGAGCATGTCTTCGTCCCTGCACTTTCCACAATTAATCACGTCAGAAATTATTCTCTTATACTCTTTAGTGTTAGCATCTACATATTCATAAATCACAATCGCATATACCTCGCTCATCTTTGGCACAGTTACTATCACATCTTCCACGCTAATATCGTCTATCTTTACGACGTCAATATCATATTCATCCGGAAGCATTGCTACTGCAAGTTCTGTATAATAGGTTCCTCCTAACATCTGATCTAAAAATTTGTAGGTATGTATAATGCGCCTATTCTTGCGCTCGCCTCCTGCCAAAATATCCTTGTTAATTTGTTGCTCATACCTGTTTACATTCAAGCCACTTAAATACAATGCTTTGGCATCTCCTTCTGGGATTTTAAAGGTTTTTATAAACGGAAACAAATCTACCTCGGCAGGTGGTATAACGCGTTTTGACTTTGGCGCATCAACTACAACAGGCTCAGATTGCTCCCGTTGAGGAGTGTCATAACTTAGAGCAGGCCCCGAATACTCCTGTTTTTTCTGGGGCAACAAAAAAAACAAGGCAAAAGCAATGAAAATAAAGGCAGCCATAAACAGTGTTCCATTGGAATCAGTCTTTTCTTTAATTGGGGCGGCTGGTGGCTTGGGTGGTTCAGGTGGTGGAGGGGTTGATTTAGGTGGTTCTGGGGTTGGCGGCTTGGGCGGAGGGGTATATCCTGGCACAGTTTCAGCGATTACTCGGTCGTAGTCGGCTCTTTTCTTTTGGTCAGAAAGAATACCATAAGCTTCATTTATCTCCTTAAATCTCTCTTCAAAAAAAGAATCTCCTTCATTTTTATCAGGATGAAATTTTAACGATAACTTCCGAAAAGCCTTTTTTATTTCCTCAGTACTGGCTGTCTTGGAAACACCAAGAATATAATAATAGTCCTTGACCATTGTGCGTATTGTGTATTATTGACACCTGACGCACAAAATTTGGATTTTTTTTCAAGCAAACAAAAACCTCCTCGTTAAAGGGACTTTTTCAGTGTCAGACGGAGTTGAGGTTTTTTAATTGGCTTCTATAAAAATCCCCTCGTTTCTTTATTAGGTAAATGAAACCCCATCAAAAACCTCCGCAAGTACCTCTGTTGGATAGCATCCTACTTTTCCAAACCTTGGATCATTGATCTTATCCACTTGGTAGCCTTTTTGAGTACAGATAGCCTTGGCCTTCTTTCCAATAACCGCCGCCATAGACAAACTCACCTTCACGCCTTTCAAAATAGCAAACCCCATCACCGTAAAGTATTCGGGGCGGGTAGCGGCTTTTGCTTCAACAAGCAGCATCCGTTCGCTTATCCGCTCCCGCTCCTGTCTTGCAAGTTGCTGCTCTTCTTTGATTTGCTCCTGTTCCAAACGCAGGGCTTTGGTTAATTGGAGTTGCTGAATGAGGACATCTTCTAAGGAGAGAGGTTTGACTTCCAGCTTTTCAAGTTTGGCAATGATTGCTTTGCGAACAAACTTCGATTCACGCACAAGGACTTGGGTGGCCTGCGACTTTGTGAGTTCGTAGCACTTCGATTGTCTGTTGCTTTTGTCAGTGTAGGAGGTTGACGAAATTTTTCGCTCACCTATTTCTTCCTCAAATTCATCTTCAATGACTCTTAAAAGGTCAGCATGGCGTAGGTCTGAACGATTTCCTTCTTCGTTACGAAAGAGATTGATTTCGGCAACGAGTTCTAAACTCGTGATTGCACCTTTCTTGGCTAATTCTTGCATTGGTTTTTTGGGAGTTAAATGCAATTGATATGTAACAATTATTGCCTTGATAAGCTGATTGGAAGAACACACAAAAAACAGTGTCAAGATATTCCGTCTCCCAACTCAACCAAGAGCAACCCGATTCTACGGATTAACGAAACCTTGACACCGTTTTTTGCACTTGATTGGTTATCAGTTCAATAACACAAAAATATGTTTTTAAATTGAAATTTTCCGTAAAAAACACCATAAAAATGATGTACGGTTAAATATGTAGATATAGCTAAGTGCATTTGATTTTTCAGCCTCTTAATTTTGCACTATACTAACTACTTGGCTGTTATGAAAAACTTTGCCTCCTTCCTATTACTGCTCATTGTCATCTTTGGCTGCAATCAAACCAAAGACGAAGTCAGTCCCGCCGACGGCTGTATGCCCTACTCCGTTCGATTGGAAACAAGCACCAATGCCGTATTATATGAGTATGATTCCCAAAAAAGAGTAACCAAGATAAGATACACAACTGGCACAATCGAAATCATAAAATACACCCCCGACGGATTTTTAAATTACATCGATCTTTCTAAATACGGCATCCCAAACCCCACCACCTCCGACGATGAAATAAAACTCGACAGCAAAGGCAGACTCACCCTGTATATCAAAAAAGCCAACGGCCCGTTTGAAAGTCGCCTCTCCTACAATTCAGACGGCCATTTATCTAACTATGTTTATTTTATAAAAAACGCCCTTCACCTAACTACCGATTACATTTACGTGGACGGAAACCTTACCCAAAGAGTTGACACCGACGACAAAGGCGCAAAGGAAACAGTCAAAATCACCTACTATCCAGACCTAAAAAATTCAGGCAGAATCACAGAGTATCTTTTGGGCGACGATTTGGCTGGTTTTCGCAGGTTTGAAATGGGCTATATGATTGGAAATAATATCAGAAACCTACCAAAGCGAATTGATGCAGGCTCAGTTATTGCCGATTTTACCTACGAATTCGACCAAAAGAAACGAATCACCAAAGTCACCATCCAAGATCCCGCCAAAACCACCAACCGCGACGTGTATCTATTCACCTACGACTGCCCGTAACCGTACCCTTTTGGGCTTTGTAAAACCTATTCCGATGTATCTCCCGTAGTTCCTTGTTCAAAAACTTCACTTCCGCTCTTGCCCTATCGGCCTCTTCCTGTTCACCGTTGCGCTCGGCTATTCGAGCCACTTTAGCATATTCATTGCGCTGGGTCTGCATACCTTCGTAGGTATCAATGCAGTCCGCTGTTGTAGGTGTAGTATTATTCCATGGGTTATTATCGGACTGCCGCCGCAGCTGTTTTTGTAGATGGATAATCAGTTCTTTCAACTCTTCTTGCGAAACAAAAAAATATTCTCGTCTGGAGTTGAAATCTATCTCAACCCTAACACGTACATCACCATCTTTGTCCGCTTCGCCAAATTCAATTCGGACTTCATTAAATTCGCCTCCGATTCTCATATTTTTGGATGTATTTCAACTGAATAGCCGCCCAGCGCATGATTTTCTTCGATGACCCCCGCCTGTTCCAAAACCAAACACTTGAGCGCAACTATGCACTCAATATGCTGATTTTGTCCTTCAAAAAGTACTGAAGCAATTGCCTCTGGAATCACTCCATCAATCACCACGTCTCCACTGGGGGTGCTTCTCAAATGAAGTTTTGCCGTGAATGTCCTATCTTTAATGTTCATAGCCTTAATTACTTGGTTTTAAAATTCAGCTCCGTCTGTTCGTTGGGAAGCGGCACATACACTCCCAAAAAATCACTGGCCCACCTCCGCACCTCCTCCATCATGGCCTCAAACTCTGCCGTATTCAGCTCCGTCGTCGAAACTGGCAGTTTTTCTACCACCCCATCTTGATTACATATTTCAATCGAGTTAAACTTTGACTTTAAAAAATCGTGCAAATCATCACTGTCGTAGATAAGGCCGTGTTGCTCTTTTAGGGCATCTTGTAAGATGGGTATTACGCAGCCTCGATAGTACCTATTTTGCTTCGTAGAACGCCCCCTACTCGTACTCTGCACCGTTATGGTTGCGCTGCAATCTCTCCAAGTTTGAATAGCATTATCAAAAAGCGACTTGCTGTACATAATCAGCCTACCGTTTTCTACTTTACCGTATGCTTTCAGCTTTGGCATTAGTGCTAAGTTTCATTTTAATTTTTTCTAAAAGGGGTGAATCCCTTCATTTTCGCCCACAGTAAATACCCGCCAAGCTATTACTTGAATATCATACTCAATCACATACGCACCTTTTCTCCAAAGCAATCGTCGGCCTATCACTATACCAATAACTGTTTTGTTCCTGCCATATTTGGCAGACCAAATTTCAAAATAGACATATACGCCAAGTTTTAGTTTGAAATCAGGCGCGGGGAGGGGTGGGGTAATTCTCATGGATATTTGTCTTTTTTATATTGGAATCACTTTTTACAATTTATTTTGTTTAAGCGTCCTTACCGCTTTGCCCCTGTCTCCTTTGTAAGCATACGCAGGGTTGACATAAATCGTATGACTGGCAAATACCACCAATCCCGCCATTTGAAGGTTTATTAGCATATTTTTGAGTAGTCTTGAGGCCGCTCTAAGGGAAATCTGCCGTATTCTTTGCAACTCAAAAAAAACATTTCGCCGCTTCACATATCCAGTATCATCGCTTTCTCGAAGCACAATCAAAAACACCCCCATCATATTACCTGCCATTCCCAGCGCAAACAGATTTTCAAGCATTTCGTCACTGGGATAAACACTCACCCGTTTATCTTCATCGTCGTCCAGCCATTCAATTCGCTGTACTTTCATGCCATCACGCTCTGGGTCAAAATCAGGCCAGAAGGGAGTACACAAAAGCCGTTCTTGGCTTAATGCCAAACTTCCTCCCTCCTCCTTCCCTTTCGCAATAAGCTCTTTTCTTCTCCGCTGCGTCTCCACCTGCTGATAGCGGCGACCAGCGGCTTTTTGTTTTTTTCTTTTAATCATGGAAATAATCGTTTACAATCCTGATAAACTCCTCCAACGAATGCGCCAGTTCAACACAATGCCCCAATGCCCTAAGTTCATCCCGCCTGAGTTTCTGCTCAGGCCCCCAAGTCTGGCCAGGCTTTTTCATTTCTATGTAAAGCGTCAAAAATTTACCATTACTGACGGGTATATGAAGGTCGGGCATAGCAGCCAACACACCTTCACCACTCATTATAGCCGCCTCGGCCTTAGACCGCAGCCCCCCGTTGGGAATGGCATAAATAAGGTATCCCTTGCTTCTATATTGGTACCAAAACCACTTAACACAGTTTTTTTGGATACCACTTTCTATCTTCTTTCTCGGATTAGACCGCCGATGCGGTCGTTGCTTGGCAATAGTTGTATCCATTGGTGTTGTCTTTAATACCGTGTTTTTGTGTTTTTAAAATGGCAGAGTTTCTTTTTTTATTTTCTCAACTCTAACCCTTAATTCAATCAGGCTTACAAAGACTCGGTCTATATAATACCCCGCCTTTACACCTTTCATGGTTTTCTTTACCTCTCTCCCAGACCTTGTATTAATCAACTTCTTGCAAGTAGTCCATTTGTACCAAGGCTTGTCTATTATCTGCCATTTGGCTGTGTATGTAACCTGTATAGTCATTGATAATCAAGTGGTTATATGGGATAAACTTTCGCAAATACAAACGTCAGGCGATATTTAGAACGACATCCTCACTATTAACATCAGAGCAAGGCATTACCATTATATTTACTTTACCTAGCTGAAATGTAAATCCGCTTAATTTTTCGGGCTTATTAATAAGAACAATTTCTTCGTTTAGTTTTTTTGCCGTTTCAAAAAGTCTGTTTATTTCAAAAATCCGAAATTCCACATCCTTTATTTTTACATAGGTTATGCCAAATGTTTTATTGCCTGTTGGTACTTTTTGCGTTTCGCTTAAATATCCAGAACCATCACAGGCGGGGCAATCATCATCCTTTGTGTATCTATCAAATTCCCATTCTACTTCACCATATCCATCACATACTTTACATTCTATATTTTCGCCAACTTCATCAAATTCATCTTCTGTTTTAAATTCTGATAAGTCCGTTATTGGTATGTTGTAATTACAATTTGGTTCAACTAAGAATTTAGAACAATTTGGAGTTTTATCGTTTTCAACAAAAAAACCATAATAATTTTCTTCACTTGTATAAATTAACGAATGTGCATCTGTGGCAAAAATTGTATTACCATTTTTAAAAGGTTCGGTCAAGTTAGTTTTATCGTCTTGGCTTACGAAAGACAAAAAAACATCGCCTAACACGCCGTTTGGCAAAAGCGGGGCATAAGCATCAACAATTTTCTTTTGCCTATTGTATTCAGGTGAACCCATAAAGCCCATATCTCTGTAACAATCGGCAATATATTTTTGAGCCTGTTCAACTTCTTTTGGTATTGTCAATTCTTCGACAACATCATTAATAATTTTCATTGCTGTATGTCCTGATATTTTTTCATCACCGACAAAAGCAAATTCCTTTCTCAGTCTTTCTAAAATTTTATCGTTCATTTTATTTATCTTTTTGCTGGTCATTAATTGCTTTAAAAATTTGATACACTACCGCTGGTGCTGTTTAATGTTTTGGTTTTACTTTTTGAAGACCGTTTTTGGTCATATTGAGTCCTAATACCTTCCATGTCTCTTTGGTGTTGGGAATCATGTTTTTGAGTTGTCCATCGTACATGGTTTCCTGAAAGAGTGTGTCGGCCTGTTGGACAGGAAGAGGCATATTGATGTCAGAATCGTGGTAGCCAATCTCTGGGTTTTCGTAGGTACCTGCCATTTCTTTGGAGTAGCAGTAGCCAGCGTTGTTGGGTCGCCAAAGGGTAAGGTATTTCTCTTTGGGATTGGTATGGTGGAGTGAGATGATGTAGTACATTAGCTTATTGGGTGGTTATGTTGTGGCTTTAAAATGCTTTGCCCTAATGCTTCGGCCCATGCTTTCATTTGAGCAGGCACGACACTGTTTCCGATGAATTTCTTTTGTTCGGTACTGTTGCCTTTCAAAATGTAGTTTGAGGGGAAGCCTTGTATTTTTAACAGCTCCGGTATCATCAGCATTCTCATGTAGATGTCGCCAATGTTGTATTCTCGCATAAAATGCTTAATCTTGGCAGTAGCAGGGCTATCGGTCGTATGGACTTCCCAGTGAGGCGAGCCTTGTATTGCTGACACGATTAGTACAGGTGCTTTGTCCTGCCTTGCAATAATGACAGGACTGGGCTGATTGACAGAATGCGTTTGCCCTCCGTGGTTGGTGGTGATAAGGTAATGATGATCGGTCAATAGAAGACTTGTTACTACACCGACTCTGTCTTTGGTGGTTAAGGCACTACATGGTTCCTCTGTAGAATGCACTCCTTTTTCGTTGCCATGGTATTTGAGGAGAATTTCAGGACTAACAACAGCGTGTCGGTTTTCGGTGGTGACAGTCAGACAGGGTTCGTCAAGACTCTTAACGCGGTTTCCGTCACTGCCTGAATAGTAGGTCATTACAAAAGGTTCAGGCGTAATCAGCGATTGTCTCACTTGGGTAGTAATTGCAATACTGGGCTCGTCAATGGATTTTCCATTGTTGATGCCCGTTACTTGATTGTTTCCAAGTGATTTTACAATGAAGGGGTGGAGTTGAACTATTGTATGACGATGCCCTGCGGTGGTCAGGGTGGGGCAAGGGGTGGAAAGGTCACGAGAGCGTATTTCGTCTTTTCCGCTGTAATTTGACATCATAAACGGCTCAGTGCTTACGACTGATTGACTATCAGTCGTAGTGAGTGTACCTGCGGGCTGAGAAAGAGAAATACATTTGTCGTTGGGGTTGCCTGAGTAGTGCTTTTGAAGGAATGTAGCGTCACCTTTGGCAACGTGCTTAATGAGTCCTGCGTAGATTCGTTCAAGGGTTTTTTCAACAAGTGGTTTTTTGCGGTTGAAAATAGATTCTCCTTTGACGGATAAGTCTAATACATCACGAACAGGCATCCATTTTTTTAGTATTCCAAATGCTTCACCCTGCTTTCGAGGTGTTTTGGTATGAGTTGGATGTGGCCAGGCAACAGGCAGTCCGCTTTTTGAAAACAAGGCGTAATAGCGAAGGCGAGAAGTATAAGCTCCGTAGTCTGCTGCGTTCATCAGGCGGTGAGAATAGGTATAGCCTATACTTTCAATCTGCTGTGTCCATCTTACATAATCCTTTCCCTTTTGACGACTTATCGGTTTGCCTTTCTCGTCCAATGGGCCCCATGACATAAATTCACGTACATTTTCGACAGTGAAATAATCAGGACTCAATGTGTTGATATAGACAGGCATACAGTCGGCGAGGCTGCGACTGTCTCCGTCTCGAGGTTTCCCTCCCTTGGCATTACTGAAATTGGTACACTCCAACGACGCATGAAGTAAGACAAAGACAGTGTGTCCTAATTTTTGTAAGGCTTCTTTTTCTTTTTTTAGCAAACGCCCTATTTTTTTTACCACAGTAAAATCGCGAACATCCTCAATAAAATGATGTGTCTTAGGGTGATTTGCGGTATGACTTTCGATAGCTTTTGCATCGTGATTGACACCCGCTAAGACACGAAATTCGACACCTTCGACTTGGGCTTGGTTCCGCACAGCGATGTTGGTATCTTGCAGCGAATCCCCGACCCGCATCAGGATGTCAGTATCATCCGGCTGGGCAAAATAATGAGTGAACATGGCAT
>ERZ650309.302-NODE-302-length-24944-cov-5.911849_pt1 | contig 24944 bp, 29 predicted proteins | sample MGYA00376245_ERZ650309 | MGnify/ENA primary metagenome ERZ650309 (study PRJEB26733, sample SAMN07839294) | wastewater metagenome | biome: urban; feature: wastewater treatment plant; material: waste water | place: USA: North Carolina | collected 2016-04-26 ...
GTCGCCGCGTCGTGAAGGTCGGTGTAGACCTCCTCAACGAGGTCCCGAGCGATGGTCATATTCGAACAGTAGTTCGACCCACCGACAAAAACGCTCGAAATGGGACGGCAGTGCCACAAGTGACCAAAGTTTTTGGGCGGCAGCCCTCAGCCCGCCTGAGCAGCCTTCCGGCGCTTGTACCACTCCCACACCATCGGTGCGATCGACGCGACGAGGATCAGGATGAAGATCGGTTCGATCAGCTTCTGGACGATCGGGAACTGCCCCAGCCCGTAGCCGAGGGCCGTCAGGCCGCAGCCCCAGACGACCGCGCCGATCACGTTGTACAGCGTGAATACGCCGTAGCCCATCTTGGCGGCGCCGGCGGTGATCGGTGCCAGGGTCCGCACGATCGGCACGAAGCGGGCCAACAGGATCGCGAACGGTCCGCGCTCCTCGAAGAAGGCGTGAGCCTCGTCGAGATACTTCTGCTTGAGGAGCCGGGCGTCGGGCTTGAACATCTCGGTGCCGATGAAGCGTCCGATGAAGTACCCGACCTGGCCGCCCAGGATCGCCGCGATCGGGATGAAGAGCAGCAGTTGCCACAGTCGGAAGTTGGCTTGTTGAACGCTGGCTTCGACGGAGCCCGACGCGAGCTTGGCCGCCAGCATGCCCGCCACGAACAGCAGCGTGTCGCCGGGCAGGATCGGGAACAGCACACCGGATTCGACGAAGATGACGACGAGCAATCCGACCAGCGCCCACGTACCGAAGTAGCCGATGAGCTTGACCGGATCCATGAAGTCCGGCATGAGGGACAGGGTGCTGATCATGGGGTCAACATACCTGTGTTGAATCGCAGATCCTTTACCTGCACATCAACGGCGAATCGCCCCTAGAGTCAGGTTGTGGCCTGCCTCACTGGCGATGGTGGGTCAACGGTTACCGTCGCCGCTGAAATTGACATACTGACCACGACTTCTGACTCGCCGAGAGGAAAATCCATGCCCATCGCCACTCCCGAGGTCTATGCCGAGATGCTGGCCCGCGCCAAGGAGCACTCGTTTGCGTTCCCGGCGATCAACTGCACCTCGTCGGAAACCATCAACGCGGCCATCAAGGGCTTCGCGGACGCGGGTAGCGATGGCATCATCCAATTCTCAACTGGTGGAGCCGAATTCGGCTCGGGCTTGGGTGTCAAGGACATGGTTACCGGTGCCGTGGCGCTGGCGGAGTTCGCCCATGTGATCGCGGCGAAGTACGACATCACCGTGGCGCTGCACACCGACCACTGCCCGAAGGACAAGCTGGACACCTACGTGCGCCCGCTGCTGGCCATCTCGGCTGAGCGCGTCGCCAAGGGGCAGAACCCGCTGTTCCAGTCGCACATGTGGGACGGCTCGGCCGTGCCGATCGACGAGAACCTGACCATTGCCCAGGAACTCCTGGCGCTGGCCAACGCGGCCAAGATCATCCTCGAGGTCGAGATCGGCGTCGTCGGCGGTGAAGAGGATGGCGTCGAGGCGGAGATCAACGACAAGCTCTACACCTCGTCCGAGGACTTCGAGAAGACCATCGACGCGCTCGGCGCGGGCGAAAAGGGCAAGTACCTGCTCGCTGCGACGTTCGGCAACGTGCACGGCGTGTACAAGCCGGGCAACGTGGTGCTCAAGCCCGAGGTGCTCGCCGAAGGGCAGCGGGTGGCGTCGGCCAAGCTCGGTCTGCCGGAAGGCTCGAAGCCGTTCGACTTCGTCTTCCACGGCGGCTCGGGCTCGTTGAAGTCGGAGATCGAGGACTCGCTGCGTTATGGCGTGGTGAAGATGAACGTCGACACCGACACCCAGTACGCCTTCACGCGCCCGCTGGCCGGACACATGTTCGCCAACTACGACGGCGTGTTGAAGATCGACGGGGAAGTCGGGAACAAGAAGGTCTACGACCCCCGCAGCTACCTCAAGAAGGCCGAAGCATCGATGAGCGAGCGTGTCGTCGAGGCGTGTAATGACTTGCACAGCAACAGCCGGAGCGTCTCCGCCGGCTAGACATGCGCCAGTGGGTGGCCGGTTATGACACGAAAGTCTGTGTCGTAACCGGCCATTCGGCGTTCATGGGGGAGGGCTCGGCCGAATTGTGTTGGGTCAGAAGCACAGTGCCCAGGATGGCGACGGCCACGATGGCGGCGATCACCAACACCAGTGCGATCACCCAACCCCAGCTGCGGCGGTCGCGCGGCAGTTTCGGGCCGCGTCCGGCGATCAACTGCGGGCCGGCCGGTGGGATGAGTTCGGTTTCCGGATCGGGCAGTGGATCGAAGATCTGGGTTTTGCCGTCGAACCCCGATGGCGCGGTGAACAGACGCGGTGGCATCGCGGGATCGGTAACCGGGTCTGCCGGTTCGAATATCTCGGTGGCGACGGAGTCCGGGTCGGCGCCATGTGAGTCGAAGTCCGTGGCCCGGTCTTGGTCAGGCCCTGATGGGTTCGACATGACGCTGGCTACCCCTCCCTGTTCCGCGCTCGACTCCTCGGCTGAGCTTAATCTTCACCTGCTCCGAATGCGTTCAACGACTGCACGGCACAATAGCGAGCATGACACGTATGGGTGACTTGCTGGGGCCGGAGCCGGTGCTGCTGCCGGGCGACATCGAGGCCGAAGACGACTTGGACGCCGGCGAGAACCCGGCGATCGTCGCCGCGGCCCACCCGACGGCCTCGGTGGCCTGGGCTGCGCTGGCAGAGGCCGCGCTGGCCGATGACCAGGTTGTCACCGCGTACGCCTACGCCCGTACCGGATACCACCGCGGGTTGGATCAGCTGCGCCGCAACGGCTGGAAGGGCTTCGGTCCCGTGCCGTTTGCTCACGAGCCGAACCGGGGCTTCCTGCGGTGTGTCGCGGCCCTCGCGCGGGCGGCCGAGTCGATCGGTGAAGCCGACGAGCACGCTCGCTGCCTTGATCTGCTCGACGACTGCGATCCCGCGGCTCAGGCCGAGCTGGGTCTGTCCTGAGTCATTCCCCGTCGGGCTTCGCTCGCCCCTAGTCCGCGTCGCAGTGGCAGTCGCCGGCGGTCGGCGGCTCCACTTGCACGGTGGCGTGTTCGAGGCCGCGCGCAGCCATCACTTCTTGCGCTGACTTGAGAACGGTCGCGCTGTCGGCCGACGACGTCAGGTGCGCGGTGGCCATGTCCTTGCCGGGGACGAGTGTCCACACGTGGAGGTCGTGCACGTCGGTGACGCCGTCGACGGCGGCCAGTGCGGCCCGCAGCTCGTCGACGTCGATGTGGCTCGGCGACGATTCGGACAGGATGCGCAGTGCGGCCCGCGCAAGTGCGATGGCACGCGGAAGCACCCACAACGCGACCAGAACGGCGACGACGACGTCGGCGTACGGCCAGCCGGTGGTGACGGTGACGATGCCCGCGATGAGGACGCCGATGCTGCCGACGGTGTCGGCGATGACCTCCATGTACGCGCCTTTGACGGCCAGGCTGCTTTCGGCGTCGGAGCGCAGGAGCAGTACGACCACCAGGTTGGCGAGCAGTCCGGCCAGCGCGACGACGATCATCGGGACGCCGGGGACATCAGGAGCGTGCCCCAGTCTTTCCACGGCCTCGTAGAGGATGAAGACCGCTACGCCCAGCAGCAGTACCGCGTTGGCGACGGCGGTGAAGACCTCGGCCCGGTGCCAGCCGTAGGTGCGGGCGGCCGATGCTGAACCGCGGCGGGCCAGGCTGACCGCGCCCAGGCCCATGAACAGGGCGACCAGGTCGGTCAGCATGTGGCCGGCGTCAGCCAGCAGGGCAATCGAGTTGATCAGCAGCGACGTGGTCAGCTCGACGATGAAGAAGACGGTCAGCACCGCTGCGGCGGCCAACATGCGGCCGACTCGGGTGGTACCGCCATGGCTGTGATCGTGTCCGGCGCCCATGGCAGAAAATATATGCGTACTTCTGCATATGTTGCAACTGGCTCAGTGATTTGTGCACGATTTTCCGCGGACAGCGCGGAAAATCGTGCACAAATCCCTACCAGGCGGACCAGAAACGGGTGAGTGCGCCGCCGATCATCGCCAGGTGGGGCGGTACACCGGCCAGGCGGACGAAGAAGTACACCAGCGAGAAGAACATCTGGTTCAGGGCCGGCGCGATGAGCAGCACCATCAGGATCAGGAAGCCCCACTGTTTGGCGGGCTGCAGGGCGCGCTGGGTGTCAGGGCTCAGGTGGGGCTCGAGCGCGTTGTAGCCGTCCAGTCCGGGGATCGGCAGCAGGTTCAGCAGTACCGCCGTGACCTGCAAGAACCCGAGGAAGGCCAAGCCCGACCAGAACACGCCGTGGTTCTGGTCGAACAGCAGCGTCGTGCCGACCAGCAGCAGAACGGCCAGCACGACATTGGCTGCCGGTCCGGCCAGGCTCACCAGGGTCCGCTGGCGGGCGTTCATGAACCAGGTCCGCACATAGACCGCGCCGCCGGGCAGACCGATACCGCCCAACGCGATGAACAGGGCGGGCAGGCCCAGGGACAAGAGCGGATTCGAGTACTTCAGCGGGTTGAGCGTCAGGTATCCGCGCAGCTCAACGTCCTGATCGCCATATCGCCACGCGGTGTAGGCGTGGCCGAATTCATGCAGGCACAACGACACCGTCCAGCCTGCGATGACGAAGACGAATACCCCGGCGTAAGCCAGTGGCGTCGGCTCCGATCCGGTATACCAGGCCAGGGCGCCGCCGACGGCGGTCAGCGCGACGATCGCCCAGAACAACGGGCTGGGGCGCACGCCCTGCTGCCTTGTCATGTTCACGCAGTGAAAGCTAGCCGACCCTCACACAACCTTCAGCCAACCTTGGACATTGCGGTAGAACGCCGATCGGCGCACGGGCCGGGCAGCCGCCACGCCGTCGCGTTCCACGACAGCGCCGGTACTACCGAGTTGCGCGGCGCGTCCGGCCACCCAACTTCGTGGACCACCGCCCAGTGGCCGGGCCCGCAGTCCAGGAGCGGCATCCAGGGGTTCGATTTCCACCCCGGGGCCGTGCCCATTGAACAGGACCGTGTCGTCGACGATGGCCTCTCCGGTGATTGTTTCTGCATCCGAGGTGAGCCAGCGCGCGGACCCGACGATGACGGTTCCGGTCTCGTCTCGGACCAGTGGAACGCGTTGGGCTGCACCATGTTTAGCTCTCCGGGCCGTGCCCCAGCGGCCGCTCGCGATGCCGACCTCCACATCGAGCCGCTCTTCGCGCAGCAGCAGCGTCAGGGTCGCCGCGAGGTCGGCGTCGGCGCCGATGACAATCACCCGAGAGGTTCCCGAAGGGACAGTCAGATCCTCGGGACGAGCAACCTTGACGGTCGGCAGATCGGCCAAAATGCGGGGCATCCGACGGTCGCCGAATAACAGAACCACGACCTGTGTGACGGTCAAGGCCTCTCCTCGGGTCTCGCTGGGATAAGGTTGCTCACCGGCTGCCACAGTATTTAGGCAGGTAATGCGGGAGACAAATCGATGCCGGCAATCGTGCTCATCGGGGCCCAGTGGGGCGACGAGGGCAAAGGAAAAGCCACCGACCTGCTCGGTGGGCGTGTGCAGTGGGTAGTTCGCTACCAAGGCGGTAACAACGCCGGGCACACGGTGGTCCTACCGAATGGCGAGAACTTCGCCCTTCACCTCATACCGTCGGGCATCTTGACGCCCGGGGTCACCAACGTCATCGGCAACGGTGTGGTGGTCGACCCTGGTGTGCTACTCAAGGAGCTCTCCGGGTTGGAAGACCGCGGGGTGGACACGTCGAAGCTGATGATCTCGGCCGACGCCCACCTGCTGATGCCCTACCACGTGGCGATCGACAAGGTGACCGAGCGATACGCCGGCAGCAAGAAGATCGGCACGACCGGCCGCGGCATCGGACCCTGCTACCAGGACAAGATCGCGCGGATCGGTATCCGCGTGGCCGACGTGCTCGCCCCTGACGAGCTGGCGAACAAGATCGAGGCTGCCCTCGAACTCAAGAACCAGATCCTGGTCAAGATCTACAACCGCAAGGCGCTGGACCCTGCTGAGGTGGTCGAGAACCTGCTCGAGCAGGCTGACGGCTTCCGGCACCGGATTGCGGACTCCCGCCTGCTGCTGAACGAGGCGCTCGAACGCGGCGAGACGGTTCTGCTGGAGGGCTCGCAGGGCACCCTGCTGGACGTCGACCACGGCACCTACCCGTTCGTCACGTCGTCCAATCCGACTGCCGGTGGCGCAGCTGTCGGCTCGGGCATCGGTCCGACCCGCATCACGACCGTGCTGGGCATCCTAAAGGCCTACACGACACGCGTGGGGTCGGGGCCGTTCCCGACGGAGCTGTTCGACGATCACGGCGCGTACCTGGCCAAGACCGGCGGTGAGGTCGGTGTCACGACGGGCCGTCCGCGTCGCTGCGGCTGGTTCGACGCGCCGATCGCCCGTTACGCCACCCGGGTCAACGGCATCACCGATTACTTCCTGACCAAGCTCGACGTGCTGTCCAGCCTGGAGACGGTGCCGGTGTGCGTGGGCTACACGGTCGACGGCAAGCGCACCAACGAGATGCCGATGACGCAGGCCGACATCCACCGGGCCGAGCCGATCTATGAAGAGCTCCCCGGTTGGTGGGAGGACATCTCCGAGGCGCGCGAGTTCGAGGACCTGCCCGCCAAGGCGCGCGACTATGTGTTGCGTTTGGAAGAGCTTGCCGGAGCGCATGTTTCGTGCATCGGCGTCGGCCCCGGTCGGGAGCAGACGATCGTGCGCCGGGACATCCTCGCGTGACGGAAGGGGCGAGCGAAGCGACGGGGAAATCCGGGGGCTTCATCGACCAGCACGGCGGTTTCCCGCAGTTCGAGGCGGCCGATCCCGGTCCCGGGTTCGGACGCTTCCTGGACAACATGCGGCGATTGCAGGATCTTGCGGTCTCGGCCAACCCGGACACCCGAACCTGGGATGACGCCGCCGACCGCGTCGAGCAACTGGTCAAGGAACTGGAGCCGTTCCAAGCCGCCGAAGGCGTCGGGCCCGCGAGTCGGGTGCCGTCCCTCGGCGGTGCCGGCAGCCTGCTGATGCCGCCGTGGTTCGTCGACAAGTTCGAAGCCGACGGTGTCGAACTGCATGTCACGTTCAGTCGCTACCACGTCGGTGGCAACTACGCGGTGCACGGCGGTGTGCTGCCGCTGCTGTTCGATTCCATGTTCGGCATGGTGATCCACGCATCGGGCCAGCCGATCAGCCGTACCGCGTACCTGCACGTGGAGTACCGCAGGGTCACGCCGATCGATGTCCAACTGACCGTCAAGGGCCGCGCCACCGAGATCGATGGCCGTAAAACCTTTGTGGCTGCGGAGCTTTTCGACCCCGAAGGCAATCTGCTGGCCGAGGCCAACGGTCTGATGATCCGGCTGTTGCCGGGTCAGCCTTAGCTCTCGGCGCGTAGACCCGGCCACCAGATGCGGGGGCCGATCAGGGTGAACAGTGCCGGGATGATGACGGTGCGCACCACGAAGGTGTCCAGCAGGATGCCCAAGCCGACGATGATGCCCAACTGTGTGAGCACGATCAGCGGTAGTACGCCGAGGACGCAGAACACTGAGGCCAAAACAATTCCCGCACTGGTGATCACGGCGCCCGTGGCCGACACCGACCGCACGATTCCTTGCCGGTTGCCGAACTCCGGGGTCTCCTCGCGTGCCCGGGTCACCAGGAAGATCGTGTAGTCGACCCCGAGGGCCACCAGGAACAGGAACGCGAAGAGCGGAGTTCCGTTGTCCAGAGCGGGGAATCCGAACAGGTGCACGCTGGCCCAGCCCCCCAGCCCCAAGGCTGCGAGCGCGCTGAGCACCGTCACCGCCACGAGCACCAGCGGGGCCAGGGCTGAGCGCAGCAGGACGAACAGCACTGCCAGCACGACGATCAGGATCGCGGGGATCACCGTGCGCCGGTCGTGTTGGGCAGCGGTCGCGGCGTCGCGCGCTTGGGCGTCGGCGCCGCCGACGACCGCTGTGCTGTCGACACGGTGCACTGAATCACGAAGGGTATCAATTGTTTTGAACGCTTCGCTGGACGCGGGAGCGGCGGCCAGTACCACCGACCATTGAGTCAGGCCCGCAGCGGAATGTGCTGTCGGGATGGCGGACACCACGCCGGGGGTGGCGGTGACGGCCTCGCCGACGGCGGGTGACGATGCGATGACGGTGGTGGGGTTGGTCAGCCCGCTGGGAAAGTGATCGGCCAGAGTTTGGTAGCCGGCCACCGACTCGGCCTGCACCCGGAACTGCTGGGTCTGCGAAAGCCCCACGGGCAGATTCACCAGGCCCGCGCACAGCACCGCCAGTCCGGCCAACGCCACCGTGGCGACCCGGCCCGGCCGCCGGGCCACCCCCGCGGCGATGCGATGCCACGCACCGCTTTCGGTGAGCGGCATCGCGTGCGAACCGGTTCGGGGGATGAACGGCCAGAACAGTCTGCGGCCGAACAACCCCAGTAACGGCGGGAGTACCAGCAGCACGAACACCGCCGCCACCACCAGGCCTGCTGCGGCCTGCGCGCCGAGACTGCGGTTGCTGGGTGCGGTCGCCAACAGCAGGGTGAGCAGGGCGAGAACCACCGTGGCGTTGCTGGCAACGATCGCCGGGGCCGCGGCGCGCCATGCCACGCGCAGTGCGTCCCGATGGTCGCCGCGCAGCGCGAGTTCTTCCCGGTAGCGCGAGATGAGCAGCAGCGCATAGTTGGTTCCGGCGCCGAACACCAGCACGCTGGTGATACCCGCCGTCGAACCGTCGGGGTTCAGGCCCGCCGCGGCGGCCACCGCGGTACCGACGACTGCGCCCACCCGATCGGCGAACCCGATCACCAACAGCGGTACCAGCCAGAGCACCGGCGAGCGGTAGGTGACGATCAGCAGCAGTGCCACCACTGTGGCGGTCACCGCCAACAGTGTGATGTTGGCTCCGGCAAAGGAATTCGCGATGTCGGCACCGAATGCCGGGCCGCCGGTGACCTCCGCACGTAAACCGTCAGGCAGTGACGTCGACAGCTGGTTCCGCAGGGCGTGCACCGCGTCGCGGAGGTGAAAGCCGGACAGGTCGGCGGCCAGCGGTGCGACCCGCAACGCGGCCTTGCCGTCCGCGGATACCTGGGCACCCGGGCCGGCGGCAGCAGTGTCGGCCGGGGTCAGGGCGGCGCCGTCGGTGCGGGTGACGACGATGATCGCCGGAGCCGTGTCGCCGCCGGGGAACTGGGTGCGGAGTGCGTCGGCGCGGGCGGACTCCGCACTGGCCGGCACGGCGACCGGGGATTGTGACGCCGAATCGCCGCCGCCGAGCAGGGCCATCGATAGGCCGGACATCACCGCGACGAGCAGGGCCAGCGCCCATGCGACACGAGTGGACACCCAGAGAATATTTCAAATGCTTAACTATTAAGCAAATTAAATTATCGGCGCTATGCTTCCTCGCATGTCACCGCCGCCGGACCGCGCCGACCTGGAGGCGCAGATCTCGGTTGATGTGCGGGCGTTGACGGCTGAATCCGAGCAGATCGGCCGGGCCTTCGCGATCCAGAACGATCTGGGCCCCAACGACTTTCGGGCGCTGCTGCACATCATGGTCGCCGAATCTGCGGGCACGCCGTTGACTGCGGGGCAATTGCGCACGTTGATGGGTACCTCGGGTGCGGCCATCACCTACCTGGTGGAGCGGATGATCGCTTCCGGGCATCTGCGTCGCGACGCCGATCCCGCCGACCGGCGCAAGGTCATCCTGCGGTACGCCGACAAGGGGTCGAGTGTCGGCCGACAGTTCTTCAGCCCGCTCGCCGGACTCAACACGCAGGCGCTGGCCGACCTGCCCGACGCCGACCTGGCGGCAGCGCACCGGGTGTTCGTCGCGCTCACGAGCGCGATGCGGGCGTTTCGGCCGTGAGGGTACCGACGTCCGCCCTGGGCGCAGCCGCGGTTCCTCCGTTCAGGAGCACGATGAGTTGGTCGAGGGTGCCCGCGAAGGCATTGCAGTCCACCGACAGATTCCCGATCTGTGCAGCATCGGTGAACTGCAGGATCTGTGGTGTGGCGCCGCCGTAGGAGAACCAGTAACGCTGATTGTCGTTGCCGGGGTAGAGGTTTGACGCGTAGCCCGTGCCGTTGACGTAGTTCGACGCGATCAGCCCGGGCACCCGGGACAGGTCGGGGGAGCCGATCTGCTGCCAGTACCAGTGCGGGATGTACGACAGTGAGACGGTCACCCCGACGTGGTTGAACGCGTCGACCACGGCCCAGAAGTTGTTGATGTCACCGGAATTCGCTTCGAAATCGAGCATCGCGTGCGCGCCGCCGTTGTTGCTGAGCCAGGTCTGCGCCTGTGCCGCCGGGCTGTTGGTGGTGACGTAGTGATAGCCGATGTGCGCGAAGTGGTTCTCCCGGCACCACTGTGCGATCACCGGCCAGTAGGGATCCCGGTAGTAGCTGCCTTCGGACACCTTCTGCTCGATCCAGGAAAAACCCTGGCCGGGCAGTTGGGAGACGAATGCGATGGCTTCGCCGGCCGAGCGGAAGTTGTTGTTCGAGGTGTCCGGTCCGTACAGGGTCATGACGTCGGCCCGCCGGCGGTGTCGATGACGAATCCTCACCTTCTGTCGTAGCGGTGTTCCTACGATAGCGAGAACTTCGCCGCCGTGTCCGCTCAGGCGTTTTCCAGCTCGGCGATCACAATCTTCTTCTGCCGCATCATTGTTTGGATCTGTTCGGGCCGGCCCAGCAGTTGGTCCAGGTGTGCCGGGATGATCTGCCAACTGATCCCGAAGCGGTCTTTGCACCACCCGCACTGCTCGGACTCGGGCACGTGCGAGAGCTTGGACCAGTAACGGTCGATCTCGTCCTGGTCGGCGCATTCGACCACGAACGAGATGGACTCGTTGAAGGTGAACAGCGGCCCGCCGTCGAGGCAGACGAAGTCGTTGCCGTTCAAGGTGAATCGGCCGTTGAGCACCTTGCCGGACATCTCGGCGAAGTGTTCGTCGAGGGTTGCGTCCGGGTATTCCTCGACCGAGATGATCTCCGAATTCGGAAACACCTCGACGTAGTAGTTCATGGCTTCGCGGGCCTGGTCGTTGAACCAGAGACACGGTCGGATGGCAGCAGGCATGTATTTCCCCTTGTCTTGCAGTGGTTTTCGATGATCAAGCCAGCAGGGCGTCGATCTGCCCGAGGGCACCGGTCATCCCTTCGACCATGCCCATCGCGGCAACCTTCTCCAGCTGTCCGATGTCGGTGAACCGGGCCAGGATCGTCATCCGGGTGCCGGTTGCGATCGCGTCGAATAACACGTCGAGGCGCATGGTCGGCATGTCGGGATCGGGTTCGCCGTCCGGCAGGGAGAAGCCATCCTCGATGAGGATCCGATTGGGGGGATCGGTTTCGAGGGTGGTCCACCAGCCCGGTGCGGTCTGGCCATCGGGGCTCGTCATGTAGTACCGCGACTGGCCACCTCCCGTCAGCTCGTGCCGGGTGAACGTGGCCGGCCAGGTCGGCGGGCCCCACCAGCGTTCGAGCTGACGGGGGTCTTCCCACACCTGCCAGACGCGTACCGGCGGTGCGGCGAACTCGGCCACGAACGTCATGGTGAGAGCTTCGGCGTCGGTGTCGCTGCTGATCACCGTCATCGATGGTCCTTTCGATCGGGTTTTCTTGCGGGCCTTGGTGTTTCGCGGGGTGGATAGCCGTCCTCGGCGAGGATCGCCTCGATGGTCGCGGCGCGGTCGCGCCAGAGCGCCGCGTAGCGCTCGAGTAACACGCCCGCGCGGTGCAGGGTCTCCGGCACCGCACGGACGAGTTGTTCCCGGCCGCGGCGCTCTTTCTGCACCAGCGCGGCCGCGGCCAGAACCGCGACGTGTTTCTGTACCGCCGCGAAGCTCATGTCGTAGCCACGGGCCAGCGCGCTCACCGACTGGTCGCTGCGCATGGTGCGTATGACGATGTCGCGCCGCGTGGCGTCGGCGAGTGCGTGGAAGATCCGGTCGATCTCCTCGTCGGTAACAGAATCTACAACCATTTAGTTGTAGATTAGGTCCCGCAGGGGTTGCGGGTCAAGGGTCGGTTCAGCTCACGCGCAATGCCGAGGCCGGGCAGAGTTTGACGGCCTCGCGGGCGTGGTCGGCCTCGTCGTCGGGGACGTCGTCGGTCCGCAGGACCACCACGCCGTCGTCATCCTGGTCGAACAGCGTCTGGCTGATCATCATGCAGTTGCCCGACGCAATACACGCGTCTCGGTCGGCCTCGAGGTGCATGCGCCAATCATGGCTGCCGTCGTTGGCGGCGGTGGCCGTATCGCAGAGAAATGGTTTCTACTCGCGATTGAGTGCGGCCTCTTCCAGATCCAGTCCGTGCAGAACCGCTCTGAGCACTTCGTCGTCGATATGGCCGGAGTCGCGCTCGGCGATGAACGTGGCGCGCTCGGCGGCGAGCATCTCCAGTCGCAGGCGCCGCATCGCCGATGCGGGGCTCTCGCCGATGTCGTCGTCGTCTCGTCCGAGCCGTTCCCAAACAGCGTTGCGGCGCCGATCGTTCCAGTGCTTGAGCACCGTTCCGACCTGGTCCTGGACGTCCGAACCGGAGTCTTCGGCCAACAGTTCTTCGAGTCGGTCCGCGGCGGCCTGGGCGGCGCGCGTCGACGCGGCCGCCTCTTCCAGGGCGTCTTGATGGGCCTCGGCTTCGCTGCTGACATCGAGCACTTTGATTACCCACGGCAGCGTCACGCCGTGCAGCAGCAGAGTCCCGATGACCACAACGAACGTCATGAACACCAGCTGCGGACGCCCGGGGAACGGGGCACCCGACAACGTCGTCAGCGGGACGCCGAAGGCGGCCGCCAACGACACCACGCCACGCATCCCGGCCCATGCCACCACGAACACCTGGGAGGCCGACGGCGCCGGCTCACGTCTGCCGATCCGTGGGATCAGCAGACGCGGTATGTACGCCATGACGTAGACCCAGCCGAGTCGCACGGCTATGACGGTGAGCAGGACAGACGCCGACGCGATCGCCAGGGTCGAGGCGCGGATGCCGGTCAGTTCGTCGATGACGGTCGGCAGCTGCAGGCCGATCATCAAGAAGGCGAACGACTCGAGCACCAGTTGGATCGATTTCCAGACCGCGTCGTCCTGAAGTCGCGTGGCATAGGTCGCGCGGGTCGCTCGCTGACCGAGCAGCAGCGCCGCCACCACCACCGCGATGACGCCGGAACCGTGCGCCTCTTCGGCCAGCCAGTAGACGAAGTACGGGGCCACCAGTCCGATGGCGCTCTCTACCAGCGGGTCGTCCAGCCAGGTCCGGATGAATTCGATCAGCAGCCCCACCAGACCGCCGACGAGTGCGCCGCCCACCGCCGCCAATGCGAAGGTGCCCAATGCGCCCTGCCAGGTTGCCGCAGTGCCGACGGCCGCGGCCAGCGACACCTTGTAGGCCGTCAGGGCGGTTGCATCGTTGAGCAGGCTCTCGCCGCCCAGCAGTGTCATCACCCGACGTGGCAGGCCGAGCCTGCGGCCGATCGCGGTGGCCGACACCGCGTCGGGCGGCGCGACGATGGCCCCGAGCGTCAGGGCCGCGGCCAGCGTCAGTTCGGGGACGGTGTGAAAGGCCACCAGACCCACTGCGAACGTGGTGGCCAGCGGCAGGCCGACGGCCAGCAGGCCGATACTGCGGACGTTCTGGCGTAGGGCGATGTAGCTGCTCTCGAGTCCGGCCGACCACAACAACGGCGGCAGCAGGACGAACATGACCAGCTGGGGCTGCATCTCGATGTCCGGCATTCCGGGGATCAACCCGATGGCCAAGCCGCTGACCACGAGTGCCAACGGCACCGACAGGTCATACCGGCGGGCCAGCGCGGCGAGCAACACCGAGCCGACCAGCACCGCCAGCAGAGGGGCACCCACGTCGAAACCTCCTAGCGTTCGCCCGCTTATCCTTGATCACCATGCGCAGGAGACCACGAGAGCGCGACGCGAATACCTCGCCCCGTACCTGTGAGCACCTGGCAGCGGCCGCCGATGTGCCCGAGCCCGAACCGCTGACCCCGGCGCATTGCGGCAGTTGCGCAGCACTTGGCGAGAATACGTGGGCACACCTGCGAATGTGCCTGACCTGCGGGCAGGTCGGATGCTGTGATTCCAGCCCCCATCAGCACGCCAATGAGCACTTCAAGCAGACCGGACACCCGGTGATGCGTTCGATGGAGCCCGGTGAGAAGTGGCGTTGGTGCTATGTGGACATCAGGTTGGGTTGATGGGGCGAGCGAAGCGACGGGAAATGGTTACTGGGGCAAGCGACGGGAAAACGGGAAAGAGTGATGGCGTGAGCGAGCAGGAACCGATCGAGCGTCGGACCATGGCGCCGTTCATCGGAGCGCTGGCAATCATTGTGGCCGTCGTGATCGGTGTCCTCGTGTTGAACGCCGTCGGCGTCATCGGCGGTGATGGTCCGTCCCCTGACCGTGAAATCCGCACCGCGGTGGTGGGGCAGAACGACGGGCTCCAGCGCCTGGATTACGCCCGCTTCCAGACGTACACGTGCAAGGCGCAGTACAGCACCGAGGCCGATGTCATTGGCAAGCAACGCGATTCGGTGGTCAAGGACGGTCAGCGCTACATCGATGAAGTGTCCGATGTCCGCATCGACGGCGACCATGCGACGGCGACCGTCACCACGCATTTCGACAAGACGCCGGACAGCAAGCCCAAGGCTCAGGTGACGTTGCTCCGCGAAGACGGGGCATGGAAGGTGTGCGCACCGGCCTGACGGCGGGTGTGAAAGACTCGCAAGCGTGAGCTATGCGGGAAATATCACGCCGCAGCAGGCCTGGGACCTGCTGAGCGACAATCCCGAGGCCGTGCTCGTCGACTGCCGTACCGACGCCGAGTGGCGCTGGGTGGGTGTGCCTGACATTTCCAGCCTCGGACGCGACGTCGTTTACGTCGAATGGAACACCAATGACGGCAAGCACAACGACGGCTTCGTCGATGACTTGTTGGCTGCCGGCGTGACGCCTGGCGAGCGGCCCGTGGTGTTCCTGTGTCGTTCGGGCAACCGCTCCATCGGTGCTGCCGAAGCCGCGACGGCGGCGGGCATCGCGCCGTCGTACAACGTGCTCGACGGCTTCGAGGGCAATCTCGACGAGAACAAGCATCGCGGCGGCACCGGCTGGCGGGCCATCGGACTGCCGTGGGTGCAGTCGTGAGGGGCCTGAACCAGAACGGCGTCCCGTCGGTTCGGGTCCCCTCGGCACTGCCGGACGGGGTCAGCCAGGCGACCATCGGTGTGCGCGGCGGTCTGCTGCGGTCCGAGTTCGAGGAAACCGCCGAGGCGATGTACCTGACTTCCGGGTATGTCTACGAGTCGGCGGCTGCCGCTGAGCAGGCATTCACCGGCGAAATCGATCGGTACGTCTACTCCCGCTACGGCAACCCGACCATCCAGATGTTCGAAGAGCGGCTGCGCCTGATCGAAGACGCGCCGGCATGTTTCGCCACGGCCACCGGTATGGCGGCGGTGTTCACCGCTCTGGGCGCGCTGCTCGGGGCGGGGGACCGGTTGGTCGCCGCGCGCAGCCTGTTCGGCTCCTGCTTCGTGGTGTGCAACGAGATCCTCCCGCGCTGGGGGGTCGAGACCGTCTTCGTCGACGGCGACGACCTGTCGCAGTGGGAGGAAGCACTCTCGGTGCCGACGACTGCGGTGTTCTTCGAGACGCCGTCCAACCCGATGCAGTCGTTGGTGGACATCGCCGCGGTCTCTGAACTGGCCCACGCTGCGGGTGCAAAGGTGGTGCTGGACAACGTCTTTGCCACTCCGCTGCTGCAGCAGGGCATGGCGCTCGGCGCGGACGTGGTGGTCTACTCGGGCACCAAGCACATCGATGGCCAGGGGCGCGTGCTCGGTGGCGCCATCCTGGGCGACGCGGAGTACATCAGCGGCCCGGTCCAGCAGTTGATGCGCCACACCGGTCCGGCGATGAGTGCGTTCAATGCTTGGGTGATGCTCAAAGGCCTTGAGACGATGCCGATTCGGGTTGACTACTCGAATCGGTCCGCGCACCGGATCGCGGAGTTCCTCGAAGGTGTGCGGGGCGTGAACTGGGTGAAATACCCGTTCCTGCAGTCACATCCGCAGCACGATTTGGCCAAGCGGCAGATGCGCGGCGGCGGGACCGTGGTCACCTTCGAACTCGACGGCGGCAAGGACCGGGCGTTCGAGGTGCTCGACAAGCTGAAGGTCGTCGACATCTCCAACAACCTGGGTGACTCCAAGACGTTGATCACGCACCCGGCCACCACCACACACCGGGCGATGGGTCCGGAGGGGCGTGCCGCGATCGGTCTGGGGGACGGCGTGGTGCGTATCTCCATCGGGCTCGAGGGCACCGAGGATCTGATCGCCGACCTGGATCAGGCGCTGAGCTAGCGATGTCCAAGCAGTCCGACGCGAAGAAGGCCCGCCGCAAGAAGCGGCAGTCCTCGCGCAATGCGGGTTGGCTGCCCGACGAGGTGCATGCCGAGGTCCAGGGCATTGCGCGCATTGCCGACGAAATCGTCCCGCGCGGTTGGGTTTACGACGAAGAATACTCAACCGATGAATTCATCACATGGTTCTTCCCGCCGTCGGGTGTCGAACTCGACGAGGACGATCCGAGTGAACCGGTAACCCGGATCTGGGTGTCTGATCCTCTGCAACCGCAGTTGGTGCTCGTCGGCACCGCCGAGGAGGGCGTCATCTACAGCCTCGACATCGATCAGTTGTTGGCGAACCTGGATGCCGTCGAGGCCTATCGGGTCGGCGATGCCGCGCCCGAATTCGGTTCGGACACCGCCCCGTCGCCTGTGGGCTGACGGAGTGACCCCGGGGAGTTTCGTACCGCATCAATGCCCGGCACTTTGACCACCGTCGACGTGCAGGATCTCGCCGGTGACGAACTTCGCGTTCTCCAGGTACAGGACAGCGTCGACGACGTCTGAGATGTCACCCATGTGGCCGACCGGGTGCAGTGCGGACAGGAACTCGTGGGTTTCCGGTGGATGCATGGGAGTGCGGATGATGCCCAAAGCGACTGCGTTGGAGCGGATTCCGCGAGTTGCGTACTCGACGGCCAGAGCTTTGGTGGCTGCGTTGAGGCCACCCTTGGTCAAGGACGCCAGCACCGAGGGCACTTGTGAATTGGCCTGGTCGATCAGGCTGGTGGAGATGGTGACGACGTGGCCGCCGTCGCCCTGGGCCTCCATGGTCTTGATTGCGGCGCGGGTCAGTTCGAAGAATCCGCGTGAATTCACGCCGGTGATCGCGTCGTAGTCCTCGTCGGTGTAGTCGGTGAACGGCTTGGCGATGAAGATGCCCGCATTGTTGACCACCGCATCGACGCGGCCGAAGCGTTCGACTGCGGCGTCGACCAGCTGCCGGCCCACACCTGGCTGGGCGATGTCACCGGCGACGGCATGCACCAGGGAGTCGTCGCTTCCGGTGATGGTGCGGGAGTTCGCGACCACGGCGTAGCCGAGTTTTCGGTATCCGGCCACCAGTCCCTCGCCGATGCCCTGAGAGGCGCCGGTGATGATCGCGACGCGTTGTGTTGTGGTCATTGGGGTGGTTCCTTTCGTGATGTCCGATGTCGTTCTCAACGCGCGGCGCCTGTCGGCCGATGCCCTCACTGCGGGACGCGTCGGCTCATTGCTGGAAGGCAGTGCCTCATACACCGCCGCCATTACGCTGTGACCATGGAACTGCGGCAATTGCGGTATTTCGTGGCCGTTGCCGATGAGCTGAATTTCGGCCGCGCAGCAGAACGCCTGCGCATCGCGGGCCCGTCGCTGTCCCAGCAGATCAAGGCTCTCGAGCGGGACCTCAAGGTCGAGCTGTTCGACCGGGACCGGCGTTCGGTGCGCCTGACCGCAGCCGGTGCGTCGTTGCTCCCGCACGCGCGTTCCCTGGTCTCGCAGGCCGACGAATTACGAAGGCGCGCAATTGGTTTGTCCAACTCCGAGCCCATTCGGATCGGCTATGTCAAGTGGTGTCCGGGTGACTTGGCCGAGCGGGCGGCCGGGGTGGCCCAGTTGCGCGTCGACACCTGGGTGATGCCGTCGCATGCGCAGGCCGCGCGGGTGTCCGAAGGTGTGCTCGATCTGGCGATCTGCTGGGTGCAGGACAGTGACCTGGATGCACTGTCGCTTCAGGCCCGCCTGATGGGCGTGGACCGGTTGTTCGCCTTGTGCGTCGGGACCGACGACTCGCCGGTGCTGGCGAAAGACACGGTGGTGCTGGTGGATTCCGACGCCGCGAGTTGGGAGTCGTGGAATCGCTACGGCGAACAATATGCCGCCGATACCGGTGCGCGGGTTATGCGTACCGATGATGGGGGAGTCACGGGGCCGACGTTCTTCGAGCATGTGCGCCAGTTGGGGCGGCCGGTGCTGAACAATCCGCGCGGCCAGACCGATACGTTGCCACGGGACCTGGTGCGCCGACCGGTGATTCAACCGGTGCCACTGTGGACGTGGTCACTGGTGTGGCGGGCAGGCGAGAACAACCCCGCGGTGCATGCCGTCGTGGATGCGCTCACCGGCGACGTCGGCGCCCTCGGGATCGATGACGCCGCGACGTGGCTGCCGTCCGCTGATCCACATCAACGCGGCCGCGCCGGCGGCCAGTAGCACGGTAGCGGCGCCAGCGAGGAGCGCCTGCTGAAACCCGTTGTGCAGCAGCGGTGAAACCGCGATCGGGCCGATGATCTGTCCGGTTGAATAGCCCGTGGTCAACAGCGCCACCGCGCCCGGGAACTGCAGTTCGCGGCCCGCGGCCAGGGCGAGGGTGCTGATACCGATGAAGGTGCCTCCGAACAACACCGCGCCGATCAAGGTCGCGCTGCTGTTTCCCGTTGCTGCCCAGGCGATTCCGGCTGCCTGCAGGAGGAGTGCGGTGGCCAGCAGCGCCGCGTGCGAGAACCGTGCCGTCCGCCGCGCCCACAACGTCGCCGAAGGAATCGCCGCGACACCGACGAGCAGCCAAGCGGCGCTGCCGAGTTGGGTCGGTGCGTGCTGCGCGACGGCGGCGACCAGGAAGGTGCCGGCGATGATGTACCCGATGCCTTCGAGGGTGTAGCTGGCCATCAGCAACATCAGTGGGCCCCGGTGGTGTTTGCGGGCAACGGTTTTCGATGTTTTCTCTGCGCTACCGGGTTGGATCGGCCAGGCAAACACGCTGAGCAATGCCGTCAGAAGGGCTGCTACCCACCATGCGGTCCGCCAATTCTCGGTGGCCGGTAGCGCAGCAGACAAGGAGATGCCGATACCGACACCGCCGAAGGCCCATCCCGCGCGTCCCGGTGGATGGCTGTGGTCCAGTAGTCGGTTGACGGCGATCACGAAGACCAGCGCGCTGGCCATCCCCGCGATCAACCGCAGGACGGCCCAGGTAATGACGTTGGTGCTCAATGCCATTGCTGCGAGAGTGCCCACGATTGCGACCAGAGAGCCTCGGTAAGCGAGCCCGGAGCGGGCGAGCCGAGGTGACGCTGCCGCTGCCAGCGCGCCGAGCAGGTAGCCGACGTAGTTGGCGGTCGCCAGGTGACCGGCCGCCAGTGTGGTGAGGCCGCCTCGGGCGGTCATCAGGGGAAGGATGGGCGTGTAGGCGAACCGGCCGATCCCCATCGCGGCAGCCAGCGCCGCGGCCGTGCGGGCGATGGAGATCCAGGCGGAATAGCGCATAACCCATGGTCGCCACCACGCAGTCGACGTGGCCAGGACCGATCAGCTTGCAGCTGAAAGGATTTGCCTTTCAGCGCGGGCTCAACCCTTCTTCTCGACGACGCCCAGCGCGGCCTCTGCGCGGTCGGTGTAGCTCTTGCGCTTGGCGGTGTCGAACTTCAGGAAGACGGTGTCGAGCCCGAGCACCTTGTTGAGCGCCCGGCGGCCCCGCGGCCCGAGCAATTGCGCGGTCTGGGCCACGAAACGCATCGGCGGCGGCACGGACACGTGCGTCTTGGGCTTGTCCAGGGTCTTGACGATGGCGTCCGCGATGTCTTCCGGCTCAACGGGTTTGGTGATCCGCGTTTCCGCTGTGCCGGTGATCAGTTCGGTGCGGGTGAACGGCGGCATGATCACCGAGACCTGCACGCCGTGCGCGGCCACCTCGTCGGCCAACGCGGTGGACATGCCGACCACGCCGAACTTGGTGGCGTTGTAGAGGGCCTGGCCGGGAACGGGGATCAGCCCGGACATCGAGGCGATGTTGATGATGTGGCCGCTGCGCCGGCTGATCATCTCGGGCAGGGCGAGCTGACAGCCGGCGATGACGCCGTACAGGTTCACTTCGATCGCCGATCGGATCGACTGCTGCGACTCGCCGAGGAAGGCGCCGATCGGCATGACGCCGGCGTTGTTGATCAGCACGTCGAGGTGACCGGCGCCGTCGCTTCGGGCCTTGTCCAGGAAGACCTCGAAGGATTCGCGGTCGGTGACATCGAGTGGGTAGCCGGTGGCCGGGCCGAGTTTGACCAGGTCAGAGACGGCCGTCTCCAGCACGGCAACGTCGCGGTCACCGATCACGACCCGGGCGCCACGGGCCAGGAGGGCCTTGGCGGTGGCGTAGCCGATACCTCTGGCTGCGCCGGTGATCGCGATGGTCTTGCCGCTGATGTTGTCCATGACGACGGACTTTACACGTGTCAAGTTTTGAACTGAAGCCCCAATCTCGCCGGGAACGCGGGCTACCCTCAGAGCATGACGCGCACACTGCAGACGCAGGTATGTGTGGCCGGCGGCGGTCCCGCCGGTATGGTCCACGCTCTGCTGTTGGCGCGCGCCGGCATCAAAGTCGTTGTCCTGGAGAAACATAACGACTTCCTCCGGGATTTCCGCGGTGACACCGTGCACCCCACCACCTTGCGGATCATGCATGAGTTGGGGTTCATCGACGAGTTCCTCACATTGCCGCACACGAAGATCACCAGGGTCAGCCTCGACGCCGACGGCAGCATCCGGACCTTCGGTAACTTCGACGCGCTGCGCGTGCTGCGCTTCCCGGAGCCCTACATCGCGCTCATGCCGCAGTGGGATTTCCTGGACTTCCTGGCCGAAAAGGCCTCCAACTACCCGGAATTCACGCTGATCCGCAACGCTGAAGTGACAGACCTGATCGTCGAGGACGGTCGCGTCGTGGGGGTGCGGACCCCAGAGTTGGAGGTGCGGGCCGACCTGGTGGTGGCTGCCGATGGACGTAAGTCGGCGGTGCGGGCCGCAGCTGGACTGGAGGTTGCCGCGGCCCACAGCCCGATGGATGTGTTGTGGTTCCGTCTGGGCTGGCGCACCGGGGACCCGAAGGAACTGTTCGGGGTGGTCCGTAAAGGTCTGATGATGGCGATGATCTATCGCGGTGACTACTGGCAGGTCGCCTATCTGATGCCGAAAGGCACCAATCCGCAGGGCGGCTCGTTGGACGCGTTCAAAGCTCGCCTGGTGCAAGCGCGCCCGCAACTGCGTGAGCATGTCGAGGACCTCCGGTCCTGGGACGACACGAGTCACCTGGACGTGCGCGTCGACCGACTCCGGACCTGGTGGCGCCCCGGTCTGTTGTGCATCGGCGATGCTGCCCATGCGATGTCACCGGCCGGCGGCGTCGGCATCAACCTGGCGGTCGCAGACGCCGTCGCTGCGGCCAACATCCTGTGCGGACCACTACGCAACGGCCTGCCCACGGACGCTCATCTGCCCAAGGTGCAGCGTCGCCGGGAGTTGCCGACGCGGGTGATCCAGGCCGGTCAGGTGTTCATCCAGGATCGCGTGATCGCGCCGAACCTGGCCGGTGATCTGTCCCCGGTCCAGGTCCCCTCATTCGTGGGCAAAGGCCCGCTGCAATACCTTCCGCCGGTGGTCGTAGGTCGGGGCCTGCGTCCGGAACATGTCCGTACACCGGATGTGCACGGTGGCAAACTGAGCCGGTGACCGGAGTTGGATTGCAGTTTGTCGATGTCGCGCAGGATGACCCGCTGGCCGGCCCGCTGCTGACGGAATTGGCGGTCGAGTACGCGACCCGCTATGACAGCACACCGGACGCGGTGGCCGCCTGGTTGCGCGACTATCCGTCCGCCGAATTCGAACGGCCTGCCGGCGCCATGGTGGTCGGCTTGCTCGACGGTGTTCCCGTCACCGGCGGGGCGTTCCGGCGTTTCGATGCAGAAACTGCTGAGCTGAAACGGATTTGGACAGATTCGGCATATCGGCGGCGGGGGCTGGCCCGGGCATTGTTGGCTGAATTGGAAGTGCGTATCTCACGCGCGGGCTACCGGCGCATCTATCTGACGACCGGGCACCGGCAACCCGAAGCCGAGGCCCTGTACCTGGCCACCGGTTACCGCCGACTCGACGAGCCGTTGCCCGCTGACGGTGAGGTGTATCCGATCGCCTTCGCCAAGGAGATTGCCATGGGGAGTTCGGGTACTTCGGCCAGATGTGCTGGATAATCTGACGGCAAGAGGTGATGCGTGCTGACTCAGTGGACTGTCGGTTGGCTGCTGCTGGCACTGGCAGTGGTGGTTTTCGGCGCAGGTTTCGGGTAGCGCTGGTTCATCGGTCGGCCCGGGGACACCGATCGGGCGCAGGCACTGGCGTTCTCGATCCGCAAATCACTGTTGGGGCGCATCATTTTCGGACCGATGGACGATCGGTCACTCAGCGACCGGCAGCGCACCACGCTCGACGGTGACGAACTCGATCAGCTGATCGTGATGCCGACCATCATTGTCGGTGCCGGCCTGTGCCTGGTCGCGGTCATGACGCTGTTCATCGATGTGATCAGCCGTGGCTGACCGCCTCCTCGGCGGCCTCTCTGATCGGGCCGTGCCACGCCGGGCCGTGTCCCGGTAGCAGCACCGCGGTGTCGAGCAGTCCGAGTGCGGCCAGGCTGCGGACGGTGCTCTCCTGGTCGTGGTTGAACATCGACGGCAGCAGTTGCGGGCCGCGCCGTGTCGTCACCGGGTGACCGGTGATCACCGCGTCGCCGGCCACCAGCACGTCGTCGAAGATGTACGAGCAGTGACCGCCGGTGTGGCCCGGGCTCGGGATCGGCCGCGGATTACCCGGTAGCGACGCGGTGATGTCCTCGGTGAGGGCTTGGGTGGTCGGGATGCCATCGCGGACCAGTGCGCCCTTGCGGACGATCGTCGCCGACCAGCTGAGGTAGCGGGGATTCCACGCGTGAGCCAGCAGATCCATCGGCGAGACCTGCTCGAGGTATTCGCGCTTGGCGTGACCGACCTCGGTGGAATGGCAATAGACCGGCGTGCCAAGGGTTTTCGCGAACCAGATGGCCGATCCGAGATGGTCGACGTGGGCGTGCGTGAGCAGGATGGCACGGACGTCCTCGGCGCCGAAGCCCAGTTCACGCAATGAGCCGAGGACCTCGTCCCGTTGACCGGGGAAGCCGGCGTCGATCAGGATCACCCCGGTTTCGTCACTGACCAGGGTCCAGTTCACCAGGTCGGTCTGGGCGAAGTGAATGTTGTCGGTGATCGCGCTCAGGCGCGTGGCGCCGCTCGCGTCGCGTTGGGCTGCTGCCATGTGGCGAGTGTAGGCAGAGTAGAAACGTAGGCGCACCTGACGAACAGGAAGAGGGCTCATGGCTGAACTCAAGCTTGGATACAAGGCTTCGGCGGAGCAGTTCGCGCCGCGTGAACTCGTCGAGTTGGCGGTCGCTGCGGAGGCTGCCGGCATGGACAGTGCCACGGTCAGTGATCACTTCCAGCCCTGGCGCCATACCGGCGGGCATGCTCCGTTCTCCCTGGCCTGGATGACCGCGGTCGGTGAGCGTACGCAGCGCCTGATCCTGGGTACCTCGGTCCTGACTCCGACGTTCCGCTACAACCCTGCGGTCATTGCGCAGGCGTTCGCGACCATGGGGTGCCTGTACCCGGACCGCATCTTCCTGGGCGTGGGTACCGGCGAGGCGCTCAATGAGATCGCCACCGGCTACGAAGGTGAGTGGCCGGAATTCAAGGAGCGCTATGCCCGGCTGCGTGAGTCGGTGCGGTTGATGCGCGAGCTGTGGAACGGCGATCGCGTCGATTTCGAGGGCGAGTACTACAAGACCAAGGGCGCCTCGATCTACGACGTCCCCGACGGCGGCATCCCGATCTACATCGCCGCCGGCGGCCCCCAGGTCGCCAAGTACGCGGGCCGTGCCGGTGACGGCTTCATCTGCACCTCCGGCAAGGGCGAAGAGCTGTACAAGGACAAGCTCATCCCCGCCATGCGTGAAGGCGCCGAGGCGGCGGGGAAGAACCCCGACGATATCGACCGGATGATCGAGATCAAGATCTCCTATGACCCGGATCCGCAAGCCGCGCTGGAGAACACGCGATTCTGGGCGCCGCTGTCGCTGACCGCCGAGCAGAAGCACTCCATCGAAGACCCGATGGAGATGGAGGCCGCGGCCGACGCGCTGCCCATCGAGCAGGTGGCCAAGCGCTGGATCGTTGCCTCCGACCCCGACGAGGCAGTCGAGAAGGTGGCCGACTACGTCGGTTGGGGCCTGAACCATCTGGTGTTCCATGACCCGCGGCCCGACCAGCGCCATGATGAGACCGATGATGGTGATGACCACCAGGATCTCGACAAGCGTAAAGCCGGCTTGCGACCTGCGCCGGCTTACCCGGTTGGCTTTCGAATTCCGACGCACCGCTATCTCCCAAACAAAGACCTTCAACCGACGATCTGGCTGACCGACATCAATGCCGTCATGACAGACACGATCAAGCCACCGACAACAATACTGATGACCACAATGGCCGCGGGCCCTGCAATTCCGACCACCCGATCGAGCGTGCGCTGCACCAGGTCGTTGATGAAGGCGAGGTCGTCGGCTGCGAGCTTGGCGAGCGGCAGGCGAAGCGCGTCGGCGATCGCCAGCTTGGCGAGATCGGAAGAG
>ERZ650309.303-NODE-303-length-24872-cov-5.999315_pt1 | contig 24872 bp, 18 predicted proteins | sample MGYA00376245_ERZ650309 | MGnify/ENA primary metagenome ERZ650309 (study PRJEB26733, sample SAMN07839294) | wastewater metagenome | biome: urban; feature: wastewater treatment plant; material: waste water | place: USA: North Carolina | collected 2016-04-26 ...
GATTGCCTCCGGGCTACTAAACATTACAAAGTTGGCCAAAGCCATACCTAAAATTTTGCCCGTAAATTCAAAAATTTCCAAAGCTAATTCATCGCCTTGCTCAGCTGCTTCATATACTTTTTTTGAATCTATTTTTTCAGGATCTATATCTCGCAGTAAGCTTTTTCTTTTTCCTTTCAGCAGTTCAAGTGCAGTAAGCCTGACACCTGTAGCAGAAGCATAACTTTCTAAGCTTCCTCTTTTTTTTGTACCCTCATGCATCCTGCCTTCAGGTATTACAATTGTGTGGCCAAGTTCACCTGCAAAGCCATCATGCCCATATATTAATTTTCCATTACTTACAATGCCACTTCCTACGCCGGTACCTAAAGTAATCATGATAAAATCTTTCATTCCTTTGGCAGCACCATACATCATTTCGCCTATTGCTGCTGCATTTGCGTCGTTAGTGAGTGTGACAGGTAGTTGAAATTTATCTTGCAATAATTTGCTCATTGGCACTATGCCTCGCCAAACTAAGTTTGCTGCATACTCAATATTTCCGGAATAAAAATTGCCATTTGGAGCACCCACACCTATGCCTTTAATTCGACCAATGCCTCCTGCTTTTTCAATTAAAGGATACAGATTTGCATGTAAGTCATCAATGTAAGTTTCTACCTCATCATGACCACGGGTTGATATTTCACCATGAAATAAAACATTGCCCACCCTATCCACAATACCATATTTTGTACCTGTACCACCTATGTCTATGCCTACTACTAACTGTTCTATCATTGATACATTTGTTTTTGATTTACCCATATTTCAAATTTTTTAAATCATCATTTTTCCATTAAATAATAACCCAAATTTTTTGAGAATAGTTGTGTGAAATTTTATTTACTACAAGTTTAATAAATTAATGTCCACCTCCGCTTGTTTTTATGTCATAATCAATACCCTGGGCCTTTAATATGGATTTACTTTTTATAGCATAAAATGCCAGATAGGCAAAGCATAGTACATCTATCACATAGCTGTATTGAATACCCAATATATGATCTCCTGCAAGCCACCCTTGTGTAAGGCTTACAACACCGCCACCCATTATCATCATGATTAACAAACTACTTCCTTCATTCGTATGCTTTCCAAGACCAGCAATAGCTAATGTAAATATACATGGCCACAATGTACTACAGAATAATCCAACACTGGTATAAGCATACACACTTACCATGCCATCAGAAAGCATACCAATGACCAAGGCTGCCATACCCATTGCAGAAAATATCAATAACATTCTGGCAGGATTTCCTTTACTCAAAATATCTCCAATAATCATGGCTATAATTACTACTCCATAAATAAAGAATTGGCTTACATCATGCTGTGCAATGCTATTTACTAAAAGAAAAACACCAAAAGCTAAATAAGGCATCAAAAAATTCAATACCTGCTTAGCACCTTTTGAAATATCAAAAGCACCTACAGATGCAGTCCATCTGCCCATCATGAGGCTGGCCCAATACAAGGATACATAGGGAGCAATCTTTTCAGTAGGTGTATTCAAATGCTGCTTCATAAACTCAGGCAGGTTGCTTGCTGTGGCTACTTCAACCCCAACATAAACAAAAATGCCAATCATTCCCAGTACTAACTGGGGATACGAAAACACTGATGACTTATGTAAAACTTGTGATTCTGTTTCTGCTTCATGCGCAGCCATATCTTCTAAATCAATCTTATTGGGAATAGAAGAAAATTTGAAGAAAATAGCAACTAGTAAAAAAGCCACCCCTAAAATCAAATATGGAATTTTTACACTTTCAATACTAGCATCAGTATTGCCACTGCTTACGCTTCCAAATATGGCAAAACTTACTAATAATGGACCTATAGTGGTGCCCAAATTATTTATTCCACCACCCATGCTCAATCGTTGTGATCCTGTTTTTGGATCTCCAATTACAATAGCAAGCGGGTTGGCTGCTATTTGCTGTAAACTAAATCCAAGACCAACCACAAACAAACCACTAATCATCAAATTAAAAGATCCGGTATTAGCAGCGGGATAAAATAATAAAGTACCAATGGCTGAAATTACCAAGCCAACAGCAATACCATTTTTATAACCAATCTTATTCAGAATATCTCCACCTATTGACTTTGATATAAAAAAATAAATTAGAGAACCTACTGTGTATGCCACATAAAATGCAAATGATACTAACTGGCTTTGAGCCTGACTTAGATTAAATGCTTTTTTGAAAACGGGTATCAGGATATCGTTTGATGCTGCAACAAAGCCCCAGAAAAAAAACACGATGATGAGGGTGCCAAATTGCGACCATTTTGTGGATTGGTTCATACGTACTGTTTGATTTTTTATTGGGCCGAAAAGTAATCAGAAATAATATTCAGAAATTTTTTTATACGCAATTCTCAAACTATTGTTTTTGCCTGTACATTGTCCACCGAATAAACAATAGATACAAGTATGGAGATTATTCACTTAAGTGCAGAATGTTATCCGGTGGCTAAAGCCGGAGGTTTGGGAGATGTAGTAGGAGCTTTGCCAAAATATCAAACTGCAGCAGGCCATATTGCTAAAGTGGTAATGCCAATGTATCGTACAAAGTTTTTATACAACAATGCATTTACAGTTGACTTTAAAGGAAATGCCAATATGGGTGATTGGAATTTTGAATACACTGTAATCAAAGAAAATAAAAACTTACTTGGCTTCGATTTATACCTCATTGATATTTATGATCTGTTAGACAGAGAGCAGATTTATGGTTATGATGATGATAGCCAGCGGTTTCTTTCTTTTCAAATTGCATTTTTAGATTGGTTGTGCCATTGGGAGCATCAGCCAGATGTTATACATTGTCATGATCATCATACAGGGCTTATTCCGTTTATGATGCAGCACTGTTATCAATACCAGCAGCTCAGCAATATTCCATCGGTGTTTACTATTCATAATGCACAATATCAGGGTTGGATAGGATGGAACAATAGCAATTGGATGCCCACTTTTGATAGTTGGAAATGGGGTATGCTAGATTGGAAAGATACCATCAACCCGTTAGCCAGTGCGGTAAAATGCGCTTGGAAAGTAACGACAGTAAGTTGGAGTTATTTAGATGAATTGAGATACAATAGCAATGGCTTAGAAGCACTGTTTGAATATGAAAGGGGGAAATGCTCCGGCATATTGAATGGTATAGATGCGGAGGTATGGAATCCTGAAACGGATGAGTTTATTATTCAGCAGTATGGGGCAGAAGACGTTACGGCGGGAAAGCTTGAAAATAAAGCAGCACTCTGCGAAAAATTTGCCTTAGATATTGACAAACCACTTTTTGTTTTTATTGGAAGATTAGTTGGAGAAAAAGCAGCAGATATTTTAGCAGATGCCATCCAGCAAGCAATCTATGATGTAAAAGGTAATGCATCATTTCTCATATTAGGTAGCGGAGATCCAGCAGTGGAAGCAAATTTAAGTGCTTTAAAATATAACTTTGAAGGAATTTATAATGTATATATCGGCTATAATGAAGGCTTAAGCCACCAAATGTATGCAGGTGCTGATTTTATATTAATGCCAAGTAGAGTAGAACCCTGTGGTTTGAATCAGATGTATGCCATGCGATATGCTACGGTACCCATTGTGCGCAGCACAGGTGGATTAAAAGATACAGTAAAAGATATGGGTGATGAAGGCGGATGGGGTATTAGATTCAACAATGCAGATGTGGGCGATGTTGTTTATAGCATCAGCCGCGCAGTCAATCTATACTATGAACAGCAGGAGCAGCTGCATGATATGCGGCAGCTAATGATGTCCATAGACAATAGCTGGGAGCTGGCAGTAAGCAATTATATAAATTTGTATCAATCATTATCTTAATAATTTAATCATGTCAAAAAATATGTTGAGCATTTCAAAAAGTGTGGTAGCTGTTATATTAGGCGGTGGTGCCGGTAGTCGTTTAAAACCTCTTACAGAAGCTAGGAGTAAGCCTGCAGTACCCATTGCAGGCAAGTATAGATTGGTTGATATTCCTATTAGTAATTGTATCAATAGTAATATCAATCGTATGTATGTGCTAACTCAATTTAATTCAGCTTCGCTGAATAAGCACATCAAAAACACTTATCATTTTAGTGCTTTTAGTTCTGGGTTTGTAGATATTCTGGCTGCAGAGCAAACCCCCGATAATCCAAGCTGGTATCAAGGCACAGCCGATGCTGTAAGACAAAGCATGCGTCATATCAACAACAATGATTACGAATTTGTACTCATACTAAGTGGGGATCAATTATATCAAATGAATTTTGCAGATATGATTGAAAAGCATATCAGCCTTAATGCAGATATTAGTATTGCCACCATTCCTGTGGGAGATAGAGAGGCCCCAGAATTTGGCATTTTAAAAACAAATGCAGACAATACCATTGCTTCTTTTATTGAAAAACCTTCAAAAGATATTTTACCCGAATGGGTAAGTGATACAGGTACCGATATGCAGCGTCATGGCAGAAACTATTTGGCCAGCATGGGTATCTATATTTTCAATAAGAAAATAATGAATGATTTATTGTTTGGTGAGTTTCCAACAGCTACAGATTTTGGAAAAGAAATTATACCAAGCAGTATTGTCAACTACAAAGTGGCCAGCTATCAGTATGAAGGTTATTGGACAGATATTGGAAATATTTATTCATTCTTTGAGGCCAATCTTGCACTCACTGCTGATATACCGCCATTCAATTTATTTGACAGTAGCAAGACGGTTTATAGCCGTAGCAGGATGCTACCTCCTGCAAAAATCAGTGGTACTACTTTGGAGAAAACAGTTATAGCAGATGGTTGTATCATCAGTGCCAGCAGAATGGAAACCTGTGTAGCAGGAATTAGAAGTAGGGTAGGGCATGGCTCCACAATTGTGAATACATATATAATGGGTAATGATTATTATGAAACCATTGAAGAAATGGCGCATAATCAAAAGCAAGGCATACCAAAAATCGGTATAGGAGACAGATGCTATATCCGCAATGCCATCATTGACAAAAATTGCCGAATAGGAAATGATGTTCGTATAAACGGAGGTGAACATCTTGCTTCTGTAGATACACCATTATATACCGTAAAAGATAATATTGTGGTACTAAAGAAAGGTGCTATTATTCCTGATGGATATGTGATATAGGATTATAAAATATTTTGTTGGGATAGCAAACACAGTTCTTGTGTTAAAGTAATGTTAAATCGTTTAATGCTTAAAAGAGGCTTTTGATTTCATGGCCTCTTTTTTTATAATCTTCTTCAATTAGATTTTATCACTATCTAAGTCTTGAGTAGTAATATGTCAAATAGAAAAATTTTTGATTCAATATTTTTTACTCCGATATTTTTCGTTTTCTTGTATAGTCGACTGACATCTTTAATACCATTTTAATCTGCTATTCGGTTTTTTAATGAATGCCAACTATAAAATTTTGCTTTTGTGCAAAGTAAACTATAACTAAGTTTATTTTGGATAGCTTTTTTATTTACCCGTATTTAGTGCCATTAAAATTTTGTTTATGCCTATTAGAATGGTGGATGATCCAAATGATCAGTATGATAATAGTAATGAAGGTCGTGGCGGCGGTGGTGGTGGATTTCCTGGCGGGGGTGGTGGCATCTTTAGCTTGCTGCCCTTATTGTTTGGACTAATAAAAAACCCAGTAATGCTTGTGATTGTATTGCTGGTGGGTGGATATTTTTATTTTCAGGGTGGATGTAATATGGAGCAAATGAGTAGCTTGGCTACAGGTGGTGTTTTAGACCCAAAAGAATTTAATAAAGCCCCCATTTATGAAGCCACTGACGAAACAAAAAATCCTTTGCCAGAGCGGGTATCGCTAAGAAGATTTGCTCCAACACCAGGCAATCAAGGGCAGCAAGGCAGCTGTGTAGCATGGAGTAGTGCTTATGGTGCCAGAACAATTTTGGAGGCATCACGAAGTGGCGTAAATCCTGATCAGATTGCTTTTAGTCCTGCCTTTTTATACAACCAGATTGGACTTGAAGGATGTCAGGGCAGCTATATCATAAGAGCTGTAGAAAGTATGAGTAAAGTAGGCAGTGTACCCATGCAATATTTTCCTTATGATGAAACAGATTGTAGCCGCCAGCCCGGAGGGCAGCTCAAACAATCTGCTGGTCAGTTTAAACTATTAGGATTTACCAGGCTTACTGATGGCGACAGATTGAGTGTATTGGATATCCATGCTATTAAAGAGCATTTGTCAAAAGATGTTCCAGTCATAATTGGTATGATGGTAGGTGGTAGTTTTATGCAAGGTATGATGGGTAAAGACTTATGGCAGCCTACACAAGATGATTATAGCATGATGGGTTTTGGCGGTCATGCCATGTGTGTAATTGGCTATGATGACCGTAAAGATGGAGGTGCATTTGAAATACTCAACAGCTGGGGACCCGAGTGGGGAAACAATGGAGTAGGCTTTGTAAAATATGTCGATTTCAAGCATTTTACCAAAGAGGCTTATGGCCTCAATCCAATGCCACTTAGTGGGGCAGCAGCCAATGCAAATAATGCATTGGAGTGCAGCATTGGCTTAGTAGAAGGTACTACTAAAAAATATATTCCGATACAAGTAAAGTCTGGCAATACTTTTCAAACCACAACACCCATTGCAAAAGGTACAACCTTCAAAATGGAAATTAAAAATAGCAGTGCTTGTTATATTTATGTACTCGGCATGGAGACAGATGGAAGCAGTTATGTTTTATTTCCTTATCCATCAAAAGAGAATGCCAGTGTCAGCAAGTTTTCTCCCTATTGTGGTATTACCGGATATAGGCTATTCCCAAGGGGCATGAGCTTGCAGGCAGACAATGTGGGCAGTAAAGATTTTATGGCAGTAGTAGTAAGTAAAGATTCTATGAATGTGTTTGATTTGAACAAAGCTGTAAATGCGGGCCGCAGTGCGGGTTTTGGCAATGCAGTCAATAATGCTTTAAGGAATAGTGCCATCAGCAATGTGCGATTCTCAAATGGAGGTCAAGGTACATTATATTTTAAAGCAGATGCTTCTGCTGCATCTGCCGTAAGTTGCATTGTAGAAATAGATAAAAGATAAATCGTACAATCAAAATTTATTGACAGGTACTGCTATTTTAAACATTTCTAAAGTAGCAATATCTCATATCCACACAAATGAAAAACCATGCAAGAATTTTTAGAGGTTACAAATAAATCCACACAGCACAATAAAGATTTTGAACATTTTGTATCCTTGTTTTCCAATCCGCTGAAGTATCAATTATTTTTAATAAAAAATTTGCCCGCAGCTTTTTTTGCAGGGCTCAAAACCACAAAGCTTACGCCAAAGCAGGCCACAGTATCTGTACGGTATAAGTGGTTCAATAAGAACCCTTTCAACTCTTTATATTTTGCTATTTTATCCATGGCAGCAGAAATGAGTACCGGCGTATTGGTACTGGGTAATATTTATAAAAAGAAACCATCAGTAAGTATGTTGGTTTTGAAAACTGAAGGCGAATTTTTTAAAAAAGCAACCGGCAAAATTTTGTTTACATGTATGGATGGAATGCAGGTGCAGCACGCAGTTGCAAATAGTTTGGCTACCGGAGAATCACAAATTATTCAATGCCATTCCGTTGGGGTCAATGAAGAAAATATTGAAGTGGCCCGCTTTAGTTTTACATGGAGCATTAAAGCAAGACGATAAACCATGTTAAACATTTAGTCCGTTACGGATATTATCTTACCCATATTTAGGTGGTAGAATTAATCTTGGGGTGTATTTTTGAAATCTAAAATCCAATATCATGAGAGATCAATCGTCAATCCTCATGCCCGGTCGTGCTGTGTATCGGGTATCATTCAGTTTTCTACCACTTTTAAACAAAGGGCAAACCACTTTAAGAAAGCAGTATTACAAGGCCAATGGTAAACTGTTGTATCTCTACGGCCCCATGCATTTGTTTTGTATAAAGATATTTTGGGGTACTACGTCATAATATTTTTTAAGCCCACCCCAAAAAAATAGAAGATGCAAAATGAAAGCAACACATATCTTGCAATGGCTGATGTAGTATATAATTCCTGGATTGTAATAGTAGCTTTTGGCTATATATATGTATGTTTTTTAGGTTGGAAAATTTTATCCCCTACATCAAAAAAAAGTAAAAATAATAGCTAAGCATATTTCGTTATTGAATACACTATAACTTAATATCAATTTATTTTTTCGCTTCCTAAGTAAATTGCGATTAGGCTTTTCTGGCATTACTTATAGTAAATCATTACACAAAGTGTAACATAGAAAACTGCCCCAAACTGCCATTCCTTAATTTATTTTTTGCCAGTACCGTTCTATATTTTTATTGCCCTTAGGGCAATGGATTAATTGTATCACATAAGCAATGGGATATTTTTATTTTATCGCCCTGCGGGCAATGAAAATATGAACGATATGCTTAAACTGCTAACAACAGAACGCTAGCCTTTTTTAATTTGATTATCTTGCCAGCTTATCCAAAAAAATATGCAGGAAGAAAACCCATGGCAGATAAAAAAGGAAGTGTTGGTTTATGACAATCCCTGGATAGCGCTACATCATTTTGATGTTGTCAATCCCTCTGGCAATGCTGGCATTTATGGTAAAGTGCATTTTAAAAATGTAGCTATTGGTATTGTACCCATTGATGCAGATGGAAACACATGGTTGGTAGGGCAATATCGTTTTACATTGAATGCATACAGTTGGGAAATTCCGGAAGGTGGCGGCCCGCATATAGAAAATGCTTTGGAGGCAGCAAAGCGTGAACTCTTAGAAGAAACAGGTTTGAAAGCAAACCATTGGAGAGAAATATTAAGCATGCATTTATCCAATTCTGTTACAGATGAATATAGTATAGCTTATGTGGCCACAGATCTTTCGCAGCACCAGGCCATGCCAGAAGATACAGAACAGCTTGTTATAAAAAAACTACCTTTTGATGAAGCTTTCAATATGGTTATGCAAGGAGAAATTACAGATGCGGTTTCTGTGGCTGCGCTACTCAAAGTACATGTATTGATGCAGCAGGGTATCATCCCCACTCATGCCTAAGTTTATATTCCATGGCGCAATCATTTTTTCAATTTAAACAATTCAGAATAGAGCAGCAATATGCGGCTATGAAAGTATGTACAGATGCATGCATTTTTGGAGCATATATCAGCAAGCATTTGACTTTTCAAAACACCTGCAGGGTTTTGGATATAGGCACAGGCACAGGTCTGCTGAGTTTGATGTATGCGCAAAATAATTTAGTAGCTATAGATGCCATCGAAATTGATACTGCCAGTGCTACAGAAGCTGCTAATAATTTTTCAAAAAGCCAATGGCAACATCAGTTTACTACCATTTGTGATGATATAAAAAATTGGCAACCAACTTATAAATACAACCTGATTATATCCAACCCGCCATTTTATGAAGCTGATTTAAAAACCACTAATCGAAGAAGAAATGATGCTTTGCACAGCACGGCTCTTAGTTTAAATGATTTGTTGACGTATATCAGCAAAAGCCTTGCTCCGGCTGGGTTTGCGGCTATTTTACTTCCATCAAGTCGTAAGCAGGCATTTGAAATGCTACTTGAATGCCATCAACTTCATACACATGGCATGTTGTCTGTATTTCAAAAAAGTAATGGACCGTTGTTTCGATTTATTGCCATCATTACAACCCAACCCACAAATCCATTTTTTGAATCATTGATCATAAAAGAAGCTGATGGTAGTTATACATCAGATTTTGTAGCATTACTCAAACCGTATTATTTAAAATTTTAGAATTATGTATTTGTTTCGCATTTCTCATAAAACATATATCATTAGCTAATAATGTTAGTATATTTATGGCTAATTATATTTAGATATGTTTGAAGGTGTCAATCCAATAGAATTTAATAAGCGATTTAACATCAACGATGCATGTTATGAGTATATATTTCTTAAGAAATGGGGCAATGGTTACCAATGCATTCGCTGTGGGTGTAAAGAAAGTATTAAAGGTAGAACCTGTTTTTATAAATGATGTAAAAAATGTAGATACAATGAAAGTGCAACAGCAAAATTAAAAAAAGAAATGAAGATAGAAACACGAAAGTCTGATAAAGAAAAATCAATGGAAGAACTGCATAAACAAATTATGCCATTCAAGAATTGGCTCAGAGGAAAACATCACAAATGCTCGAAACTATTAATACCAAAATATTAAAATGAATATAAGTTCAGGTTCAATAATCGAATCAGAAGACGCACACAATTTTTAATTCATTAATTGATCAATTAATGCATTAGCATCCACAACCTTATGCCCAGTTAAAATGCATTTGCGAATGAAATACATAATTCTATAAAATTATAAACACAGTTCAATGTCTGAAATTTCAAATTTCCCTGTAATAATGAATGAAAGAATATTGCTGAGACAATTATCTATCGATGATAAAAATGAAATTTTTGAATTGCGCTCTGAAACTCTTGTAAATAGATACTTAGACCGAGCTCCGTGCCTTACGGTTGAAGATGCCCAAAGTTTCATACACACCATCAACGAGTACATTAAAAATGGCAATGCACTATACTGGGCTATTACTGTTCCGCCTTCAAATTCAGTAGTAGGCACCATCTGTTTATTTGATTTTTCAACAGAAAAAAATACCTGCGAAATTGGTTATGAATTGCAAGTAAAACATCATGGTAAGGGAATTATGAAAGATGCCATACGACTGGTTATTGATCATGCATTTCAAATGCTAAAAGTAGAAAAAATATTTGCGGCATCACATTGTCAAAATCACCCATCAACCCGGCTGCTACTGCTTTCAGGATTTGTGCCATGCACCCCCCATGAAACAGAAAAATCTGAGTTGGAATTTTATGTTTTATATCGAATTTGAAGCGTAAGGTGCAGCTATACTATCCTGTATGATTTTTTTTGAGGAATAGAATTTTGAAAACCCAAAAATTTTTATTTTTTCTTATTCACCATTATAGAGACATATTGCAAAGAAATTTGGGACTCATTTCAATAATTTTATACCAATTATTAAATCAACCACAACACTAAGTACAAAAAAAGAGGCATTGAAAAACTGCCTCTTTTTATAATAAATATTTGTTATTTAAACTATGGCGTTTTTGGTTTTACACCACTACCTTGCTGTCCGGCTTCTCCACCCAATTCAGGTGGGCAAGGAATACCCATTTCTTTACATACCATTGGAAAAAGATTGTCAATAGTTGTACCTAATTCATAAGTATTTGGTTTCAATACCAAAGCATATTTTTTTGTATCTAACACTTTCTTATAAGCAGCAGCTGCTTTCTCATAAAGTGGTTGAGACAATGCAGCTCTTTTACCATCTGATTTATTTTGAGCTATTTGCTGCCAATACACCAAGTTAAATGCCATCTGCTGCAATTGTTGCTTGGTATAATTAAGCATAGTTGCTGATTTACCAGCCGCAGAATCCACTTTATATGTACTGTCTAAGCGTTGGTATTCGCTTTCAAATATTTGACGCTCAGCCATAAGGGTATCCTGCTCATAAGAGCGTACTAAGCTATCAACTGTACTATACCCAGGCATAGCTTGCACCATCAATTCCAAATCAAAAACGCCAATTTTTATGGCTGGATTAGTAGCTTGTGCCTCACTATTTTTTGCCACCATTACCAAAACAGATACAAAAACAACAGATAAGATTTTCTTCATTTTTTTAATGTTTACAATTTGTGTGCACTACTTGCAAAAACCAGTTCAGTTTTGCTTAGTGCGTGGTTTAATTTTTATTTTAACAGTTTAAAATTTAATACCCATTGTGGTAAGTACATCGTTACTCTTGTCCAATTTTGGGTCGGCAAATATAACAGTAATTCCCTCACTTTTATCCAAAATAAAGTCGTATCCACGAGCTATTGCCATTTTTTGAATTGCGTTGTAAACCCTATCCTGTATGGGTTTTACTAATTTTTCTCTTTCCTTAAATAAATCGCCCTGATAACCAAAGCGTTTTTTCTGCATATCCCTTACTTCCCTTTCTTTATTGAATAATTCGTCTTCTCTTTTCTTTTTCAACTCATCACTCAGCATGTATTGCTCTGCATCATAATTTTTATACATCTGGTCTAAGCTGTTTTGCATTTCATCAATTTCTTTTTGCCATTGCTCACTTACAGCAGCCAGTTTTTTATCAGCATCTACATACTCCGGTATTTTACTCAATATAAATTTTGTATCAATAACAGCATACTTCTGTGCCTGCACAGCAGTATTAAGCATTACAAGTACAAATACATAAAACAGCTTTTTCATTTTTACTTTTTTAAGTGATACAATTATAATGATGCCACAAATATTTTTTATTGTTAAATCAGATTTCTATTCTGGTTCAAAACCCAGCATAAATGTAAAGCTGGCTGCATCTTTTATGGATGTATTTGGTCCATAACGATCTAATCCTATACCATAGTCAAACCCGAGTAATCCAAACATTGGTAAGAAGAAACGCAAGCCCACACCCACCGAACGACGCAATTTAAATGGATTATAATCTTTAAAAGAATACCAACCATTTGCTGCTTCAAAGAATGACAAAGCATAAATAGTGCTGCTTGGGTTCAGCGCAATCGGATAACGCAACTCCAACACATATTTATTAAACATTGTAAAATATTGTGATGCACCTTGCTGATCCGGATTTATACGAGGATCAGAAGTTTCATAAACCGGGTATCCACGCTGCGCAATGATATCATAACCGAGTAAGGCAAAGTTATTATTCAACCCAGCATTACCCACTTGGAATCGCTCAAATGGCGATATACTCAAATTGCGATTGTAGCGACCGAGATATCCAAATTTTGCTGCCATGCGCAATACCATTTGCTTATTTCTATCTTCACCGGTTGGTCTGCCAATAGGCACAAACCATTCCCCACTAAAACGCCATTTGTGGTATTCGATCCATTTAAATGGTTCTGAAGAAGTCTGAATACTTTTATCAAATAAACTATATGGTGGGGTAAGTGATACAGCTAAAGAAAAGTTAGAACCTGTTCTCGGAAAGGTTGGATTGTCAGCTGAAAATCTACTCAATGTAAGCCTTAAACTCAAGTTATTTGAAAAGCCATTATTAAAGCCCGGCAGATTTCGCTGGTCAATGAAATAGTTGCGTAGCTGATATCGTGCATAGTTAATTGTTGCACCAAGTGCAAAAAAATCATCCGGCCATTTTACTTGTTTTGAAAGACCTACAGACACACCTGTTGTTTTAAAGAAAGAAGTATCTGCTGCACGCTTTGTAAACTGACCTGTGGTAGGATCAAATGCATTTGCAAATTTGGTATCATAAATACTTACAGTAAAAGCATTTCTTCTTTTGCCACCTAACCAAGGTTCTGTAAATGATGCATTGTAAGACCTAAATGCACGTCCATTACTCTGTACACGCAAACTTAGTTTTTGTCCATCACCCACAGGAAGGGGATCCCAAGCTTTTTTATTAAAAATATTTCTGGTAGAGAAATTATTAAAACTGATACCTAAGGTACCTGTAAGACCAATGCCACCTCCAAATCCTGCACTTAGTTCAAGCTGATCACTACTGCGCTCTTCTACTTGCCAGGTAATATCTACAGTACCATCATCAGAGTTTGGAACAATTTTAGGATTGATGGTTTCCTGGTTAAAATATCCGAGGTTAGCAATTTCTCTCTGGCTGCGGATGATATCACTACGGCTAAATTTTTCACCCGGCAGGGTTCTTAATTCTCTCCTGATAACATATTCTTTTGTACGGTCGTTGCCTTCAATTTTTATATTTTTAAGCGTAGCCTGCGGGCCTTCGGCTATTCTTATCTCATAATCAATAGTGTCATTGTATACGGCTGTTTCTATTGGGTTTACCTGAAAAAACAAATAACCATCATCCATATATAATCCACTGATATCTCCTCCCTCCGGGGAAATGGAAAGACCTAATTTTTTACTCAGTATATCATAATTATAAGTATCCCCTTTGTGTATGCCTAGTAGGATATTTAAAACTGAATCTGAGTATTTGGTATTGCCCCTCCATGTTACATCTCCAAAATAATACTTCTGACCTTCATCCACTTTTAAATCCAATACCAAATTGCCATTGTGTATATAGGAAGAATCTGTAACGATGGCATCTCTATAGCCCAATGTGTTATAATAGCTCAGTAATTTATCTTTGTCTTCTGCGTATTTTTTCTCATCAAACTTGGCTGAGGTAAAGAGCTTTAATCTAATGTAAGGCTCTACCAATCTGCGTGTTTTTGTATAAGAAAGAAAACCCAAATCATTAACGTATTCCCCAAAGCTGTAGCGCATACTGTCACTCTCAACGGTGGCATCCTTTCCAGGAAATAATGTGAGGCGACTCATTTCTTTGGTCCCCTTCATTTGTTTTTCAAGCTTCTTGGTATTGACCGTATTATTTAGAAAATTGATTTCTGCAATTTTTACTTTTTTTCCTTTGTCAATTGAAAAATTTAAGAGGGCTGAGTTTTGAAATGAAGTGTCGGCCACTTGTGCCACGGATACCTGTACATTTCGATATCCCTTATCAGAATAGTATTTTGCTATGGCATCTTTGGTGGTTCGTTTCAGATTTTCTGTAATTACTTTTCCAATAGTGAGGTCTGTTTTTGGAGTAAGGTCATCTGTTTCTGTTTTTTTGATGCCTAAAAACTTGAATCCGGATAAGCGTGGTCTTTCTGTAACTGCTATTTCAAGCGTTATATTATCTCCTTTTAGCTTTGTAATATAAACCGCCACATCACTAAAATAATTTTGCTCCCAAAGTTTTTGAATGATTTTACTAAACTGATCTCCACCGGGTATTGTAACTTCATCCCCCACTGCTATACCTGCCACCGATATCAAAAGGGCTTGATCAAAATAGGTGTTGCCACTTACTTGTATGGCTTCTACCTTATATTTTTTGGTAGTTTTATTGTTGAAAATATTTAGTAGTTCTGGGTCTAATCCATTGGAGGGTATCGTGTCTATTTGTGCTATAGTAGTACAAACTATTAAGGAACAAATTGCTGTGAGTATGTAGATTTTTTTCTGTAGCCGCATGCCAGTTTACCTTAGCTTTTATTTGCAAAGGGCGGCAAAGTAATAGGTTTTCACAAAATCTAATGTTAAAAGGAATTGGAAATTGGTATCAAAGTTTTAATCCCATATTTTATCATAGACTTAGACATGGATAGATTAAAGACAATCTGGTTATTTATTGGAAGTTAATTTTTAGCGGAAGAAATAGTGTAATATCTAAAAGGTATCTATTATTTATAAAGGAGTATTTGTATAGTGATTTTGCTTTGTACTAAATTTCAATTTCAAAAATTTTGGTTCAATATGGCCCTTCTTTGCCACAGTCATTTAAATAAGTAAAAACTTCTGCTATATGCAATTGATCATTCCCCGAGAGGGGAAAAATGTCTTCACTATGATTTTTTTGATCTAATGATTAGTATGATTTGGGATTTTTATGGTGGGGTTTTTCCTGCTTAATCATTTCCCGAAGGGAGAAAAATTGGGGTGAAATGAACGATTAACAGTTGTTTGAGCCTCTTTTCAGTCTTGAAATATAGGGCAACTACAAAGGCTGGGTTAAAAAATCGTTTGTACACCAATTCTCCACAATAGAAATTGAGGTTTAGACGTTTCGGGTTTTTTGGGATACGTTCGCAGTTGAAAAATTTAATAAAGTGCGTTTAAAGCAATTAGAAATAAAGGGATTTAAAAGTTTTGCAGATAAAACTATTGTAAATTTTGATGAAGGTATTACTGGCATCATTGGCCCCAATGGCTGTGGTAAGAGTAATATTATTGATAGCATCCGATGGGTAATTGGGGAACAAAAAATTAGCTCATTGCGCAGCGAAAACTTAGAAGCTCTTGTATTCAATGGTTCTAAAACCCGCAGTGCAAGCGGCCTTGCAGAAGTAAGCCTGACATTTGAAAATACTAAAAATTTATTACCGGTTGAGTTTAGTACAGTTACTGTAACCCGCCGTTTTTTTAAAAATGGCGAAAGTGAATATCGGCTGAATGATGTGGCCTGCCGCTTGAAGGATATACATAATCTTTTTTTGGATACGGGTGTAAGTAATGATAGCTATGCCATAATTGAACTGGGCATGGTGGATGACATAATAAAGGATAAGGACAATAGCCGCCGCCGTATGCTGGAGCAAGCTGCAGGTATTACTATTTACAAAACGAGGAAGAAGGAAGCAAAGGCGAAATTGGATGCCACTGAAGGTGATTTAAACCGCATAGAGGATCTGCTTTTTGAAATTCATAATCAGTTGAAAACATTAGAAAGTCAGGCCAGAAAAGCGGAAAAATATCATGAACTAAAGAAGGAGTATAAGGAAATTTATATTGAATTGGCCAAAGCCAGTTTAGAAGGTTTTAATATAACCTATAAAACCCTAAATGATCAGCAAGATGCAGAAACAGATAAACGTAGTCAATTAGAAGCACAAGTGGCTACATCTGAGGCTTCACTGGAACAGGAAAAGCTGGCATTTATTGACAAAGAAAAACAACTGCAAACAATGCAGCATGCTTTTAATGAACTTCAGCAGCAATTGCGTACAAAGGAGAATGATAAAAACTTAGTCGCTCAAAAGTTGCACTACCTCAAAGAAAAGGAAACAAATCTTGCACAGTTTTTAGAGAAGGCAGCAGGGCAGCAAAAGAATTTAGAAGACTCTATTGCTTTTACAGAAAAGCAGGTATTGGAAAAAACCGCAGATGCTGCAGCGGCAAATGAGAGTATGGATATATGCCGCACAGCATCCGACAATCTTCGAATCTCTTTGGACGATAAACGCAGTGCTACAGATATGGCCAGAACCGGGTATCAGCAAGTGCAAAGAAGCCAGTTTGATGCGGAGAAAAAAGTAGCAGTAGCAGATACAAATATTATGAACCTTCAGCGGAGTATCTGGCAAGTATCTCAGGAGCAGCAGGAGCGGACTAATCAGCAAAAACAATTAGACACAGAGCTGGAGCAAAAGCAATATCAGTTGGATGATGCCAAGCAAAATCTTACTGCTATGAAAGAGCAGCATGAGCAAACAAAGATTCAGATATTGGATACACAAAGTGAATTGGAAAAGCTGCGCTCAGAACTGGCAGAGGAAAACAGAAAGATAGATGCACTGCGCAATGAGCATAATCTGCTAAAGAGTATGATAGATAGTATGGAAGGCTATCCTGAAAGTATTCGCTTTTTGAAAAATAATGAAAATTGGGCTACTGCAGCACCCATTCTTTCAGACATCATATATGTGCAGGAAGCATATAGGGCAGCGGTGGAAAATGTATTGTCTCCTTACCTCAATTATTATGTGGTAAACAATCTGCAAGAGGGCATGCAAGCAGTTCATTTATTAGACGAAAAACAAAAAGGAAAGGCAAACTTTTTATTATTGGATAAAATAAAAGAGCAGGATGCCGAACACCAGCAACCGGCCAATACCATCAAAGTATTGGATGTAATAGAAGTGGATGAACCTTATAAAAAATTGGCAGACTATTTATTGGGCAATGTTTTTATTGCAGAAGATGAACATGCTTTAGAAAACAGCAATGGTAGTGTGATAATAGAGAAAACCGGACGCTATGTAAAAGGTAAATACACACTTACGGGAGGTAGTGTGGGTGTGTTTGAAGGTAAACGCATAGGCAGGCTGAAAAATTTGGAAAAACTACAGGATGAAATTGTATTGCAGGATGCAGTAGTAAACGCACTGCGTGCTGAAATTAAGATAAAGCATGATGCAGTTATACAATACAATGAACAGTTAAAGGAAAAAGAAATAAAGGAGGCAGAAAGCCAGATCAATCAATGGACTAACCAAGTGTTTGCGTTAAAAAATAAGCTGGAAAATATTCAGCATTTACAAGCATCCACTCAGCGAAGCCTGGTTGATATGGAAGACCGCAGACAGCAGGAAATGGATAGTAATGCAGATATTAAAGACCTGCTTACCGACTTAAATGAGCGCTTGCAAACTGCGGCCACTACACTACAAGAGGCAGAGGATAGTTATAAAAATGCAGAGGCTTTATACAATGAATCAAATGCAAAATATAATGAAGCCAACCTTGCACACACCAGGCTACTCAGCAAGGTAAATGCGCTGCAGCAGGAGTTTGAGTTTAAGCTAAACCAACTCAAAGAACTACATACTCAGGTGGCTCAAAATACCAATCAGCGGAGTAGTATCAGTGAGGAAATAGGACAAAGCGATGCCCAATTAAAGACCTTAGAAATTGAATTAGTAGAGCAGCTAAAACGCAAGCAAGAAGAAGAACTAAAACTGAATGAAGCTGATCAGGCTTACTATAACCTGCGGAATGAATTACAAGAAAAAGAATCAGCCTTAAAGCTTTTGCATAAATCAAAAGAGCAAACAGAACACCTGCTGAGTGAAGTAAAAGATAAACTGAGCGAACTCAAACTACAATTAGCCGGTATGAAGGAAAGGCTGCATGTAGAGTTTCGCATACAGTTGGAAGAAATTTTGGAGGAACCACGCAGCAATAATCTCAGTCAGGAAGAACTACAAGCCTCCAATGATAGGATTCGTAAGCGTTTAGAAAATATGGGTGAGGTAAACCCAATGGCCATAGAAGCTTATGATGAAATGAAAAAACGCTATGAATTTATCGTAGAACAAAAAAATGATTTAGTATCGGCAAAAGAGAGTTTGTTGCAAACTATTCAGGAAGTGGAAGCTACTGCCAATCAGCAGTTTTTAGATACTTTCAATAAAGTAAGGGAAAATTTCCAACAGGTATTTAAAGCACTGTTTACAGATGAAGACACTGCGGATATGATACTTGAAAATCCTGAAAATTTAGCTGAAACAGGTATTGACATTGTGGCAAAGCCAAAAGGGAAAAGGCCATCATCCATCACACAGTTGAGTGGTGGTGAAAAAACATTGACAGCTACTGCATTGTTATTTGCTATTTACCTCATTAAGCCTGCGCCATTCTGTATATTGGATGAAGTGGATGCTCCATTGGATGATGCCAATGTGGGTAAGTTTACCCAGATGATTCAGAAGTTTAGCGATAACTCACAGTTCATTATTGTAACGCACAATAAAATGACAATGGGCAGTGTGGACGTTATATATGGAGTTACCATGCAGGAGCCCGGAGTTAGTAAATTAGTGCCTGTTGATTTTCGCAACCTGAATTAAAATAGTATTGCAATAGCATGGGATTGGTTCCAAAATTTTTAATACTTCGCTTTTCATCTATTGGCGATATTGTTTTGACCACACCTGTCATGCGATGTTTGAAAAAACAGATGCCTGCAGCAGAAATACACTATGTAACACGTGCAGGATATGCATCCGTATTGGAGCATAATCCATATATCACCAAGCTTCATTTGGTAACGGAAGAAAATGAATCTGAACTGATTCATCATTTAAAAACATTGAAGTTTGATTATATCATAGACCTGCATCATAATATACGTACCCTTCGTTATAAAATTGCCTTGTACAAAGCCAAGTCATTTTCTTTTGATAAGCTGAATATTGAGAAATGGCTATTAACCACTTTTAAAATAAATAAGCTACCCGTTAAGCATATTGTAGATCGATATTTAGATACGCTACAATCATTTAAAATAAAAAATGATGAGGAAGGGCTTGATTTTTTTATTGGTAAAAAAGATATTGTTCCTAAATCTGATTTGCCACTAACACACTTACATGGATACATAGCTATAGCCATAGGTGCTGCACATGCTACTAAGCAGATACCTGTTGAAAAATTAAAAGCTTTGTGTGCTGAAATTGATCATCCCATTATACTGCTGGGCGGCAAAGAAGATTTTGACAGAGCCCATGAAGTAGATGAATCTGACACGGTAAAAATTTATAATGCCTGCGGCAAATTTAACCTTGCTGAAACAGCTTATTTAATACAGGAAAGTAGTTTACTCATTACGCCGGATACTGGTTTGATGCATATAGCAGCAGCCTTTAAAAAAAGAATTGTAACCGTATGGGGAAATACAGTGCCACTGTTTGGCATGTATCCATATTATGGTAGGCATAAAAACAGAAGCAGACATGCAGAAGTGCCCAATTTGCCCTGTAGGCCTTGTAGTAAAATCGGTCATAATGCATGTCCAAAAAAACATTTTAATTGTATGCAATTGCAAAGTGTTGAGTCCATTGCAGCCATGGCGGAGGAGTTACTTACCATTGAAAGATAATTGAACATTCTGTTTTAGGATAGTAGAAAATTCTCTTATACCTAAACTGTTAAAATGCCCTGTGCATTGCGTTTAGCAATAACAATTATTACACACACCCGTTTCTGAAATAACATATTTATAGAATTTGCAACGCATGAAACCGTTTACATTTGCAGCAGTGAAGAAATTTTTTATTTTTATACTATGCATTTTTTGCGCTGCATGTTTGCAGGCACAATCCTCATTTTTGCAATATCAAATGAGCTTCACCCGTGTGGCTCAGGCTTTTAGTCATACGCAGGACAGTCTGAAAAGCCGAGCAAAAAGCATAGGACTTAGCTGGCCATTAAAGGAATTGTATTTCCGCAGTTTTAAATACGATGGCGAGTTTGAAGTATGGGCAAGAAATGATCAAACATCTGCTTACACATTATTCAAAACATATAAGGTTTGCTCTATGGCAGGCACACTTGGCCCAAAAAGATTTGAAGGAGATTATCAAGTGCCGGAGGGTTTTTATTATGTAAATAAATACAATCCACGCAGTGCTTTTCATTTGGCATTGGGCATCAACTATCCCAATGCGAGTGATGATGTGCTGAGCGATAGTATGCACCCCGGTGGTGCCATTTTTATACATGGCAGGTGTCTTACTGTGGGATGCATACCGCTTCAGGATGAACCTGTAGAAGAGGTATATACCCTTAGTGTGTTGGCAAAGGATCAGGGTCAGGATTTTATACCAGTACATATTTTCCCATATCGGTTTAGCAATACAAAAGGTCAGGAATATTTTAATACGCTCATCAATTCCAAAGCACAATTAGCACCTTTTTCCGCATCCCTTAGAAAAGTGTATGATTACTTTGAAAAAACAAAAAATCTTCCACTAATTTCCATCAATGAAAAGGGAGAATATTTAGTAGTGGATTAAACTATTAAGTTCAATATTATTTTGATACAACAAGATCGGTATTCAAGCCACATTCAGATTTTTTTAAACCATACCATCTACCATCCCTGCTATCCATAGCATCTTCCCATTTTCTAGTACAAGGCTCGCAGCCAATACTAAAATATCCCTTGTCCTCCAATGGATGATGTGGAATATTATGTTGTCTTAAATAGTCATAAATCATTTTGCTGGTCCAGTCCAGCATAGGATGAAAACGTGTAACGCCAAATTTCGCTTTCTGTTCTACATCAAATTTCTTTCTTACTTCACCTTGATCTGCACGTACACCATTGATCCAAACATCATGAGCAGCCAACACAGGCTCCAAAGGAACTACTTTATTTAGGTGACAACACAAGTCAGGGTCGCTGGCATAAAGTAATCTGCCCTGAGTATCTCGTTGATGTATTTTAGATGTAGCAGAATATACATTTACAATATGAAGACCAAATAAATCTGCTATTGTATCTCTATATACAAGCGTTTCAGGAAAGTGATAGCCGGTGTGAATAAAATAAACTGGAATAGACCGATCAATGGTACTCAAAATATGCAGCAGTGCAATGCTATGTGTTTGAAAAGAGGAAGTTGTAAACAGACGAAGATTACTTTCCTTGTATAAATCGATTTGTTTTTGTATAGATTCAATATCCACTGTAAATGTTTGTACAAAATTAGGTTAAACAGAAATTTTCAAATGTGAAATATAGATGTTGCTGTTTGCCTATATTCAAGATGAGTAAGTGTTTCAATAGCGAATTCAAAAATAGTTGATTTTTCTTTTTAGCCCTCCGGGCAATGATGAAAAAGGAAGTAGCAGTTGATGGATCAATAAAAATAAGGTACTTATTTTATATGTGTGGAAATATTGAATGCCTATTCTCATAAAAAAAGCAAACTCTAAAGTTTGCTTTGTGCCCAGGACAGGATTTGAACCTGCACGCCCTTTCGAGCACCACCACCTCAAGGTGGCTTGTCTACCAATTTCAACACCTGGGCAGGGCGCAAAAATAGTAGTTTCAAATTCATAGAATTATCTTTTCATTCAAAAAGTATAAAATGATTTCTATATTTATTTTGATTGTTTTGGGGTTTGTATCTTGTTTCATATTATCTAGCAGTTTAGGCTGCTCCTATTGCAAAATCTTTTAGCATATAACATAAAAAAACAGCCTGAGAACAGGCTGTCGGTTTGCACATGAGAAATGTAGATTTCTCAAGAATTTTTATATTTTTTTTATGGAGCCACCACTGCTTTTAGAAATTTCTTTGATAACGGCAGCGCCTTTATATTTTATACTTCCACCACTACTTGCCTCAGCAATTAAATCTTTGGATACAGATATTTCTATACCGCTTCCACTACTGGCATCTGCATCACAGCTTTCTGTAGTAAAGGAAAACCCTTTGATATCACTACCACTGCTCGATTTTACCCTGGTAGTTGTAGCAGAACCACTCAAACGAATACTGCTGCCACTACTGCTATTTACCTGCATATTGGATACTACTAAATTCCCCTCAAAATCGGAACCGGATGATACCTGCAAACTAAAATTAGTCGATTTAATTGCTCCGGAAATGTTTACATCAGAACCACTACTTGCTTTTAATTCATCTAAATTGATACAGGTTACATAAGCTTTCAGGTTTCTGTTTTTTGCATTCCAATTGCCCCATGATTCGTCATAATATATTTTTAAAACACCATTCTCTACTTCGGTTTTAAATTTATCAAAATACTCTTGCTTGCCGGCACTTACTGCCACAGCTTCCTGACTGCCCTGAGATAAAAACAGTTCAACACCATCAGATACTTTGATAGCGTGAAATGAGCCATTGAGTTTTCTAACTATAGCATTAGGATCTGAAATTGTTTGACTGAATCCCATCAATGTTACATTCAGTGTAAACAAGAAGAATAATATCTTTTTCATCTAATATTTTTTTGTCTTACGTGGTGCGAATAAAAATGTTACACCATAGAAAAAATATTTGTTTATACAAATGGGTCGGAATAAATATGAGCGGTGAAATAAGCCGGTCTTACTAATATTTAAACAATATTTTCCTTGACTACAAGTTTGTCATACTTTAGCAACATAAAATTATACCATGATAAAATTAATGACATCAGTATTGGGATTATGTACCATCATATCCCTGCAGGCTCAAGAGCGGTACTGCAAAAGCACAGCAGAAATAGCAGAAGCAGAAATGCAAGCGCATCAACGAATTGCTGAAAACACCAGTTTCTCCTTAGCATCAGGAAATTTTAATGTTCATTACTATCGTTGTGAGTGGAATGTAGATCCGGCGCAATACTATATATCTGGTTCTGTTACATCTTATTTTAAAATGTCTCAATCCGGTTCAAGTATTACATTTGATATGGCATCCACATTAGGTGTAGATAGTGTTAAGATGCGTAACACCCGTTTGATAAATTCGAGAAATGGGAATACATTAATCATAAACCTGCCCTCTACCTATGCTGTGGGTAAAATGGATAGTGTAAGTATATATTATAAAGGAGCACCAGGCAATACTGGCTTTGGTTCCTTTGTAACTTCTACCCATAGTGGTAAACCGGTAATGTGGACATTAAGCGAACCTTATGGAGCAAGAGATTGGTGGCCCTGTAGAAATGGATTAGATGACAAAGCAGATAGTATTGATGTTTTTATTACACATCCTGCTCAGTACAAAGCTTCTTCTAATGGAGTGCTGGTAAGTACAGTAAGCAAGGGTGGCAATATTGTTACACGGTATAAGCACCGTTATCCCATTGCCAGTTACCTGGTAGCTTTTGCTGTAACAAATTTTAGTGTATTTACAGACAATGTGCAACTGGGCAGCACATCTTTGCCGGTGATTTCTTATGTATATCCTGAAGACTCGGCCTATTTTCATAACAGCACTTTTATGCTGCTGGATGCTATGCGCCTCTATCACGATAAGTTTGGCGCGTATCCTTTTATAAATGAACGATACGGCCAAACGCAGTTTGGCTGGGGTGGCGGCATGGAACACCAAACCAATTCATTCATTACTTCAAATGGCGAAAACCTGGTTACACATGAACTGGCTCACCAATGGTTCGGCGACAAAATAACCTGCGGAAGCTGGCAGGACATCTGGCTGAACGAAGGTTTTGCCACTTACTGTGCCGATTTTCTTTACCCGGAAAATAATAATGTAGCACAGTACAAACAAAACGTAAAAAGCGATCTTGATTATATTGTTTCAGCACCTTATGGCTCGGTTAAAGTAGATGATACCACCAACACCAACAGGATATTCGATGGCCGTCTGAGTTACGACAAAGGTGCTTTTCTTTTAAGAATGCTGCGTTTTACCATGACGGACAGTGCTTTCTTTAAAGGTATTAGAGATTACCTGGGCGACCCTTTATTGCAATACAATTTTGCACGAACAGCAGACCTTCAGCGCAATCTTGAAGCCGCCAGTGGTTTAAATCTTACTTACTTTTTTAATCAATGGTATGCCGGCCAGGGCTACCCTTCTTTTACCGTGCAATGGAGC
>ERZ650309.304-NODE-304-length-24820-cov-8.361599_pt1 | contig 24820 bp, 21 predicted proteins | sample MGYA00376245_ERZ650309 | MGnify/ENA primary metagenome ERZ650309 (study PRJEB26733, sample SAMN07839294) | wastewater metagenome | biome: urban; feature: wastewater treatment plant; material: waste water | place: USA: North Carolina | collected 2016-04-26 ...
GATCTACACAGGCGAAGACACTCTTTCCCTACACGACGCTCTTCCGATCTCATCGTCCGAATCAGCCAGGCGGGGCGTCGTGGTACGATGACCGCATGGGGGATTCTTTGCGCGTTTATCGAGACTTGGCCGTAGCCTGCTTGCTTGCTGCGTCCGCGTGTGCGGGTCCAAGCGCCGAAAAATCGAGCGGTGGTGGCTCGGGCAAGCTGCCGCCGCAGGTGCTGGATACTTCGGATGTTCAGGAGCTGATCGGCTCGCTTTCGGGATCGTCGCCGCGCTGTCAAAACGGCTTCTGTACGTGTCGCGAGATCGATGCGGCGGGCCGTGGCGCAGCGGAAACCGATGCCGAGTCGAGTCCTCCTGCTCCGGGCTTCAAGCGCTTTGAGCTACGCACCGGACGCGGCGACGACACCATGCGCATCACCATCGAAGGCGTTGGCACCTTCGTCAAGAGCGGTCCGACACCCGACGCACGCTGCATCTACGTCGATCTTCCGCCGGGCGCACATCGCGTTCGCTATCACGTCGTCGCTGCCAATCCGACGCAAGGTGCCGAGCCTCGACTGCGCGTGAGCGAATACGGAGAAAAGTTTAAGCGCTGGTATCGCACCTTTTCGTTTCGCTGCACCGACGGATCGCAGCCTTGTACCAAAGACCTGGCCCGCGATGAGTTCGAGCGCCTGGCCAAGCAGACCGACGGAAAGTTTGATCCGTGCGGCTCGACCAAAGTCCAAGGCATGCGCTTTTCGACCGATCGCGAGGCCGATGCCTCGGTGGGCGACTTCAACCTGCAGTTTGTCCTCAACGCCTACAAGTTCGCGCCGCGCTTTGCGCCCGACACCGCAAGCTGCAAAGGACTGAGTCCCACAAAGCCCGCTGGCGCTGGCGCATCGCTCGAAGACGGAGAAATGACCGTCACGCCCGCCAAGTAGTCACGCAAGACCAGACTCGGCACTACGTCTTGCGATCGCCTTCGATCCGAAACCACGCCACGACCACCATCAGCACCGTCAAGACCAGCCACAGCATCGTCGCGGTGATCGGATCGAGCTTCTGCTTAATCGTGTACGGCGCGCTGTTGTAGACGATGTCCAAGTGAACCATGTAGACCGTCAGCGACGCTTGGCCCATGATCCTCGTCGGGGAAAATCCATCCGTGAGCCGTAGCTGTTCGATGAAGTACGACGCTGCGGTGCCAATCAGACAGAACGCGATGCGATTGCAGAAGATAAACGGCGGATCGACTTTGATGGTCTTCGTCGACGAAAACACCGACAAGTGCAGCGTTTCCAGCCCGTAGCCCGCCAGCCAGCACAACAGCCCAAGGGCCACCGACCACCACATCACCTGCGACAAGCGATTGTGACGAGCCGCTCGCAGCCACCACGAGCCCACCGCCGCGCCGGTCAGCGTATACGCCAGCCACGGAAACAAGGGAAACTGCCCGAGCGGATTGGCTCCCGGCCACAGATACGCGACGAGCGGCCCTGGACCACTGGGCGAGCCCAGCTTTTGCAGCGTCGGTGTGATTGCCGCGACGAGCAGCGCCGCGAGCAGCGGACGCCACGGAATGCGCCGATCTTCTAAATCTTTGGGCGACGCGACATACGCCGTCACCATCAGCGACAGACCGATGCACTGGAGCACATCGACCTTCCACATCGACATCGCGTCTTTGGTCTGCCCGCCGCCGATCAGCCACTCGACGATGCGAAAACCGTAGCCGATGAGAAAGACTTCCAGCCCACGAAACAGCGCGCCGAGCCGGGCTTCGGCAACCGGCACACTGCGACGGACATCACTCGCAAAGCGCATGGCCAGCGACACGCCTGCCAGAAACAGAAACATGCGCGCGGGCAAGCCACCGAGCCGCAGCCTCGCCCAAATCCACCACGTTCCCTGACGATATGGCTCCGTCGTCCACGCGTCGTAGGCGTGGGTCTGGATCATCAGGATGCAGGCCAGGCCTCGGAACCAGTCAATAAAGCCAAATCGTTGCGACGGCACGCTGCGGGAACCTCTTGTTATCGACCGCGACCTGATTTTCCCATATCAGCAGCCCGTTTTAGCAGTCACCTTGCGGCAGTGTGCTCGCCGACACGTAGTTGCTGGTCTTCCACAGCCCGTCGTAGAGCGTGCGCATCGCGTGATAGTTCCACAGCTTGAGCCGATGTCCGACCGTTGCTCCCGCTTGCACTTGTGTCGCCGCTGGCTGTCCGTCGGGCCCGATCTGCACCGAGATCGTTCCGTCGCCAAAGCGAGTTCCGTCATCGTCGATCGTCAGCGTGTGCTCAATGCCATCGATGCGTCCGACCATGCGGCCCGGAGTGACGACGAAGCCATCCTGGTGATGCGCCGCTTGATAGCTGACCGCCGACGAAAAGAAGCGCGGCTTGAGCTTGTACGGTCCGCCCCACTCGGGACAGAAGATGTCGCAGTTGCCGCACTCGTTGCAGGCGTCGGCGAAGTTGGCGATTTGAATCGTCTCACGCAGTGCAAAGGTTCCGGCTTCGACCTCGGTGAGCTGTCCTTGTTCATCGACGACCAGATCGCGCAGCGGAATGCCTGAAATCGCCGGCGTCGAGATCGCAAAGTTTGCGTCGTTTGGACAGACGGCAATGCACTTGTCGCAGCTGAGACAGTCAAACATCACCAGCTTGCTGCTCAGCCGACGCGGCGTTCCGCTGTTTTTGGCCGCCGCATAGCGAGGGTCCGCCACGACACGGGTCGCGTAGTCTCGCAAGGTCTGCACCATGCCGCCGCGCTGCGCGACAAGCTCCGACAAGGTCCGCGCGCCTGCTTCGGCAAAGCGCTCGGGCATCGAGTCCAGATACTTCGCCATTCTTCCGTAGCCGCCCGGACGAAGTAGGTCGGTACACACAGTCACCGGCACCAGCCCACAGGCCACCACCTCGGCGCAGTTCTTTTGGTCGATTCCACCCGAAAACGAGATCGGAATGCGTCCATCCGTCGCTTCCGCAAAGCGCGCCGCCAGCGAGATCGCCAGCACATGCAGCGGCTGTCCCGACAGGTACATCAGCTCTTCGTTTTGCGGGAAGAACTGCTTGTGGTTCTTCACCACCAGCGTGTTTGAAAACTTCACGCCGAGCCGACAGCCCGCTTTCGTCGCTGCGGTCTGGAGCCTCGCAATCATCGCCAGCGCATCGTCCCAGCGCAGATCGCTATCGAACGAGTGCTTCACCAGCCGCAGATCTTTGTACCCGAGCCGATGACACAGCAGCTCGTCCACTTGCTCAAAGCCCAGCAGCGTCGGATTGAGCTTCACCACCACATGCATTTGGTGACGCGCAAACAGGTGCTCGACGATGCGCTCGATCTCGTCGGGCGGACAGCCGTGGAACGTCGAGAGCGTCACGCAGCTTGATAGCTCTGACGGAATCTCGTCGGGAAGACAGGATCGCAGCGCGGGCGAAAGCTCATCGCGCAGCTTGTCGAGAAGCGGCGACGCATCGCGCATCATGTCCAGCCACGACGCGACCTGTGGACTGCGAATCCCGTCGAGCGAATAGCCCACCGAGATATCAAACAGCGTATCCAGCTCGCCTTGACGAAGGTTTTGCGGGTTGAGCTTGCGCAGCGCGTGAACCAGCAGCCAGCCTTTCGCGTATTCCGTCAGCGATTCTTCCAGCCGAAGCTCTTGCGACCACTCGACGTTGTAGCCGACGTTTTCGATGTCGATGCACGGGCGCTGAACGTTTGCACAACTCTGAAGGCTCGTTTGACCATTTCCGTTGACATAGGCTGCCTTGCAGATACCATCCGACGTGTTGCATATGCCAGTGTTCGGATTAGGAACAGCGGCCAAATTTCTTGCCGTGCAATTAGAAACCGCGCTAGTATAATTTGCAATTGTGGTACATTGGCTCGATTGGTCGCACGTCACCGTCGCATTATCGTCTCCACAGTAACTGTAAACATGACGAATTGGATCGGTATCGCGTGTGTACTCACACAAACATTGAGACGTCTGTTCGCAATCACACGGTGTGTTGAGCGCGACGCCGGTGCATTGGGTAGTGTTAGAACTACACGGTAACAGTGTAGTGAAAGCCGACCCAGGCTGCCAAAACGAAACTACACAAACTCCTCCCAAGAAACATGCGCCTTGACCACTAGTTACGTTTAGCGACGGAATGACTGACGAGCACGTTTCGCTCGTCAGCGTGTGGCCTAAACGAATTGGGCACGTCGTCGACGGGCAAGACGGTGAAGACGGCGATAGTGTAGCAGCCGTTGTTGTCGTCGGCGCCGGTGTTGGCGCATTCGTGGGCGCCGGTGTCGGATTCGGCGTTGGGGATGGCGTCGGCGCGTTTGTAGGAGCCGGTGTAGGGAGTGGTGTAGGCGCGCGCGTCGTCGTGGTGGTCGTGGTTGACGTTGTCGGCGTTGGCGCGTTGGTGGGAGCCGGTGTAGGCGCGCGCGTTGTCGCGGTGGTCGTTGTTGTACTCGGCGTCGGAGCCGGTGTCGGCGCCGGCGTCGGAGTTGGGCAGCGTAAATTGGCGAAAATCGAACAGTGCTTTGATGCCACTCGCGTTCCCGAGCCGAAACTCGACGGCAATGCGCCGTACGTCATTGAGCGGTAGTAGTGATCCATCGACGAGTCTTTGGTCTCGGTATAAAATCTCTGCGTGGACGCAGTGACGATACACGTCAGCCAGTATTTGGCGGCCGTCAGGTCGGTTTCCGACCGCATGTTGACTTCAACCCATCCGTTGTTGTCGACGACCTTTTCGTAGGATGCGACAACGAGTTCGTTCGGCACGTCGATGCCGGAAGAAAGCACATTGTTGTACACACCGCAACGAATGTTTCCGACATTCTTGCCGAGGTAGATGCTGATCGAGACCAGCGTACCGGGCGTCGACACGTTGTACGAAAAGCCCAGCAAGATGTCCTTTTTGCTTGTCTCTTCGGTGCCGAGCTTGTTGGTGTCGCCGTACTCGACAAAACAGGTCGACACCGTGTTGAGTGAAACGATTTCGGTCGCATTTTCGCACTGCTGTGCGATAGCACCGTCGATGCACGAGCACGTGTCGCAGTAGCACGGCAGGTCGAGCGTGCTTTCGACGTCGCCAACGCACCCGTCGTCGACGTTTGTCGAACACTCGGAGCCGCCAAACGTGCAACGCGCAGTGAGCGCTTCCGGTGTCAAGCGCTGACAGGTACCGCGTTTTGTGCACACGTTTGTATCGTCCGTCGGACAGACGACATCCACTGGTGTACACTGGTCGTCGCGGCACGTTGGGCACTGCGTTGGAAACGCATCGCAGCACGCGCCCGTGGTAAAATCGTAATACGTATCCTCGAGCGCATCGCATGCCGACTGCGATGCAACCCATTCCTGGCACGTAAACTGGCCTTCTGCCACCTGCAGACAGCAACCAGAACCGGCAGCCGGTGCTGGCGCTGGGGTGGGCGCGGGCGTATTGTAACACTCGTCCACGAACACGGTGTTGCAGTCGCCTTCGCGCCAATCGATGAACACGTTTTCACTCTTGCGACAAGTGATTTGGTCGGCAACATTTTCCGTACAAATGGTACCGTCGTTGTCAGAGCTGCGTTCGAGACAGCAGCCCGCAGCGTTGGCCGTCTCAAACAGCGTAAGGAGAACAATAATAGCAATCATCATTGACTCGATTAACTTGTGGTATTTGCCGCTGTATTTAGAATAATTACGGGTACGTCGATGTCACGCGTTATATGACCAACTGGCCAAACTTTATTTTTGTCTGCTTGAGTTGCTTCGGCTTCTTTGCGTTTTCCTTTGTCGCTGGTGCGGCGTCTTTTTTGCGCTTTTTTTCCTGTTTCGGTGCGCCATCGACGCCCGCTACTGGCAAACGCGGCACGAATTTGCTGCCTTTTCGTTTTTCTATTTCCTCGTACTCGGTGGTCAAACTGGCTATCGTCAGTGTCGGCGTTTTCAGAGATCGCGCAAACCAAACGATTCGAATCACGTCGTCTTTGCTGAATCCCAAGTTGTAAAGGAACTCCATTCCCCGTTTGCCCATGTAGAAAAGCTGCGTGATCCAGTCGATCGAACATGACGTCAAGTCGCGGCACGCAGCTTGCAGACGCCAGTTTTCCAACACCAATGCAATATTATGCGGACGCCATTCCATAAACAGCAGCTGCGGTACGACGACGGCCAACAGGTCCGACGTACGTGCCGACGTTTCGCGGTACATTTTCGCCTTTTCGTCGACGTATATCATGCGTCCGCTTGCTGGACGCGAGGCAGCTGCGGTCGCCAGCGAGAGACGCACACAGGGCACGGTGACACTCAACGCAGTACTGATTTGCTTGTCAGTATCGACGCCGTCATGACCGGCAAAGTTTCCGTCGCGTTGATGACTGTTGTACAAATCGCCAACACCCAACATATCGACAACGTCGGCGATCGTCTCCATCGCGCGCAAGATGTCGTGGTCGCTGGTTCGTTGGCGATTCGACGTCGGAACGAGTGCGCTATAGTTGGCGAATATCGCGTCTGTCGCGTAATCGATATCAGCTCGCAGATCAATCGTACTGAACATCGATCGCTTCGTGCGTTTGATTCGCACAAGATCAACGATTTGAGCGCATGCAGCTTGGTTGTTTTCTCTGTCCATAACCGAGATCGCGGTTCGCTCTCGCTGTTTCAGCGGCACTTGCAGACGCTGAAAATCGGCCGTGTGTAGCGCAGCCCACATGTTGCCGCCCGCGGCGTGTGCGATTTCGCTTATCTTGTCGAGCGGCATGTCGGCGAAGCACTGCTTCAAACGACGCATAATCGAATCAACAGAGAGCGGCGCAACGTTGCACACATCGACAACAAAACCCGTCGCCTTATCGGTGCGCAGCGAACGTACCAGCGTCGATCTACTATACCAATTCGTGCACGCCGCTACCAGCGAGACGTTCGTCGGAAACTGTTTCGTCAGCTTGCCGATTTTCGCAAAATCGTTTTTGACTCGGGTCGCATCGGAGCTCGAGGTGATCATGTCGATGTCGTCGTAAAACGCAATAAACATCGCGTCTTTCGGCAGCTGACCCGTCTTTACGCGTCGACAATGCTCCAGCGCCGTGTCGTACGCATCAGTCGTTTGGCCTGCTGCGATTTTCAGATCGTTGATTTGACGTTCGTCGTCGAGCTCCTCGGGCGCTACGGTGTAGACTTTGCAGTAGCGTTTGCCGAGTTTCAGCGGCAACACAACTTCGGCTGCGCAGGTCTTGCCTACGCCAGCCGGCCCGCATATCAAAAACACGACGGGCGTCCGCTTGACGTCCCACGCGCACACGTGATGCTCCAATCGCGAAAACCAGAAACCGATAAACTCGTCGGCTTTTTTCGGAGCGAACCGATGCAACATAGACGACGAATGGCACGCTAGTTTTCGCTCCTCCTCTTGCAACGTCGTTTTCTCGACGCCGGCGCCCAGCGAAGCTGCTGTCATCAGCTCTGGGTCGAGCTCTGCGCTCAAATCTTGTGGAACAACAAACGTGCAGCGCATGCCTTTGCGTGCCTGACCGGCACAAATACCAATTTCGCAGACAAGACCGGCTGCATTACGTCGGCGCACGAGGTCGATGATTTCGCGTTTCAACGTCAATGAAAAATAAAGGTGCGTCATTTAGTTTTGCTCTCACGGTGTGCATAAAGGGAGGAACTGTATCAAATATTTGACAAGAGCGGCGTTTTGTCTTTGAGCACATTTGGCGTTGTATCGTCGATCGCGCATATGTGACAGTTGGTTGGTGTTTATTTACTAAAACAGTTGAACGCTATTTGTGTTTGGATTGAAACTCGCAGACTGCGCTTGATGTTTTGGTCCCATCGTAACCGATAGAAAATTTGGCACCGGATGTTGAACGATATTTGTCGGCGGACCAATGTTTGCGTTTGAATCGCTGTATCGAAAACCAATATTAGTACGAATTGAAACTACTTTTGCTCGAACCTCCGCCATTTAGGGTTTATTGGTGGTACAAACGCAAACGGACGCTTGTTCGATGTCGAGTTGTACATGACTTCGTATATTTTTGTCAACGTATCGCAGGACTGTTTTTGTTTGTCGACCACGCGCGAGAGTTCTTCCTCAGAGTAGTCAAAATATTTGCGAAACTCTTCGCCGACCGAGCGACGCAACTCGTCGATCTTTTCGGCTCTCTCGATTTCTGCCAGCTCTTTTTCGAGTTCGCGTTTGCGTTGCGCTCGCGTATCGCTCGTCATTCTTTCTCTTTATTTTGTTCGTTTGTTCGGTATTTTGATTGATTGGCGAGCCGATCAAATATCTGATCGTTCACTTTAAACGCGCGTGATTTGGACGCTCTCATAAAAGAAACGTGTGCTGCACAGATCAGTCATCCTCCTTTAATTGCAACATAAAAAAGTAGCATTTCTTGTTATCTGTTCCGCAGTTGGTAAAAGTAACGGCGTTCCAAATTTCATCATTTGTCGTCAAACGGCGATGCGTCTCGCTTGGTGCGCCAAATTTCCAGTGCTTTTTAAACTGTTCTTGCGTTACGATCACCGTCTGTGTTTCTATGGGCAACTGAAGAATTGCACGACCACGAAGGAACCACTTTTTCTCGAAATATTTTACGTCCAGCTGAACCGACCCGTCGAGATTCTGTCTACAGCTGACTTTTGTAGTGACGTGCACATCATGCCACGAGATTCCACCAATGAACCTTTGGACTTGAGAAAAATGAACTGGTTCCCGCGCCTTTTTCTGAAACTTTAAGAATTGGTCAAACAAATCACACATTCCGTTAGATGTATGTTAGCGATCAGCATCATGTATTTGATAGACGACGAGCGCGCCATCAAATAAAAAACGACTGTTACACATCGCGCCAGTCACAAATTACAGTAGTCTTGTCAATCTGATGAATTTAATCTCGAGTTGCAAGTCTGCATTACAAAATGCAAAAACCAACTACATGTTCTACGACTCCACAGGACATTCGTCGGTAAAAATGTTTTCTTGCCATTTGCATTTCGCTATTCCAGCGGTCGAATTTGAGTCATTGAAGTGTTTGGCGACAAATGTGGTGCAGCTCGAAGACACGTTTTGCGATGACGCTGTGTTTACGCTCTGTCGCCATAATTCTTGGTATCAAGAGCGCAGTATTGGTGGTGTGTTTATTTCTGTAACAAAAGATGAAATATCTGCCGACGCCGATTTGGTGTTATTGGCTACCGAGCAATACGAATACGGCACACCAAAGTTCAGAGAGTTAGTGTCCACGTACTCGCAAGTTTTGTTTCATATTTACACAAAACGATACACTGTGGTCGATGGTGCGTGGCTTGACGAAAGCGAGTTTCATGTCGGCGACGATCGGTTAGTGTACAAAATACTGACAGTAGACCCGCTGATGTATCAGTTCGATGAAAACGTGGATCGGTACCTGAATCAACGTGAATTGCTTGTATGTAGTTGTCGTCATCTTGCGGCAATGTATTACAACTTACCCATTAGTGAATGCAAATTATCAAATGAGTTTGTCGAACAGAGTCGACGGTCTGTATGCTTGCTGCCGGCGCTACCTGTAATCCCACCAATAGTGTTGGATGTAAATCTATGCCACGAAAAAGCGCTCGCAGATGGTTTGTCGACCGAAGAGTGGTGACGTGAATTCGAGAAAAATGCGTCGGTAAACAACATCAAGTATTTGAATGACGACCAGCGGGCCATCAAATAAAAAGTACTGTTACACATTGCGTTGGTCTCACAAACTAAACGATGAGCAACCTGTTCGACCGTCACGCATCCATAATAGACTTTGACATCAAAAAAGTCGTTGTCAATGAAGACGACATGCAGAAAGCCGTAGAACAGGCAGAAGAGCTGCTGAACTCGGACGATGAAAACGACGATGACGCCGGCGAATCGACGAGCAAAAAGCGGAAAACTCTGTCCGCAACGGGCAAGGCGAAAAAACAGTCGGCGGTACAGGAAATCAAAGTCCCACCGATGTATGCGCTGGATACAGTTACGCTAGGCGGTCGTCCACTCGATGCGAATCGAAAGTTGTTTCGATGCGTATTTCCCAACGCATTCGTGATCGGTCGAATTTTCGGCTCGCTGGGAAAACTGGCATCTATGTTTCCGCTGTGTATTACGACCGATGGCGTATCCGTTCGATTGATCGACAATACGGGCGTTATGTACATAATCGTGTACATTCCGAAATCGTGTTTTATTGCGTACGAAAACGCGGGTGACCTAAACGTCACGCAGACGATTTCTAGTTTGGCATTTCAGCAGCGTCAGACGCAGTTTACAAACTCGAAAACGCTGTCGATCGTATTCCAAACGATGCCGATCGAATCGTCAATCATCTCGGTTCACCTGTTTCCGCAATCTGGCGTGAAAACGGATGACATCGTCTCTACGTTTACTGTGCCGGTAGTCGAAGCCGAATATACCGTGTATGAGGACCGCGACGACACAAACTCGTACCATTTTGTGCTGTCGATGTCTCACGCTCTCTTGCTGAGTGTGCTGCAGACATTTACAAACGGCGATGGTGTACTGGGCCTCACTGTCACCAATCATTCGTTTGATATTGCTGGACGAACCGACAACAACTCGTCTCAGTCGGCTCAAATCTCTTTTGTCCCTGCAGCCAACGACGAGGCGTCCATCGAAGCGGTATTGAAACAGAATCCTAAAGCATGTCACTGTGCTATTGCGCAAGAATCGACGCGCGAACGACCGGCAAACGTCGTCAATTTTTGCATATCGCGGAACTATTTTGCAGCAGCGTTGCGCTCGTTTGTCGGATGTCGGTACATCAAGATTTCTATCGGCCGCGACTATGTCAACGGCAATGGCGAATTCACACCGTTGCTGATTTTTGGTTCATTTGCATCTACCAACTCGAGTGGCGAACCAGCGACGATGAAATGCTACGTTGCCCCGCGGATTGAAACTGACAACTGAATAAAATATTTGATCGTACCATCAAATATGGAATCTGCAAAGACTAAATAGCTTCAAAAGGGCCAAACTGAATGTATGAAATATTTTATATTTGAATTGCTGTGTTTATTGCAAAATAAAAAAAAAGTGTTGCGTACCGTTTGAACGACAGGAGAATGACAACTGAAATCGACGCTGTCGGCGTCAAACGCTACTACAACAGCGCTAGCAAGCTTCATCGCCTAAGCGGTCCTGCAATCGAGCATCCGGACGGAGGCAAAGAGTACTACGTCGACGGCAAACTTCATCGTGAGGGCGGTCCTGCAATTGAGTGGGCAGACGGAACAAAAATGTGGTTTGTCAACGGCAAACGTCATCGCCTGAACGGTCCTGCGATTGAGTACGCGGACGGAAGGACAGAGTTTTACGTCGATGATAAACGCCATCGTTCAAATGGTCATGCGTTTGATGCTGCGAACGATCGCAAAGAGTACTGTGTTGACAACATACTTCATCGCCTTGATGGTCCTGCAGTTGAGTTGGCGGATGGAAGCAAACAGTACTACGTCGACGGCAAACTTCACCGTGTGGGCGGTCCTGCAGTTGAGTGGGCGGACGGAACCAAAAAGTACTATGTTGACGGCAAACTTCATCGTGTGGGCGGTCCTGCAGTTGAGTGGGCGGACGGAACCAAAGAGTACTATATTCACGGCAAACGTCATCGTCTGGACGGCCCTGCAATGGAGTGGGTTAGCGGAACCAAAGCTTGGTTTGTCGATGACAACCAAGTAACACAAATAGAGTTAATACGCCAGCAAAAACGATTTGTGCGAGAAACGGTTATCGCTCTGCTGCCGCTGGAACTGCCTCCATACGTTGTGTTGTGGATACTGCAGTTTTTACACCCGTATGTCGTCAATTTCAATCAGCCAGAACTAATGCGGATCCTTCACGGTCTGAAGAACTCGCGTCTTGCTATCATGAGTAAAGGCGATAACGAATTTTGCAAGGATGTGCACTAAATGCCAACGCATTTCGATTTGCGATGGCATATTTGATTGTAAAACAAATATGGAATCCGAAAATATCAAATATTTTCGGTATTTGATATTTCCGTTCGAAACAAAAGCGATAAAAAGTAGAGCTGTGTGTAAATTGAAAAGAATTCAGAAAATGGCCGCTGTTATCGACGAAGAAGGAACCAAACGCTACTACAACAACGACAACAAGATTCATCGTGTAGGCGGTCCTGCAGTCGAGTATGCAAACGGAAAAAAATGTTGGTATTTTAACGGCGTATTACATCGCGATGACGGGCCTGCGGTTGAGGAACCGGATGGATCCACGATATGGTGCAAGCACGGCAAATGGCACCGAGAAGGCGGGCCTGCTATTGAGATCGTTGCAGACGGAACGAAGCAATGGTATGTCAACGGCAAACGTCACCGAACAGACGGTCCTGCGATTATTACTTCGTACGAAAAATTGTACTACTTCAACGATAAACTTCATCGCGTGGGTGGTCCTGCAATCGAGTATTCAACTGGCGCGTATGCGTACTTTGTCGACGGCAAATTTCATAACCAAGATGGTCCAGCCATATTACACGAAGACGGGCGAAAATCGTATTTCATCAACGACATCCGTATGTCTGAAGAAGAGTTTATTTGCCAATCGATGAAAGAGCTTACATTACCGGTGCCAATTATTCCTCAATGACGATCTATTGCGCTTCTGATGAACATGCTGTGCGATCTCGAGAAACGATCGTTGATAAATAAAATTTTGCAATATTGTATTCTGTTTATTGTCCGACAATGACGCAGATGTCGCAGTCGCATGTACAAGAGGTGTGGGTGTGGTGGCGTTGGTGGCACTCTTGAATATACTCGACGCAGGCGCCCTCTGGTGGCGAATTTGGCAAGTAGTCTTCCGGGTCGGTGATCGAACCGTCGTTGCACTCGATCGGCGCGTGCATCGTGAGTCCGCCGTCGCCCATCGCGCGCTTCGACAGTATGATTCGCTCGCCGGCGTTGCGTTTTCGTTCGAGGCAGAACCCGTGATGCGTAGAGCAGTTGCCCGACGACGAATTGTATCCGCACTCGCCCAACACTGTCGACTCGATAAAGACGTTGTTAGCATTCGTGTCCGAGTTGTTTGCCGCCTGGCAACCGCGTACGTAGCGATCGCGGCCGTCTTGCGTGTCGTGAACGATGTCGTCCCAGTCGAGTTCGTCTTCTTCGTCGGTGTCTTCGCAGAGCACGAGGTGATCGTCGTCGTCGTCGCAGTTGTAATCAAAGCTGTCGTGTCCGTCTTCGTCGGGGCAAACACGCGGTTTTGTCGAGCACCAACGCGAACCAGGATACGCGTACGGATCGCGGTCGCAGCAGTCGCACTGCTGACCCAATGGCGGAATCGGGTGCTCGTCTTGGCACTGCTCACCAGCAGGAATCGGCTCCGAGCACGGACACGTAATGTATTCTGCGAGTGTTGGACACTGGACAATGCGTTTCTGATTCTTGTGGCCAAGCGGTGAGCGCACGCGCGGTACCCGATTACCCTGCGGTCCCGGCGCCGGTGGTGGCAGAGTCAGTGGATGATAACCGGCGGGGCAGTCGCCGCAAACGGATGTGCAGGACGTGCAGTTGATAAACGAATCTCCGTCGAGATCCGGGAAGCAGCCGTGATACTGCGCAACCGTCGCGTCATCGTCGTTGCAATCGCACGTTCCGTCGTCGGTGGGCGGCACCAACAGTCCTTCAGCAGCGCAGATGACATCGGCGGCGTGCTCTCTCGGATCCGTGGACACGCAACGACGCACTGGTTCGCAGTCCACCACGCAATCGTGGTCGTTGTCGACACCACACGAGTATATGTAGTCGTCGTGAATATCCTCGGTCGTGCAGTCGCAGTAGTCGGTGTGTGTAGTTGCGTTGAATCGACTGCTGTCGATGTAGCCCTCGACACATACACACTGATTCGGGATGTACGGCGTCGATTCGTGATTGCAGAATGGCGCCGTTGCGGCAAATGTGCTTGCATCTCCGTCGGCTGGGAACAAATTGTTCGCGTCCGTCGCGGTATCGGCGTTTGATTCCTTGATGATGGCTTCGCAGCACGTCTTGATCTCGGGTTTCACGTGATCGTAGCTCGTCGGTTTGCGGTCAGCCAAATTCGTGCAGCACTCGAGCGCCGATCCGGTATCTGTCGGGCACACCGGCTGATCGTCGCCGTCGCAGTCCAGGAAACACGTTTTGTCGGCAGTCGTAGCCGGACTGTTTGGACATTGATCGCAGATCGTCGGTTGACGTTTCTTCTTGCAGCCGCGTTTCGATTGCAAACGAGCACCCGGCGACGCCTGAACCAACGGATCGTCGCCGCCGCCGCACACACCGAGTGGTTCAGCATCGCACGGCGCCGGGCAAGGTTGATCCGCAGCCGCGTGCCAGCAGTTTGTGCAATCGAGGCCGTCGCGTTCTTCGCAGTCGCAGCCGGGGCTCTTTTCTGTCGTTGCACCCCACGCCTGGCACTCTGCGTCCATCGTCGTCTCTTCGTTGGCCGGTTTCGTAAAGCAAACTTGACGCGCATCGCCACCACATTCGAGAACACCACCGTCGTCGGCGTCGCAGTCGGCGTGGCAACAGATGACGTGATCTGGCCGTTCGTTGCTTGCGTGATTATCGCAGCAATCGCACTCGCGCGTCAGCATGCACGGTCCGTCGGGTAGGTTCTCCGCGCTGCAGTCGAACGAGTCGGCCGGCACCTCGACCTCGCCCGCATTGCATGCGCCGCATCGCCGATAGACGTCTGTACCGCATTTTACAAACGCGTCGTTGTCGTCGTTTCGACCCTCGGTCGATGCGCACCAAACGAATGCGTGAACAGTCGAGTTGCGGTCATCGCAGTCGCCTGTGCAGTTGAAGCCATCGCCATCGAAATCGGTAAACGGGTCGATTTCGATCGTACAGTGACCTTTGACGCAGTGAATCGCCGCACATTCATTCGGGCAGCGCTCGAGTTTCGGTTGGAGATACGCGCAGTCGACATCTTCAGTTTGGTGCGTGCACTCTTCGCCCTTGTTCGGGATGCACACGCATTCGTGATTGCCGTCGCAGACGCCGATTTCGTGCTGCGTGCAGTTTGCCAATCGGCCGCCGAAATCGCAGTCGGCCGACGTCAGGCAGCAGTTGGGCCGCTGGGTGCCGACACATTGTTTGCATTGCGTATTCAGGCTGACACTGCGTTTCGACCACGCCTGGTGGTGCTGACCAGACGCGTGCGGCGTGAAAAACAGTTCGCCCTGAGGGCAGTTTTCATCGCAAACATAGTCCATGCATTTCTGTTTCGGGCAGTCGCTGACGTCGTTGCAGCAGAGTGCGGTGCGCGAATGAACGCACGTGCCGTGCGTGTCGCCATCTCGGATAAGGCACGTGCTCACGTAACACGAATCAGGACGGAATGGTTCGCAGTCTGTGTCGTCAAAGCAGCAGCCTGGTATGTGCACTTTGACGACTTGGCCGTCGACAATGTCTTCGTTCGTGCACGGATCGCCGTCGAACGGCGGCACTTGGTGGCAGTCGAGAAAGAGTTCGTCGACGTACAACGACTCGACGTGTGCCTTTTCAATGCTCTCGCACACACCGTTTCCGTCGCACTCGTCACCGTAAACAGCGAGCAAAAATAGTAGAATCAGCATGGCGTCGTTTACTATGTGCGACTGTCTATCAATATGTAGCGATAGTCAAAAGGCCAACGGCGTTTTGCGATACTATACGTTGACGGCGACGAGTCAATTAAAGCATGTTCTCTGCTTTTTTCACGGTGCTCGCGGCGACTGTTTTGTTTCTGTTTACGTTCTTTCTCGCCGAAGAACTCAATATACGCCATGCAGTCGCGGCGATTAACGAATCGTGGCTGCCCGTCTTTCTGCCGCTGTTTGTGTTTGCGCTGTGCGTATTTCTGTACGCTGTGTACGCTCTCTCGTCGCTGCGCCGAGCCGCGATAAGCGCATTGAGCGACGACGATGACGACCTGAACGCAGCAAAACGCGACGAATTACGCGTGCAGATGGCCGACTGCTACGTCGACATTTTTGTCAGCGTGACTTTGTTGCTGCTGCTGTTTGCTGTGGTTCGTACTCTCGGTGCCGCGAACACAAACTTTGATCAATCGCTGGCGGCACTGAATTGGGTGGAAACGCTGTTTATTGTACTGTTTTTGTTCTACGTACTGATCACGGTGATCGGTGCGTGGCGGACATTCAATAACCACTACTTTCAGACCAAACACATCGACGTACGCAAAACGTGGTGCTGTGGCAAATCGTACGCGTCTGAAAAGGCGGCGGCAGACGATAAACATCGAGACCAAAACGCGCACTCTAACATCGCGAAAATGCAGTCCTATCATTTACGGGAGCAGTTTCAAAACAACAAACTGGTGTTTGCCTTGACGCTGGAGAACACGCCGAACAAATGGATCGACGGCATACAGATCTTCCTGCTCACGCTACACACGATTGCAATCTTTGTAACAGCGCTGCTTGTATTTGCACGGGTCCGCCAAACGGAGTACATCAACGCGGCCACACTGTCGGCCGCGCCAACCTACACGCTTCGGTACGGTTTCCGTCTGCCGGAGCGACACGACGTCATGAATGTCATTCAGTCGATAAGCACGTGGGACAAACGGACGCTGTCGATGGGCGTCGCATTTATTCCGCTGTTTATCACACAGGGCTTCATCATTCTGTTTGCCGTACCGCACCTGATCGCGTACATCGCACAAAAACGTCCGATCATCGATTATGTGCACGGCTGCGCGTACTTTGTCACGTTTGCGATGCTGATTCTGTTCGAGGCGCTCTTGGCGGCACGCATAGACAGTGGTGTGCTACAAGACGCGAGTTGGCATAACACGTTTGCACCGCTGTACACGGCGTACACGTTTATTGTATTATCGATCGGTCCGACTCTGCTACTGTCGCGTCCGCATCCTTTGCCGCATGCGAGCCGTTGGGGTTTCATTGTATAAAAACATTTTATTCCGTGTCATCGTTTTCATTTGCGGGCGGCGATTTCATCGCTAGCGTAGTCGGTGGCAACCACTGTTCAGCGCCGTTTTTGAGTTCGTCCAACTCGAGCGCAACGAAAAACGCCACGATGCGTAGCGATATCTCTAGCAGTTCCGCGTTGCTGTCAGACGGCGGCAGCGAGACGGCTGTTGCAGCTGCCTGCAGTGTGTTGTGGTGCGTCCACACGTCGAGCCAATTTTTGCTGCCGAATGGCGACACCACGAGTTCCAGTTTCGTGCCATCGAAAACGACCAGCGATGCGACGAGCCGCTTTTCGATGAAATCTATGGCGTCCGAGAGATCTGTACCATTGATTTCAAACCCACTCCGTATACCCGTCATGAGGTGTGCCGTTTCAGGCATCGTGTCGGCAAACAGTTTGTTGGTGTGTTGTCTCGCGTTCGCTAAAATCAGCGCCGACCGCACGCGACACAGCAGCGAGCTGTATCGATAGGTCGTTGGAATAAAGTACGTATCGCCAGGCAGCAGAATAGCAACGTTTTGCATCAGTTCTTCGGCAGAGAAACCCCACGCATCGGTGGCGCAAAACTTGACGTCGGGATACTTTGCGTCTTGGTAGACGAGAGGGCTCGTCAACAGTGACCGACGATCAGCTGCTGTCGCTGCTTTCCATTGCTGTCGCGGTTCAGTGACGAATTTGACTGCCACGTGTTCACTTGGCCGAAACGGCGCGTCGTCGGGCGCTTTGGCGTCAGGTCCCCTCGGCGCTAGATTCAGTTGCCAAACGACGGGCACAGACATGTTTTTCGCGTTGCTTTCCACCACATCACTGGAGAGCAGACAGAGCGGCAGTTTGCTGTTATTCGACTGGTGTAGCGAGTCTTCCAACTCGCCGTCGATGTGGGCGGTAACGTACATCGAACGCGACAGTCCGCGCTGAATGTTGGCTTTGGTTACCGAAAACGCAGCGACAAACTCGCCGCGATACACTCGATACTGTTTTCCTGTCGGTTTGTGCGTCGATGCAAACTGTCGGGCAGCTGGTGGCATTTCCAAGAGCTGAGCGGCTCGTTTTGCGTCGACTTTGGTTTTCGGTTCGTTTGCGCAGGAATTCGAAGACATGTTTATTTGTGCTCGTCTGCAGTCACTTTAAGCTCTCTCTAGACACATAAATGACGGCGTCGTGGTGTTTCCATAATATGATTTGCGATAAAATGTCGCTGTCGCCGACCAGCTGTCTGCGTCGCGCGTCAAGGGTGTCGATCACACAACGCAACAGAACCACAGCGCCTGCGCACTGCTCACAGATACTCGTCCGATCGAGAACGGTTGCATTGCAGCTGCAACACAGCATGTCGGACACGTCTTCCGGTATGACAGACGTGCCTTTTACAAGACTAGGCCAATCGATGCCGCGTTCGTCCGACACTTTGATACGAGAGGCCAACGACCAGAGAGTTTTGAGTTCGTACCGAGTCAAACGACGATCGATTTCTTCTTCACAGTCAGAGATAACGTGCCTTAGCTCTTCGTAGTACATTTCCTTTGTTGCACGTGGTTGCAACCGTCGACGTTTTAGAATCTGAACAGCTGGCTGTAGCGCGCTGAGCAGTTTGCTTGCTTGATCGATTGCACTCGCCACACGCGCTTCGATGGCGTCTGTGTCGACGTCCCACGACAGCTCGTCGTCGTCATCCGAGGTGCTGCTGCTCGCATGCACGTGTGATGAGTTGGGTATGATATCTTGCGTTTCTTCTCGCTGACGTTTGATAGACACTGCAGTTGGCGTGTCGACCACCGTGTCGGCCGTAGGTGAAAAGATCACTCGCCGCGAGTGTTTGGTGTACGGTGTCGATGTCGTTTTTTGGCTGCCGTGCAAACAGGGTAGCAGCAGGTCGGCAGTTTGAGTTGCAACAATATCGTCGTCGTCGAGAGAACTCGTTACGGCTACGATCGGTTTGCGTATGATAAAATCTTCACGTGACATTTTGTAATGGTGTTGGTTTGGGTGAAATAGTACAACAATCAAATCACTCGCCGATCAAATAAAATTTTGATCAAATATTTGATTTTTGTACATCGAATATGTCGTTTACTTTCTACAACATTTAAGCTCGTTGCTTGAAAAAAATATCAGCGTCTTTTTGTCTTCCAAATAATGCAAGTGCCAAATTCTTGTGTGGAAATAACCAATTGCTTCCGCAGCAAGCCGGTTATTTTTGATTACATCGCGTGCTAGTTCATCGATAAACCATTTCGGAATGTTGTCGGGATCGATAATGATTTTTCTGCCGCATCTAATTGCACACACCATCTCGTTCCAAGCGATCCCTCCATAACAATTAATAAAGTGCTCGCGTTTCACTTCTTCACGCACTTCTGAAGATGTCATCGCGCTCCCAAACACACTACGATAGCCCAAACTTTCCACTAATCTCTCGAGTTTTAAAGGTTTTTTGCCAGGTATGTTGCTGTCATCCACAACTTTCAGACATTTGTAAAATGCATTGATATCCTCGTTGCTCATTTGTTTTCTTTTGTGTTCTGTCGTAAACAATTTCATTCTTGAACAGTTTGATCAAATATTTGATTCTTGTATATTTGATGCAGCCATCAATTTATTTTCCAACGCAGTCGCAAAATGTTCGAACGACTCAAGGACGACGGTGAGTAACAACAACGTACGTTGTCAGCAAACGGGGTTCTCTTTACTCTTACCTCGTCGACGATAGGGGCTGGGCTGAATAAAGAAACAAAAATCCCGCGTACCTTGACTTTTGACGGGCTACGATCGGTTTGCGTATGATAAAATCTTCGCGTGACATTTTGTAATGGTGTTGGTTTGGGCGAAGTGTAATTAAGCAGCGCTGGTATTTCCTGGACCTGAGCTGTCCGTTTCGCGTCGACGTTGGTTTTTGTTCGTTTGTGCTTGAAGACATATTATTTGTGATTGTGTGTATTCATTTTAAGCTGTCTCGAGACACATAGATTATTGGTATTTTTTCCCATGCCCGCATTTCGTATTCAAGGTCTTCATTGCAGACCAGTTTTCCGCGTCGTTCGCCGATGGTTATAATCGTGGTACGCAACACATAAATAATGCCCGCACATTTCCCACAAATACCCGTTTGATCGAAAAGAGTTGCACGACAACTGCAGCACAGACAATTTGGCGCTCCTTTTGGTACGACAGACACAGAATTTACAAGACCACCCCAATCTATCCCGCGTTCGTCCGACACTTTGATACGAGAGGCTATCGACCAGAGAAGTTTGAGTTCGTGTCGAGTCAAACTGCGATCGATTTCTTCTTGATCGTCAAAGGCAACGCGTCTCAGTTCTTCGTAGTATACTTCTTTTGTTGCGAGTGGCGACAACCGTCGCTGACGTCTTGCACGCTGAACAGTATGTTGCAGCGCACTCTGCAGTTTGCTCACTGCATCGACAACACTCGTAACACGCTGTTCAATCGTGTCTATGTCGTCCCGCGATAAATCGTCTTTGTTGACATCGACAGACGAAGGTACAGCAGCGCTGGATTTGGTGATGACATCGTTGCGTGACATTTTACAAGTATGCTGATTGGTGTGAAATCGTAATAAAAATAAATATTTGCCGATCAAATAGACCCGTATCAAATATTTGCGGTGTACGAATATGTTGTTTAGTTTTCTCCTCAATATCATTTCCAATTTTTTTTTAAAAAATGGCTGAGCAGTGGAATAAGGTTTATTTGTGCGAGTTTGAAGGCTGCAAATGGAAACACCAAATTGCATGGGAATGTGGCGGCGGTACTCGAAGATTGGTTAGCTATAGATAACGGCAACTACGAAGAGTTCTTATGGCCGACTAACGATGCAATTTGCCGGAACTCTGTGTGGTCTCGCGACGCTTTTAACTACTTATCACCTGAAGACGTCGCTTGGTTAAAAAGCTTTGGAAGACGCAATGAATGAACGATAATCGAATCCTCATTAATAATTATTGTATGCTTCAATCATTTTTCAACACAGTTACAGAAACTCAAAGACGACAGTAAGTAACATAAACAACGCGCTTTTGTTGAATAATTTGTGTACATTCTTACCTCGTCGACGATAGGGGCTGGGCCGAATAAAGAAACAAAAATCCCGCGTACCTTGACTTTTGACGGATAGGATGATATTTTGCGAATGTCGTTTTGGCCGTGCGGACCCTGAATGTGAATCGTCTCGACGTTATGGCGGATGATCGACTCCTTCATGCCCGGCAGTCGGCAGATGAACGAATAGATGAGATCCAAAAGTTTGCTCGACGCTCGACGACCGGTAGAGAAAATAGCCTGCTCGAGTCCCTCGACGGCAAACGCCATGGCAACGACAAACATGGCCACCGAGTACGTCTTGCCGAAACGACGCGGCGTGATCGCCATAAATTGCGGCTGCAACCTCGTAACGCCGAGATCGAGCATAAAGTCGTCGCGCTCTGTTTCGAGATCGTCTTTGAAGAGCAGCTGTGCGCACGCGCTGAACATGTTGTTGAAAAAGAGCTTCTGCATCGCCGACGGATTGACACCGTACGACGAAAGCGCCTGACGAGCTTTGTTGTATCGCTGACGGCCGGTGATGCGCTTCGACTCGAGACGCGACGGATCCAGTGTCTCTTTGATGAAATTGGGCGGCTGCAGTGACGCTATCCTCTGTGCTTCATGGCGAGCGTAGCATTTGCGGCTCTTGTTGATCACGCCAGCGAATCGAGACGTTGCGTACGTATTCAACTGTGGTGTAGGTGCACCGTTTGCAATGTCCACAAACAGCGACGAACCGCCGACGTCTGGCAGTTGTAAATCGTACAGCCCCATAGCGGCGCGCGTCGATTTTTGGATCGACTTTACTTTATATCGGTTGCATTACGGTACTTATTAATCTGAATGTCTCAGAGAAACCTCTTTACTGCCAGAGCTACCGTGAGATCAGCGCTGCTGGTGATCGCGCTGGTTCAGGCGTTGTTGATCGAGAATCTTTTGTTGATCAATCTGCTGGCGGCAGACAACATCTACTCGGTCATTCTGTTTCTACTGCAGTTACCGCAGTTTGCCGCGTTTTTGGCGGCACTCGTTGCGTTGGTGAAAAACAAGAGCGCCATCCAGCTGCCGCTGATTAACGCGCTCATTGGTCTGTACGCATTTGCATTCGTGCTCGATATCGGCGGTCTCGTGTGCCACAGCATTTTTGCCGTAAAGGCAGCGAGTGCTCATGACGTTCATACGGAATCGATGTATGCGTTTGTTTTGTTTATCCTGACGACAGTGGACGCGTTGGGCGTGCACTTTTCCAAACTGCTGGCCGACACATCGAAACAAGAGATCGAATACATGTCCACATTAGCGGCACCAAACGCTTAAATCTACGTCTGACGCACTAATTAACGGCGCGCGTGTATGCTGGTAATCATTTCCCTGCCGGACCTAAGCGCGAGCAGCGTGCATCGATTAGAGGCAGAGTACGTCATTGTGGCGGACGGAAAGTTAGAATTGGCGAACTACTGCATCAACGAATCGACAGCAACAACAGAGCGCTGTTGCAAACGCATCTGAGCAACTATCAGGCGCAGCTGAAAGCAATGTTTCCCGCGGAAAAACTCGACGAGGTTTCCGGTCGCTACAAAGAGCTGCTGGCGTTGACGGCGGACGATTTTGTTTCACACTAAATTTTATTTCGCTCGATAAAACACATTTGTTCCGATTCGCGTCGCTTGCCAGACGTCAGCTGCCGACTGCACCTGAGCTGTGAGCAACCACGTCGTGTACAGTGTGCCGTTGAGGAAAATGCCCGACCACGTCGTCGTTGAATTGCCGCGCGCCGACGGCTTGTCCCAGGTCACCGAGAAACCAAACGTCGACTCGCAGGAATCGCGTACGTACGTACCAAGCAGCGGATACGGGCCAGATGCGGTCCCGACCGCTGTCGTGTAATCGCCGTCCAGTTGGCCCGTTTTCGCGTGCGCGCGTATGTTGGCGACCGACCCGAGCTCGTTGACCCACGAGCCAGTGAGCAATTGGCAAGCGAAAATCAAGTTGACGAAAAGTAACGAAATCATTTTCTGTTTACTAAAGTGTGTGCACCAAATAGTTGTACACGTTTTTCTCCGATCTATTTGAGCGGTCAAATAAGACGCTGAGCAGGCGAAACGGTTTGTAAATCGGCTCGCAATGAGACTAATAAACAGTCATGGGTGGCAAATCGGCAATGTATCAACTGCTGCGAGAGATGTTTGTCGTCACGGTGCAAGAGACTATGGCGTCAAACGGAATGGCACCCAGCGCCAACCAACTAAAAGAGGGCAGCGTTGCCGTCAGCGGTCTGACGCTGCTGCGCCACTCTTTGGGTTCAGTGCTGCAAAACAGACTTTGGGCGGATCTGTTCATCGCCCTCGTGTTGTTCGCCGCTTCGTTATGGTTGTTGTGGTCGATCTGCGTTGGCTGCCGACAGCTGGGCTGTGCGTTTCTGAAACTGGCGTTTTTCGGCCTGTTTTTCGGTGCGACCGTGTTTTGGTTGTTTACGATTGGGCAGTTGTCCAACAATGAATTTCACGAATCGTACGCGAGCTATGCAACGTGGATGTGGGAACAGGCAATGAATGGGCGAGTGAATCAATAAACTTTAATCTTCGTCTGACGAATTTCCGCTGCTCGAATCGTCTTGTGCATCTTTTGTCGCATCGTCTTCCGATTCTTCGTCGTCGCTGAGAACAGTGCTGCTGCGGAGTGACGGTACGTGCACTGCCGGTGCGGCCACGACTTCTGCGTCGACCGCGTACTTGCTCGCCGTCATTGCACGAACGTTGACGTCGACGTTCTCCTCGGTCAGTTTGTACAACTTGTTGCGATAGCGAACGCGAAACACCGACAGGTAGTCCGTCAGCGTCGCTTTCATGCCACACGTGTACGCTTCGTCAAACACTTCGACGTTGACCATTTCGATCGGCAACTCTTGGTCGGAAAACACTGGATTGGCTGCAAGTGCGTCCCGAAGACGTTTGAGCGGCTTTTCGCCGTCTGCGTACCACTCGCTCTGTTTGTAGGGCTGGCAAGCAACAGACTTGAGGTACGCTTTCACCATAATCTCAAACGCGTGTCCGTAATGCAACACTTGAAACTGACCGTCAAAGACATCGGTTGGGTTGTATCGGTTCTTCGAATGATAGGTTGCGTAGTCGCCCGTTTTGCCGATTTTCCAGTACGTCGTACCGGCCGCCAATTCGCTTTTGAAAACGTAAAACCACACAGCAAACGGCGATTTAGGCTTTTTTCCGTCGATCTTCTTTGGCTGCGCCAACACGGTCTTGAACGGACGAGCGGTATTCTTTTGGCACAGATTTTCCAATTCGATCACCACGTACGGTTCTTGTTTTGCGGTTGAATTTGTAGCGCTCATGTTTGTTTATTCGTGTGTTTTGAAATAGGCATGTAAATGAACGCAACTCTTGGCCACCGTATCAAACGACTGCTACATTCTCGCGCCTCGCTGCTCTCATTTGCGCAATTTTGTAAACCACTGCCGCCACGAGAACACAGCCAGCAATCGCTCCACCGCTGCCCAAGACTGCCAACACAGCTTTCACGACAGCAGTCGTTCTGATATCGCCCGCATAAATAAAAGAATCAGCGTGAACTGAAGACCGCGTTCGACTGGTTGACGAGATTATTGTACTCAACGTATCGTTCGTCATCGCTTTGTTATACCGCTGCACGTGCTATATGCACTGCCGTTGTGTTTGGATACACAACCATCAAATAGACCAAACTGCACACGACGCGGACCAGAAAAAGTCGTCCGGAGCAAAAACGGCTCGAGTTATTTGATCAAAAAGTGAAATG
>ERZ650309.306-NODE-306-length-24817-cov-9.040667_pt1 | contig 24817 bp, 25 predicted proteins | sample MGYA00376245_ERZ650309 | MGnify/ENA primary metagenome ERZ650309 (study PRJEB26733, sample SAMN07839294) | wastewater metagenome | biome: urban; feature: wastewater treatment plant; material: waste water | place: USA: North Carolina | collected 2016-04-26 ...
GTCGTATTTCTTTAGGTATCAAACAATGTAAAGCTAATCCTTGGGATGAGTTTGCGAAGACTCACGAAAAAGGTCAAAAAGTTTCTGGTAACATCAAGTCTATCACTGACTTCGGTATCTTCATTGGTTTACCAGGTGGTATCGACGGTTTAGTACACTTGTCTGATATTTCTTGGAACGAAGCTGGCGAAGAAGCAATCCGTAAGTTCCGTAAAGGTGACTTAGTTGAAGCTGTTATCTTAGCTGTTGATGCTGAAGGCAATCGTATCTCCTTAGGTATCAAACAATTAGCTAAAGATCCATTCAGTGACTTTGCTGCTTCTCACGAAAAAGGTGCAGTGGTTAAAGGCACTGTAAAAGCTGTTGATGCTAAAGGCGCAACTGTTGAATTAGCCGAAGGCGTAGAAGCTAACTTAAAAGCCTCTGAAATCGTTCGTGATCGCGTTGAAGATGCTTCTAAGCACTTAACAGTTGGTCAAGAAATTGAAGCTAAGATCATTGGTGTTGACCGTAAAGCACGCGTTATCAACTTATCGATCAAAGCTAAAGACGAAGCCGAAGAGCGTGAAGCTATGTCTAACATGCGTAACCAAGCTGATGCAGCCGCAACAGCTGCTGGTCCACGTACAATCGGTGACTTGATTAAAGAACAAATGAAGAAGTAATTCTTTAATATGTTAGTGTTGAACTAGCATAAATGTTCTAAAAACGGGAATAGTGTAAACTATTCCCGTTTTTTTATTGCGAATCAAGACTAAGTAACTTGTCAGTCAAAGTCATAATTGCTAGTATCGTCAATGTGTTATCGTTTAGCTAATCAACTAATAATGGCAAATGTGTGTGTAACGATAATTAATCCGCTCCAGAAATGGCCTAAAGATTGCTAGTGTTTTGAGATGCTATTAATAAAGTAGCCATTAATAATCATAATTTAACGGATCTACCGTTTTAGTTTCTATTTTATTTTTAGAAAGAGGAACAGAATCATGTCATTAACAAAATCAGAGTTGATAAGCAAAGTTGCTGCACGTCAGTCTTTGTCATTATTAACCGAGAAAGACATTGAGTTAGCAATCAAAGCCTTATTGGAACAGATGGTTAATGCTTTAGCCGAAGGTCAGCGTGTTGAAATTCGGGGTTTTGGTAGTTTTAGTTTGCATCATCGTCCACCACGTGTTGGCCGTAATCCAAAAACAGGTGAAAGCGTTTCTGTGGGTTCAAAATATGTGCCCCATTTTAAACCAGGCAAAGAGTTAAAAGAGCGCGTTAACCAGTCGATTCAAGAAGGCAAATAATGACGTGGTCGCGCATCAAAAAAATACTGGTTGTATTTTGTTGGTTATGTCTGGCATTTTATGGCCTATGGGTTGTTGTCAGTAATCAAGCTCAAATATCAGTTAATTTATTATTCGTTGAAATTGGTGCGCTTAATACAGGCTTGGCATTGGTTATCAGTTTTGTGGTGGGGAGTTTATTTGGTGTTTTGGCCTCTTTATTTATTTGGGGTGTGATACCATTACGTTGGCAATTACGTCAAACACATAAAGAGTTGACAGCCTTACGTAAACAAACTGTTCGTCCTCCTGTTGAGCCTTAATATTTTATGTCCTCTGTTACATCTCCTATTATTGTTGCCTTAGATTATCCTAATGCTGATGCTGCGTTAGCATTGGTTGACCAATTAGACCCTAGTTTATGCCGTGTTAAAGTCGGTAAAGAATTATTTACTCGCGAAGGGCCAAGTATTGTTAAAGCCATTCAAGCACGTGGCTTTGAATTGTTTTTAGATTTAAAGTTTCATGATATTCCTAATACCGTGGCTTCTGCGGTACATGCTGCGGCTGATTTGGGAGTATGGATGGTGAATGTTCATGCCAGCGGTGGCAGAAAAATGATGACCACGGCCTGTGAGCGTTTGCAACAATATAATTATCAAACGCTGCTTATTGCTGTAACAGTATTAACTAGCTCTGAGCGTAGTGATTTAGCTGAAATTGGTTTAGATATTGAGCCTATTGATCAAGTGCAAAGATTAGCTAAGTTAACTGCGGATTGTGGTTTACATGGTGTTGTTTGCTCTGCACAAGAAGCAACAATTCTGCGTCAGCAACATGCACAACCCTTTGCGTTGGTCACTCCAGGGATTCGTCCAGCGGGTAGTGATAGCAACGATCAAAAACGGATTATGACACCTAAACAAGCAGTAGAAGTAGGGGTCGATTATATGGTGATTGGTCGTCCAATTACGCAGGCAAGCAAACCCATAGATGCTTTGCGAATGATTTTGGATAATTTATAAAGAATAAACAGCCCTTAGGGGCTGTTTATATTTGAGTTGCAGTAAATTCGGCAACGTAGTGCAATATATATCTTCAAGCTTAGGGGAGGGGCTGTTGACCGTTTTGCGTGCAACCACAATCAAAACGGTCAACAACCCCTACATCAAATACTGAAAATTTTTGTTACTTTCATCTCAACTTCGACAATTAGTGCCGAATTTAAGCACTTTATTCCATAGGGTTATTGCCCAAAATAAAAAGCTGATCTATAAAGCTAATTAATTGATAATTAATTTCTTATATTGGAATTTCTAGGGACAAACCATGTTTTCGATAACGTCGTCAATTCATGCTGAGTTAATATCATTTTGGTCGGAAGAAGGTAGCATTGAAAAAACGATGTTATATGACGACTTCGATGCTGTTGTGACAGGAATGGCTCCATTAGCTCAATATGCAAAACAAAAAAAATATGCAGCATATATGCAAATTGATGATGGTTTAGATATTAAAGGCGTTGTACTTTTTACCATTTTATTTGATAAATCAGGCTATCCAGAAAATGGTTGGAATATTCCTTTAGATAGTTTATTAGAGGTTGCTGGTTTTGGCCCTGATTTAGGGAAAGGTCCAATACGTTTATCTTGCCGTAGTCAATGCGCTATTTCTTGGCATGCCCCACGCTTATGGAATCCCGTGATGGATTCTGCGGATAATACCTTTGTGCAATTACAAAAAGCGTTACCCGATGCATGTTCTCGCTTAGGGATTCGTCCATCTAAAGTGGCGGCAGTAGCAGCAGCAGCGCGTAAAAATCCAAGTACCTCTTTAAGTTTTACGGCAACAGGCATTCCAGTCTTAACAGATGCGGCATTGCAAGCAGCTTCTTATAATCAAAGCCAAAAATTACAAGAATTAGAGCAAAAAATTCAAGATTTGACGTTAAGATTACAAGCGACTGTTGCCGAAAAAGAAGAGCAAATCAATTTACAATCTTATGTACATCAGCAACAGTTAGATATTTTACAAACCCAAAATATGAAACTTGTTGAACAAAATAAAAATTTAAAAAATCAGCAAAGTACCCAACAAGAACGTTTAGATGCTCTAAATAGTCAGGTAAGTAGTCTCTCTGGAATTGAAGACAGCTTACGCCAAGAACGTGCTATTCATCAAAAACAGTTGCAAGAGTTACAGTTGGCTTTGAGTGCGGCTGGTGAGCAAAAAAATGAAATTGCAACATTATTAACTAATAAAGATGAGGAATACCAAACACGTATTAGTCGATTAAAACAAGAGCATTTATTATCTTTAGATAAACGACTTGAAGAAGAGGCATCTCGATATTTGCTGAGTTTAAAATCACTTAATGCAGAAATTGATGAATTGAAGGAAACGATTACCCAGTTAGAGCAACAATTAGAACAGGAAAAACAGACCCACAATCAAGAGCAAGAAGCGAGTGCTGACGACTTTTTAGTTAAATTAGAAAGCCTTGGCATGAATTTTGTTGTATATCATGCGGGGGTTGGTAATTTATCTGTACCAGTGGTTGATTTGGTCATTTACTTACAAAATCCGACAGCATATGTTGCCCAAAAATGTCTAGTAACCGAAACGCACTATCGTCAATGGTTGCAACATTATGAAAGCCCCCGTTGTACTGCACCTATAGGTGAGGGGCAATGTTGTAATGCACGATTAATTCGTACTGACTCACCAAGTCGTTTTGTGGTTGGTCAATCAGACCGTTGTGCACGTCATCAGGGGGCAGATACAGCAATCATCAATGTACTGAAATTTAACTAGGTGATGAGATGGGCATAATGATGACAACAGCGCTCACAACACACATTTTACATAATTTTACCCCTTTAAATGTCTTATCTGAAAATCGTTTAAAAGATGTTTTAACGGGTTGTTATGTTGAATCTGTTAAGCCAGATACAGTGCTTTTTAGCTATGGTGATTGTGATGATAAAACTATATTTTTATTAAGTGGTGAGCTGGAGTTAATAGATTATCAAGGAAAAGTAACGTTATTAAATGCCTTAGATTATGCCGCTAATTATGCGATTTCTCCTTCAAAACCACGTCAATTTACCGTTAAAGTAAAAAAGCCATCAAATATTTTAGCCGTTGATCAACAAAAACTTAATGATGCTTTGTTGTGGGAACAGAGTTTAAGTAGCTTAGCTAAGACTTTATTTGCACAATTGCCAGAAAATATTGATAGAGATTGGTTGTTGTTGTTATTGCAATCACGTATTTTCTACCGTTTACCGCCCATGAACATCCTAGAAATATTAGCTTCTTTAGAGGAAGTTTCTGTGCTAGAAGGACAAAAAATCATTGCCATTGGTGAAGAGGCGGATAGTTGTTATTTTATTAAAAAAGGGAAAGTTCAAGTTTGTCAAAATATTGATGATGAATATTTGACGGTGGCTTATTTGGGACGGGGAGATTTTTTTGGTGAAGAAGGTTTACTCAAGGATTCACCACGTAACGCAGATGTGATTATGCTTGAAGATGGCGTGTTAATGCGTTTAGTCAAAAAAGATTTTGATAGACTGTTAAAAAAACCAACTTTACAAGCATTTAGTTTTGAATTAGCAAACAATCAAGTACAAAATCAAGAGGCTGCTTGGCTCGATGTTCGCTTAGTAGAAGAGTTTAGCTTGCAACATTTGACGCATGCTTTACATTTGCCCTTGCCAGATATTCGTTTAAAATCTCGTCAATTACCGCTGAATCAACATTATATTATTTGTTGTGATAATGGTCAGCGCAGTGCTGCAGCAGCTTTTTTATTAGGCATACAAGGATATAATGTCTCGGTTTTAAGCATGGGCTTAGAGGGTTTATCTGCGCAGCAACGACAACAGTATATGGTGCAGTAAACATTTTTAGTCAACAATACCTTATCTTTTGTTTGTATAATGCAGCGTATAAAATATAGTGCGCTGCTGAGCAAATACATGATAAAAGATAGTTTTCGTAATATTGGCCTAATCGGTCGTCCCAATAGTTCGCTAGTCATAGATACCTTAAATCAATTAGAAGCTTTTTTATTGCATGAAGGATTAACCGTTATTTATGATGAAGATACGGCACAACTCATGCAAAAAACTGGCTTACAAATTTCTTCACGAGCGTTGTTAGGTGAAGTCTGTGATTTGGTGATTGTGGTTGGTGGTGATGGCACATTATTACATGCAGCACGGTCATTGGCTCGTTATAAAGTGCCTGTTTTAGGTGTTAACCGTGGCCGTTTAGGCTTTTTAACCGATATTAATCCCGATGAAGTTATTAGCAAAGTAAACTCAGTATTGCATGGTCATTACACCACTGATCAACGTTTTTTGTTGAATTTGGAAGTCCGTTCTAATGGTAGTCGTGTTGCTGAAGCTCTTGCCCTGAATGATGTTGTGCTTCATGCAGGTAAGTCTGTGCATATGTTAGAATTTGAGCTTTATATCGAAGGCCAATTTGTTTATCGTCAGCGTTCTGATGGCTTAATTGTTGCCACGCCTACAGGTTCAACTGCTTATGCGCTGTCTGGCGGTGGTCCCATTATGCATCCCAAATTAGATGCTATTGTTTTGGTGCCTATGCATCCACATACTTTATCAAGTCGCCCGATTGTCGTAGATGCAGATAGTGAAATAAAAATTCGCATTACTGAAACAACATTAAAACCATTAGTAAGCCCTGATGGGCAGTCTGGTATTAGCTTAAATACGGGAGATTGGGTTTACATTACTAAACATCCCTTTAAATTAAAGTTAATACATCCCTCTGGTTATGATTTTTATGCGGCTTGCCGTACCAAATTAGGTTGGGGTAATCCTATTACAGGAGATGATTAATGAATTTGAATCATGATACATTTGCAGCAATATTAGCAGCATTAAATCCAGACATTGTTGCAAGTTTTAAACGTGCCATTGAATTAGGTAAATGGCCTGATGGTCGTCGTTTAAGTGATGAGCAAAAAGAAACCTGTATGCAAGCTGTGTTAGTTTGGGAAATGAAATATCTCCCAGAAGAGGAACGTACGGGATATATTAATAAAGGAAAAAAAGAAGGCGAGGTATGTGACGATCATGAGCATAGCCATGATCAAGAAATTGAGCAGATTATCAAATTTAAACACTAATTTTTGTAGACCCACACAGTGGGTCTTGTTTTTTTATCGCAATGGTTTTTTATGTTTTCATGGTTTGAGCGTAGAGTTGACCCTTATCCAGCCAATAAACCTATCCCCCCTCAATCAGGTTTAATTCCATTTATCTATTCATGTACTGAAGGTGTACGCGTTTGGATTATTAGTTTAATGCTAGCCACTGCCGCGATTGGCGCATTTGAAGCCTATTTATTTAGCATGATGGGGCAAATTGTCGATTGGTTAAGTTCATTAAAACCCGATCAATTGTGGTTAGAAAAAAAGGCCGACATCATTTTAATGTCGGTGTTGATTCTTGCTAGTCCGTTGCTAGTCTTGTTGCAATCATTATTAAAGTTTCAAGCCTTACAGGGCAATTTTCCGATGCGTTTGCGTTGGAATTTTCATCGTTTAATGTTAGATCATAGCTTAGGGTTTTATCAGGAAGAGTTTGCTGGCCGTGTTTCGGCAAAAGTGATGCAAACAGCCTTAGCCGTTCGTGACTCAATTATGACTATCGCCAATATGGTCATGTTTATGCTGATTTATTTTGTCACTTGTGGCATTGTTTTAATCAATTTTGATTGGTGGTTATTAGCACCATTTGCTGCTTGGATTATGTTATTTGGCTTTGCATTAGCCTATTTTATCCCACGTTTGGGTAAAACTGCCGAACGTCAGGCTGATGCACGCGCGTTAATGACTGGTCGAATTACCGATGCTTATGCCAACATTAGTACAGTAAAGTTATTTTCGTATAGTCAACGCGAATCAAGTTATGCTAAGCGTGCAATGCAAGAGTTTATGGTCACTGTTCACCAACAAATGCGCTTAGTGACCCAATTTGAAACCGTAAACCATAGTATTAATATGACCTTGGTGTTGGGTACAACGGCCTTAGCATTGTGGTTATGGTTTGAGCAGCAAGTGACGGTGGGGGCAGTGGCAGCTTCAACGGCGATGGCTTTGCGTTTAAATGGTATTTCGCATTGGATTATGTGGGAATTAGCCATGTTGTTTGAGCATATCGGCACAGTGCGTGATGGTATGGGAACTTTATCAAAACCCCACCAAATTGTTGATATTGAACATGCCAGACCATTAGCAATTACTCAAGGGACAATTGATTTTGACAATATTAATTTTGCCTACAATTCAAATAAAAATGTGCTAGAAAATTTTAATTTGCATATTAATGCAGGCGAAAAAATTGGCGTAGTTGGCCGTTCTGGTGCAGGCAAAAGCACCTTAGTCAATTTATTATTGCGCTTTTATGAACTAGATAAAGGGCAAATTAGCATTGATGGACAAAATATTGCCTTAGTCAGTCAAGATTCATTACGTGCACACATAGGCATGGTCACCCAAGACACTTCATTGTTGCACCGTTCAGTGCGTGATAACTTAACTTATGGTCGTCCAGATGCCACTGACGAACAAATTTTAGCGGCGATTGATAAAGCCCAAGCAGCAGATTTTATTAAGTCTTTAAAAGATGCCCAAGGACGTACTGGTTTAGAAGCGCATGTTGGTGAACGTGGTGTTAAATTGTCTGGTGGTCAGCGTCAGCGTATTGCGATTGCCCGTGTGATGCTTAAAGATGCGCCGATTCTATTATTAGATGAAGCCACTAGTGCTTTAGACTCCGAAGTAGAAGCAGCTATTCAAACCAGTTTATATCAATTAATGGAAGGAAAAACAGTGATTGCGATTGCCCATCGTTTATCAACGATTGCAGCCATGGATAGGTTAATTGTTGTTGATGATGGCAAAATTATTGAGCAAGGCACTCATGCAGAATTATTGGCAAAAAATGGCTTGTATGCACGTTTGTGGGCAAGACAAAGCGGGGGGTTTTTGGGAGAGATGTAGAGGATTTTTTTAAAAGCTTATGATACCTTTAAAAAATATAAATTAGGGTCTGTTGACAGGAGTCAATATGAAAATCGCCGATTTTCCAAGTAATGAACAAGAACGACTTGGTGCATTATTACGCTATAAAGTGTTAGATACAGATTTTGAAGATACTTATAATGAATTGACTCAATTAGCATCAGATATTTGTCAAACACCTATTGCTTTAATTAGTTTAATAGATCGTGATCGTCAGTGGTTTAAAGCAAAAGTTGGTTTGGAGGCGAGAGAAACTCCTAGAGATTGGGCTTTTTGTGCTCATGCTTTATTACAAGAAGATGTTTTAGTGGTAGAAGATGCGTTGTTAGACGCAAGATTTTCTGATAATCCACTGGTTATTAATGATCCTTTAATCCGTTTTTATGCGGGGGCGCAACTTAAAACCGCACAAGGCTTAGTGTTGGGGACAATTTGTGCCATAGATCGTGTGCCGCGACATTTATCTGAACAGCAACTCCATGCCTTAAAAGTGTTAGCTAAACAGGTGATTAGCCAATTTGAGCTGCGTTTAGCATTTGAAGAATTACAAGCCCAAGCCCAAAGACTACATCAGCTTAATGCAACCAAAGATAAATTATTTTCTATTATTTCTCATGATTTACGCGCACCTTTATCAGGAATATTTAGTGTTAGTGAAATCTTGTTAGAAGATATTCATCATTTAGAGTTAGAAGACACCAAACAATTTATTAATGATATTCATGAGACAAGCCAACAAAGTTTGTCTCTGTTAGATAATTTATTGCGTTGGTCTTTGTTGGAAACAGGTAAATTTAATTATCAACCAGTCACGATTGATTTGTTAGCTGTTATTCAAAAAGTGTTGCGTTTATTGAATGGTGCTATTGTAAGCAAGCGCATCAGTTTAAAAATTGATTGCCAAGCAAATCTATGGGTTGTTGGTGATAAAAACATGTTGGCGTCGGTGATACAAAATTTATTATCTAATGCCATTAAGTTTAGCCATCCCAATGGCATCATTGAAATTAACGTTATTGATAATCAAGATCAAACGGTATTGGTCAGTATTAAGGATAACGGTGTAGGCATGACCACCGAACAACAAAAACAATTATTTGCGGTAGAAAAAAATCAATCAACGCATGGAACGCAGGGTGAAACAGGGACTGGCTTGGGGTTAGTGTTAAGTTATCAGTTTTTAAAGATACATGGCTCAATCCTAATGGTTAAATCAGAACTGGGCAAAGGTGCGGTCTTTAGCTTTAAGTTAAATAAGTCTTAGTTGAGTAAAATGCCTAGCAAAAATTTTATAGAGTAAATGTCGCGTAAAACATTAAAAAAGGGCTGAAAATCAGCCCTTATGATTACATGATAATAATGCCACGTTTTTCCCATTCTTTAAGCTGTTCTTCACTAAAGTTATGCGCTAATAACACGTTTTTAGTATCAGCGCCTAACGCTGTTCCGCTTAAATGATATTGATTAGGCGTAGCACTAAATACAATCGGTGTGGCAATTTGGCGTTGAGTTTTACCATTTGGTGTTGGAACGTCAACGAGCATTTGACGACTTAATAATTGAGGGTGTTCACAGGCTTCTGCAAAGGATAAAACTGGCTCAACGCAAGCTTCAATAGACGCAAAAATAGTAATCCACTCATTAAAGGTTTTTTGGATAATCGCTTCGCGAATAGCGGCTTTGACAAAACTAACCGCTTCATCATCATGACGAATAGAAAGCGGAATCAAATCGGCACGTCCAATCGCATTTGCAAAAGCCATAAAAAATTGTGGTTCTAAACCACCGACACTCAAATAACGGCCATCTGCTGTTTGATAACAATCATAAAAAGTGCCGCCATTTAGCGTATCCGTTTCGGGTTTAGGCTGGTGATTAGCCATTAATGCAGGAGGGGCAGTTAAAGCTTGCAAGCTAAATGCGGCATCAGTTAATGAAATATCGACAAATTGGCCTTCGCCTGTGTTTTGACGATGAATAACGGCTGCCAAAATACCAGTCACCGCATATAAACCACCTGTAATATCTGCGGCCTGAATAGGTAAAGGAACTGGGCCAGATGCTTTGCGACCTGTATAGTCCAAAATCCCTGCGATTGCTAAATAGTTTAGGTCATGTCCCGCACGATTTTTATAAGCACCTTGTTGTCCATAACCAGTCACCGCACAATAAATTAGCCGTGGATTAATAGCCTTTAGTTGCTCGTAACCAATACCTAAACGCGACATCACTGAAGGACGAAATTGCTCAACAACAATATCGTATTCCTCGACCAACTTTTTAATTATTTCAATACCTTCTGGTGTTTTTAGGTCAACAACAATACTCGATTTATTGCGATTTAAAGAACCATGAGCGGCAGAAAGTCCTTGCTCATCAAAAGGAGGCATCACACGAATCATGTCTGGCCGAGTTGGAGCTTCCACTCGTAAAACGCTTGCGCCCATATCAGCTAAAATACGAGTGCCAAAGGGAGCGGGTAATAATCCTGAAAAATCTAGAACTTTTAAACCTTTAAGTGCAGACATTTTTATTCCTCTTGATCTCAATTTTGGGACAAACCAATCAACTTACAATACGATTGTACAAAATGTTGTTAAGATCTGCTAGTTCATAGATAAAGATATTGCATAAAAAAAGCCTCAAATGAGGCTTTTTAAAATCAATAAAAGGACGCCTTTGAGCTTTAACTCCAAAAATAGCCCTGATGACGAGTTAAAATTTGATCGGCAATATAGTGCGATAACGCAGCCACCGTTAACATTGGATGTTGTACAGCTAAACTAGGTAATAAACTGGCATCACTGACAAATAAACCGCTCACCTCATAAACTTGGCCATATTGGTCAACAACTGCTTTTTTGCGATCAGCTCCCATACGGCAGCTTCCTTGAGCATTCAAAGAGACAAGTCGAGTAGAGAACAGGCCTAATGTGCCATAGTCAATACTATCAACAATATCATCTAATTCATGGACTGAGGTAGCTTGAATACGTTGATATGTTGGTAGATATACTCGTTCCGCGCCTGCTGCAAAAAAGATTCGGCCAGCACGTTTTAGACCACGTTTATAGATTTCAAATTCGTCTTTAGTCATGTTCCATTCAATACGTTTGGAGCCACCACGCATTGGGCCACTCCAATGGACAAAACCATGACCCGTATCAGGCATTAACACGTTAAGTGCAGAAAAATATTTAAACTCTTGCATAAAACGAATATGGTCGATACCCAAAGATAATTCATTTTGTGCCATAAGCTGAACTGGTGCAGCCAAGCCTGATTCCATTAATAATTTATCACCAGACTCATTCAAAAATTCGTCAATGTGCATCCCCGCAAATGCACCACGCCAACCATATACAGGCACAGGGAACTTTCCTAAAACCACACTCGTTGGTTGTAAAAATAAGTTGCGACCTAATTGATCGTTTTTATTTGGCACTTTGCTACGTTGTAATAAGAGTGGGGTATGAATTGCACCCGCAGCAGCAACGACAATTTGAGCATTTACTTTGATGTTAGCAATGACAGAGTGGTTATTTGGATCAATAATTTGACCAGAAACACCAACCGCACGGCCATTTTTCATTAAAATCGTTTCGACATAAGTATCTGCATAAAGCTTAGCACCTGCGGCAATTGCCCACGGCAAATAGGTTACTTGCATAGAGGCTTTGCGGTCAGATGGGCAGCCAGCTAAACAATGACCTGTTAAAGCACATTGTTTGACGTTACGAGATTGAGGTCGCCAAGACCAACCCAGTGCTTCACAGCCACGAATAATCGCGTTAGCACAGTCATTAATTTCATGAGGTTCGTTAATATGGACATGAAGGCGATTTTCGACCTTTTCGTAATAACGATTAATTTTATTGGGGGCTAAACCTTCAACACCATGATCTTTAGCCCACGATTCCAAGACATAATTTGGCGCGCGTGCGGCAATGGTAGCACTAATCACCGATGAGCCACCCACACAACGGCCTTGTAAAACTACTGTATCGCCAATCGTATTAGTTTGTGTGCCAACATCTTGATAAAGATTTTCTAAAGCCCATGCCATATCTTCAGTAAACTGACTGCTGGGTACATAACGACCAGCTTCTAAAATAATGACACTTTTACCCGCAGCTGCAAGTTCATGGGCAATAACAGCACCACCTGTACCAGAGCCAACCACCACAACGTCAGCATTTAAGATGATGTCATCACTACTACGGATATCGCTTGCTTGGGTAACGGGAATACCATCGGCAGGAAGTTCTTTATAAATCATCTTGCGTTATCCTTAGATTTTAGCGTTATCGTCTTGGTCACGTGGTACAGGCATATTGCCTAAACGACGAATACCCCATTTGGCAGTTACTGGGCCATCATACTCAAGGGGTTGCCATGTCCGTGAGTCACGCCAATAAGCGAATCCCAACAGTGTTTTTAAACTGACAACTAAACCACCCTGTAACGAAACACCACTTTGCCAAGCTAAAATTTGATTACGAGCTTGTTTATTGCTTAAACTAGAAAAACGTTTCATTTTATAGAGCGTACTAAATTCTAAAGTTTTAGCACCAATAGACAATAAAAAACGTGTATCACTATTTAAGCGACCTACCAAGTTATCTAAATTTTCCATGACAGGCACTTCAGTCGTGGATGGCAAATCTGGAAAACGCTCTGTAGGCAAAAATACTTGGCGTAATTTGTCAAATAAGCGATATTCTGCCTCAGACAAATGACGAATATAAGTTGGTACACCAGTATCAGCAAAAACACGTGTCGGATAAGTGATTACAGTCGCAGCACTAGTGCCTAAAATTAATCCAGCTTTTAAAAAACGACGACGTGATAGACTGGCCAGTTGACCTTCGAGTTGAACAATGGCTTGGTCTTTTTGTGACATACGCATCCCCAAGTGATAATTTTTCTTGTAAGACTTAGTTTTGTGTTGGCTGATGTCATAAAACATGATGTGTTATGTAAAAGCTAAGTCTTGTTTTTATCTTTGACTTATTGATTTCTAATAAGTCTTGTTATTATCTATTTACACGTTTTTGGCGATTTTTGAGCCTAAAAATTTAATCTACAAGCGTAAACCCGAGTTATTTTTAATGCAAGATAGGATTTACGCATTGCATCGAGATTAGCATGTTTTGTTTACTAAAAATCTTTGGAGTGATTGTTTAATAAACAAGTTGATGTTAACCACATAAATTGGCTAATAGTCTAGCTTAAACAGCTCAACTATTTAAGCCCATGTTTATAGGATAATTGTTTTTCTTGTTAATAAAATGGCTCAAATTTAATCTCTAGGACTAACTTGGGCAAAGTTAAGCTTGGTTTTTCATGCTTACAACCAAAGGGGCGATAACACCACTATTTACGGTAATTTGAGGAAAGGGAATATCAATATTATGTTCATCAAAGGCATTTTTGATGCTTTCTTGAATGGTGTCTCTAATATCTAAAAAATTTTCTTTGCGAGTCCAAATATTAAACATTAAATTGATAGAAGAACTAGCAAGGTCTTGAACAACAACTTGTGGTTTAGGTTCATCTAAAACTAAGGGATTTTTGTCTGCAATGGTTAATAATACTTGTCGTACTTTGCCAATGTCTTGTTGATAGCTGATGTTGACCATAATTGGCACACGGCGAATGGCAAAACGAGTCAAATTAGACACTTCGGATTTAATGAGTTGTTCATTAGGAATACGTACATAAATATTATCAGCAGTACGCAGTTTGATGGACAATAAATCAATAGATAATACTTCACCAATTGTACCGTTTACTTCAATGGTGTCACCGACCATAAATGAGCCTTCACCAATCAAAAATAAACCACTGATTAAGTTAGAAGCAGAAGTTTGCGAAGCAAAACCAATTGCAACGGTAAATATACCTGCTGCACCTAACAAGACACTGAGTTTAAAACCCATTTCATGTAGGGCAGACATACTAAACAAACCCAGTAAAAAATAAAAAATACCCCGTCGCCAAACCAACAATTGATGTGCAGTGAGGCGTTGACTCATGGTTTTAACAAAGGCTGTAGTGACTAATTGAGCAATTAGATAGCCTGTTAATAGTACCAATGCACCAATAATAAAACCTTCAATTTTGTCACTCACAGGTAGGTTAATCATTTGATCTAAAAAGCTTTCTTGTTTGTTACTGGCCATAATTCAATTATTCAAAAAAATGTTCAAATAAGTTTATCAGATTATCATCATCATGCTGACGTGCTTGGTTTAACAACTTCACATTACCCGCTTTAGGGTGTAAGTGCTTGCTAATAGAGACTTTAGGTGTGCGACCATTGGCTAATTGTTCAACTTCGATGGTTGGTGTCCATAAACGACCATCTTGAGCAGCATATAAGGGTAATAAAGGGGCAGGAATATTAATCCGTTCAATTTGAATGGCTTTAGTATGATGATTAACAATATGAATAGGCGTGACTGCTCTAAACGCACGAATCGGCAGTTGCTCTAAAGCTAAACGACCAAAAACTTTGGTGGCATAACAAATTTCCCCTCGAATGGGTGTTGCACCAAACCATGTATCGGTGGGACGGACAAAAGGTATATCTAACAACAAATTATCGTCATCCGAAAAAATATTGAGCCACAAAGGTGTGCTAACAAATAATGTGGTTTGTTGGTTGGAGGATAAAAATAGCGGAGTGATTGGTTTAATAACCACTGAGCGATCGGCTAAACAGGGTTTTAGATGAATTTGTTGTTGTGTTTGATTATAGATATAACGTTGTAATAATGCTTTTTCGGGCATAGGGCTACGATCAATATGCTCAATAATTTGCCAATCATGATCGTCTTCGTGTTGATTGGGAGAACGATGATATGCAATTTGCCATTCTTGAGCATCACGTTGAATTTGTAATAATAAACCAGCCATTTGCCAACGTCGTTGTTCATCTATTGCTAATTGATGATTTCCCCACCAAATCGTGTTGCTCATGCTTACCTCAAATGTTTGTATAAAATATATGCAGTTAATGGCGAAAAAACAGAATCTTTTTTCGTAGACTTGTAAAAATCTACTAAGAGTAGATTGAGTCCGCTCTTGTCATCTATTAGACTTCAAAATATAGCACTTAAGCGAATCAGTGCGATAAGAAGCAGGAATAAGACTGTCATATACAGTCGCTATAATAATGTAAGGCTCAGTGAATATAAAAAATTTCATGTAGGCCTCCCTATTTTAAAAATCAAAGAAGAGAAACATTATGTCCCGTCAGGGTCAACTAGCTTATAGTTTTGCAAAACGTCATGGTGTTTTACTTGTTAAACAAGGTGAGACACAAGAGCAAGGTTTGTTGTTACGCGAAGATGTCAAGCTAGCGAGTTTGATGGAGGTTAGGCGTGTTCTTGGCTCTTTGATTGTGCATGAAACATTAACTACAGCCGATTTTAATCAACGTTTAGCCACAGCATATCAAGGTGATGGTGGTGAGTCGCAACAAGCCGTTGAAGGTTTGGAAGATCATCCCGATTTAGAAAGTTTAGCTGAATCAGTGCCAGAAACAGAAGATTTGATGGAGCAAGAGGACGACGCACCCATTATTCGCTTAATTAATGCGCTATTAAGTGAAGCCATTCGCCTGAGTGCCTCTGATATTCATATTGAAGCGTTTGAAAAACGTTTGTCGGTGCGGATGCGTGTTGATGGTATGTTGCGAGAAATTGTGCAACCTCGTCGTGAATTAGCGCCTTTGTTGGTATCTCGTATTAAGGTAATGGCTAAATTGGACATTGCTGAAAAGCGCGTGCCACAAGATGGTCGTATTTCATTGCGTCTAGCAGGTCGTGAAGTGGATGTACGTGTATCAACCTTACCTGCTAATCATGGCGAACGTGTGGTAATGCGTTTGTTAGATAAGCAAGCAGGGCGTTTAGATATTGGTCATTTGGGCTTACAAGCCACAGATCACAAACGTTTACGTGATTTAATTCATAAGCCTCATGGCATTATTTTGGTCACTGGCCCAACAGGTTCTGGTAAAACCACAACTTTGTATGCCTCATTAACCGAACTCAATGATAATTCTCGTAATATATTAACTGTTGAAGACCCCATCGAATATCAATTAGAAGGCATTGGCCAAACGCAAGTGAATACCAAAGTTGATATGACTTTTGCTCGTGGTTTGCGTGCGATGTTGCGTCAAGACCCTGATGTAGTGATGGTGGGTGAGATTCGTGATAAAGAAACCGCCGAAATCGCTGTCCAAGCGTCATTAACAGGTCACTTAGTATTATCAACCTTACACACCAATACCGCCGTAGGTGCAGTGACACGTTTACAAGATATGGGCATTGAGCCATTTTTGTTGGCTTCTTCGTTATTAGGGGTGGTTGCTCAACGTCTAGTGCGCGTGTTATGTGCTAGCTGTCGTCAAGGAGTAACTGCTGATGAAGAAGAGTGCGCTTTATTAGGGGTATCCCCTCAGTTTGCACCAACAATTTATCGGCCTGTTGGCTGTGAAAAATGTAACTTTAATGGTTATCGTGGTCGTTTAGGCATTTATGAATTAGTTGTTATTGATGACAACATGCGCCGTTTAATTCATAGTCATGCGGGGGAACACGAACTAGAAGCTCATGCGCGTACTATGAGTAGTAGTATCCGTGCAGATGGTATTCGTAAGGTGCTAAAAGGCATTACAACATTAGAGGAAGTGGTCAGAGCCACGCGTGAAGGGTAATTATGCCAGCATTTGATTATATTGCCCTTGATGCACAAGGCAAAAAACAGAAAGGTGTGCTTGAAGGCGATAGCGCAAGGCAGATTCGTCAACAATTACGCGATAAGGGTTGGTTTCCAACCTCTGTTGAAGCAGCATCTTCAGAACAAGCAAACAACGAAAAAACACCTTTTTGGCAATCCAGTAAAGGATTGACTGCTTATGAATTAGCTTTAGTCACACGTCAGTTAGCGACATTAATTCAGGCGGGTATTCCTTTAGAAGAAACTTTAAAAGCCGTGGCCAAACAAAGTGAAAAGCCACAAGTACAAAGTTTGTTATTAGCTGTGCGTGGCAAAGTGTTAGAGGGTTATCCTTTAGCACAAAGTTTTGCTGCATTTCCTAAAGCCTTTCCCGACTTATACCGTGCAACGGTTGCGGCAGGAGAAAAATCTGGCCATTTAGACTTGGTGTTACAACAGCTTGCCGATTACACCGAAAACCGTTTTACAACACAAAAGCAAATTCAAGGGGCATTAATTTATCCTATTATTTTAACAACTTTAGCAATTGCGATTGTGGTTGGTTTATTAACCTATGTTGTGCCTGATATTGTTAAAGTATTTACCAACTCTCATCAGCAATTACCTTTTTTAACACGTGCATTAATTGCCACCAGTAATGGGGTAAAAACTTTTGCACCATTAATTGTATTGGCCTTAGTGGCTGGTGGTTGGTTGTTTAAAAAATCGCTAGATACCGATAAAGGTCGTTATGCTTTTGATGGCTTTGTTTTGCGGGTTCCTTTAGTGAGACGCATTTCTAAAGGTGCAAATGCTGCGCGTTTTGCCAGTACTTTAAGTATTTTGAGTAAGAGTGGTGTGCCTTTGGTTGAAGCTTTGTATATTGCTGCGGCTGTTGCTAGCAATTGGCATATTCGTGATGCAATTTTAGAAGCTGCTGTAAAAGTCACTGAAGGGGGAAGTATTAGTGGCTCTTTAGAAAAAAGCCGCTTTTTTCCACCGATGATGATTCAAATGCTCAGAAGTGGTGAAACGGGTGGTGAATTAGATGAAATGTTGGCTCGTTCTGCACAAATGCAAGACCGAGAGTTATCATCGTTAATTACGACAATGGTTGGTTTGTTTGAACCATTAATGCTATTAGTAATGGCTGGTGTGGTGTTAATTATTGTCTTGGCAATCATGTTGCCAATCGTTAGTATGAATAGTTTAGTGCACTAATAATATTTATAAATCAAGATATTAATTTAAGTATTTTGATGGAGAAATGACATGAAGAAGTCCCAACAAAGTGGCTTTACTTTAATTGAAGTGATGGTTGTTGTTGTTATTTTGGGTATTTTAGCGGCTGTGATTGTGCCGAATGTGATTGGTAAAGATGAACAAGCACGTCGTACCTTAGCAACGAGTAGTTTGTCTAATGTAGCTAATGCACTTGAAATGTATCGTTTAGATAATCACAAATACCCAACAACTCAAGAGGGTTTAGAAGCCTTAGTTACCAAGCCTGCTTCTGCTAAAGTTTTTCCAGCAGGAGGCTATTTAAAAAGTATTCCTAATGACCCTTGGGATAATCCTATTCAGTATGTTTCACCGGGTGCGAACGGCAAACCTTTTGAATTGTATTCGTTTGCCAGCGATGGACAAGAAGGTGGCGAAGGAGACAACGCTGATATTTATTACAAATAATGAAGATGATAGCACGTCAACAACAAGGCTTTACCTTAATAGAAGTGCTTTTGGTGGTACTACTGATAGGTATTGTCAGTGGTATTGTCTTGTTGGCGGCTAGCCCTAATGATTCTTCGCGAGTTGTTGCTACCGAAACTGAGCGTTTGGCTGAAGTTTTGGTTTTAGCAAGTGAAGAAGCGATTAATAATAATCAACAAATGGGCTTGTTATTTGATGAGCGTAGCTATCGGTTGATGGTCTTGGATGAAACTAATCAACGTTGGCAGGAAAGTAATGAGCCTTTATTTGCAGCTTATGAACTACCAGAAATTGTTAATTTGCATTTATTAAAAGACGATAAAGACAAGCTCATCGTGTTAGATAAAGATAAAAATAATAAGCAAGATGATACGCAGGCGATTACACCACAATTATTGTTTTTATCCAGTGGTGAAAGTTCTTCGGTTGTATTAGAAATAGCCAGTGAGGATGGTAATAAACAACAAATCTCTGTTGACGATTTAAGCTCTGTCACGTTGGGGAATCAAGCACCTGTTGAGCAAAGTCGATGAAAAATAAACAACGTGCTTTTACATTATTAGAAGTATTAGTGGCTTTGGCCGTGTTTTCGGTGGCGGCTATTTCTTTAATGAAAGTGAGTGAATCACAATTACGTTTAAGCCAACGTATGGAAGAAAAAACCTTTGCCCATTGGGTTGCCTTAAATATGATTACTGAAATGCAGGGTAGTCAAGATTGGCCAAATATTGGCGAGCAAACAGGCAAAGTGAGTATGGCAGGACGCGAGTGGAAAATGGTAGTAAAAACGCAAGCGACACCTGTTAGTCGTGTACGACGTATTGAGATTACCGTTGGTTTAGCACCCAAAGATTTTACTGATGACATGGAAAATTTGACCATGTTAACGGGTTTTATTGAGCAACCTTCTGGTATGGGAGGGGAGCCGTGAAACAACGAGGTTTTACTTTATTAGAATTATTAGTTGCAGTCGCTATTTTTGCCTTATTAGGTGTGGGTAGTTATCGTTTGTTGGCAAGTACCATTTCAACAAGAGATGCTGCACGCACACACGATTTGGCATTAATGCAGTTACAACGTACATTTACGGTAATTAATCGAGATTTAGCACAAGCGACGGCTCGACCCATTCGGGATCAATATGGCGATACTGTGCCTGCATTGCAATTAAAAGATAATAATTTAGAGTTAACTCGTGCAGGTGTGCCTAATCCGCTTAAACAAGTCCGCAGTGATTTGCAAAGAGTCAGTTATCAACTTAATAATAAAGGTGAATTAATACGTTCTTCTTGGCAACAATTAGACCGAGATCGTGGTGTTAATCCGCAACAAACTATTCTATTAACTAAAATAAAAACAATGACATTAAAAGCATATAATCCAACGGGTAGTGCTAGTCCTGAATGGCCAGTTGCACAAAGTTATAATAAGCCACCTGTCGATACCTTACCACGCAGTGTTGAGATCGTCGTAAACGTTGAGCCTTGGGGAGAGGTTAGACGTATTTTTGCTTTGCCACAACAATTAGAAAAAGAGCAAAAAAGTGCCACACAATAAACAACAAGGCGTTGCCTTAATTACGGTATTATTGGTGGTTGCAATGGCTATGGTGTTGGCTGTTGCAATGGTAAAGAGTCAACAGAGTTTATTGCGTCGTTCCAGTAGTGTGTTTAGTCAAGATCAGGCTTATTTATATACTTTAGGGGCAGAGTCGTTTGCCAAATCTATTTTGCAAGACGATAAAGATAAAGATAAAAACAAAAATACACCCCAAGATAGTTTAAATGAAAATTGGGCGAAGAAAATTCCTGCTTTTCCCGTAGAAGGTGGTTTTGTGCAGGCACAAATTGAGGATTTACAAGGCAAATTTAATTTGAATACGATTTGGCAAGAGGGGCAAATAGATATGGCGGCTGTGACCACATATCAACGTTTATTGGTTGCTCTTGATATATCGCCTATGTTAGTGTCACCCATTATAGACTGGTTGGATACCGACAACTTACCTTATGATAGTGATGGTGCAGAAGAAGATTGGTATTTGCGCCTAAAGCCTGCCTATCGTGCGGCAAATCATCCGTTTGTGTCGATAGAAGAATTAGCCTTATTGCGCGGTTATACACCAGAAATTGTGGCTAAACTTAAACCGTATGTGAGCGCGTTACCTGCCAAAACAACGATAAATATTAATACAGCATCTGATGTGGTTTTGGCCGCTTTAAGTGATAATTTAACGCTGAATATGGCCAAAGATATGGTTAGTCGGCGACCTAAAGAAGGATATGGCTCTGTAGATAATTTTATGCAGTTGTCAGAGTTTGCAAATCTTTCTCAAGAAGATAAACAAAAAATTAGTAAATTAATTGGGGTAAGCTCGGGGTTTTTTAGTGTTTTAGCTGAGTCAGAAATTGATAATCGTCGTCGGATTTTGCAAGCAACGGTTGCTTTTGATGAGTCAAGTAATGCACAAACTATTCGCCGAGATTGGAGCCAGCAATGGCGTCCGCAAGTAAAAATATCGTCTTCAACAACAAGTAAGTAACAATGGATACTCTTTATATTCGTATTCCGACAATCAATGGTTTGTGGCAAGGTTGGTTGTTAGCCAATAACAGCACACAAGCAAAAGTATTAAGCCAACACGAGCTTGAGGCGATTATGGCTGCAAAAGCAGCTAATATGCGCATTCACTTGTTGTTGCCAACATCGGCTTGTGTCATTGCGCCTGTTAATATCACCAAACAACAACTTAAACAATTAAGCGAAAATGACATCGCTTATTTATTGGAAGATCAAGTATTAACCTCTGTAGAGCAGTTGCATTGTGTCTATCAAAGTTTAGATGAGCAGCAAGCCTTAGTATTGGCGATTCAACAAAATGTTTTAGATGATTTATTACAACCTTTTAAAGATATTCAAGGCGAGTTGTTGTGTGCAGTCCCTGATATCTTTTTATTACCCGTTAATCCTCAAGGTTGGTCATTATTGGTGGATAATACCGATTGTTGGTTGCGTTTAAATCAAACATGGGGTGTACGTTTGGAGGCAAATGCTGCTGTTGCGTTATTAGATAGTGCATGGCAAGAACATCCAACATCTCACATACAAGTTTATGGTGAAGTATCAACAGATGTTCAAGCATGGTTAAAAATGCAAGATAACTTGACCATAGATGTTTTGCCAGAGTTAGATTGGACAAATCAGTTTTCTCAAATTCACAATAAACATCCTTTTAATATGCTTAAAGGTGATTTTGCGGTAAAAACAAAATCTTCTTTATCAGGTTATTGGCGTTATGCTGCTATTTTTGTGGGTATTGCCTTTGCTACACAGGTTGGGTATGACAGTGCTAGATTATGGCATTACAATAAAATGATTAAGCAAACTAAAGCAGAAAGCACAAAGTTATACAAATCACTGTTTCCTGAAGAGCAACGTATTGTTAATTTACGCCGACAAATTGAATCACACTTGGCAGAACGACAAAATGCAGGTCAGGGATTTATGCCTATTGCGACACGTGTAGGCGAGGTATTGAATACTGGTAATTGGCAAACACAACGGATGGACTTTGATAATAACGGCTTATTATTAGAAGTTGATGCAATGAGTTTGAGTGATTTGGAACAATTGCGTCAGCAATTAAGTGGACAAGGTTTAAATACTGAAACCTTAAGTGCCAATAGCCAAGGCACAGGAATTCGTGGTCGTTTACGTATTACCGAGAATAGCTAAAATGCCAGCAGTTATTGAACAATATTTAGCAAAATTAAGTCCTAGAGATCGTATCGCTGTTCTTGTGTTGACTTTGTTTATTGTCGTGTCTTTATGTGGATTAATGGCACTCAAATTACATCGTGCTGCTGAAAAAGCTCAACAACAAGCGATGCAAGAAAAAGAATTATACACTTGGTTTCAAGCCAATTTACCTGTATTAAGTCATGGTAGTAGCTCAAATAATGGTATGTCCGTTTTAGATACGGTTAGTGCGAGTGCAGGTGGAATGGGGATTAATATGAACCGTTTTGAGCCAGATGGTGAACAAGTGCGTGTTTGGTTAGAAAATACCGATTTTGCTAAAGTAGCAAGCTGGTTACATACCCTTAGCCAACAAGGTGTAAAAGCGCAAGAAGTTCATTTTGAACAAAATAATAAGGGTTTGAGTGTGCGTTTAGTCTTTGGACGTTAAGTTTAGAGACTAAATTTTTAATTCTCTAAAATCACTAATTTCTGCGCCTCGCTCCCACCATTCCATAAAACGTTCACGCATTTGTTGGGCATAAGGAGTGCCTTTAGGCAGTAGAGATCCTTGCCAAGGATCACGATTAATGCAGCGTAATAAACCTATACTGTCAGTAATCATCACAGCTTCTGCATGCTCTATATCGTGTTCATGCAATTGACGTATTTCGATTAAACTGGAAATGCGCCGCATTAATTTAATCACACGATGGCCATCCTCAATGGCTAATTGTGGGTCAGCGATTAAAATTTTTGTACTTGTATAACGACTAGAACGTGCAAAGGCTGATAACGCTTCACAAAATGCCTCATTATCAAAGCGTTCGTGTTCTAAATCAGGACTGACAATCAAAATCTCACGTTGAGCTTCAGCTAATAATGCAATCGCAGCCTGTTGCATCATAAAAAGATGTTTTAGTTCTATACGAATATCGGTATGGCCTAATTGAAATTGTGGAATTAGCTCGTCACTAAAGACAATTTTTGGCCGCTCAATTTGGCTTGTTTCACTCGCTTTAATAATGGTTAAATGCTCTATGTCTGGAGCAATAAACTCGATCAATCCATCGTCTTGTTGGCTGGATTCGGTGTTTTCTTGTGGTATGTTTTGCATAACTCGAACACTTGAGGCTGTTTATTGTTTAAATTATAGCAGGTGAAATGGCTAAATCCTGATATATACATTCGATTAATACATTATTGGACAGAGATTGACAGTTAAACTTAACCGCCAAAAACTTTTCAATAACATGGATGTTACTTACACAATGATCACTGAGTATGTTGGTTGTAAAACTTCCACCTTTGGCTAATGCCATAGGCAATAATAATTGATCGGCTAAATATTCATCAACAGCCGCTGAGCTGCTCAAAAAATGTTTGGCTTCTTTGGCTAATAGCGTGGCGACTTTTTCGGCACTAACCCCATATTCGCCAAATCCTGTAAAAACATTAGTCACATGTTCATCGGCAAATGCTAATAACAACACATTGCCATTTCCTAAAGCCCGTACCGCTTGGATGCGACATTGTTCCGCAGTTAAACCCAATTTAGTTTGTAAACTGGCTAGTTCACGTTCAGCAATATGGCTTGGCAAATTACTAATCACACTTGTTGCAAAACGTTGTTGTTCTTGGCCACGTTCAATTAATACCTGATGTTACGCAGCGTGTAGTATTTGCAATTGGTCATATGCCATTCTTGAGGCCTTCAGCATCAACTTCATTCTTAATGCGAAATGATTGAGCTTGTGTTTTATTTTAAGACGCTCCAACTTAAATACGGCATAAATAGCCATAAATACATGATTATTTTGAGTGGTCACTGTGCGTGTAGGTGATTTAGCCAGTCCTGCATTTGACTTTAAGGATTTATGAAACTCTTCTACCTTCCATCGTTTTTGATAGAACGCAGCAATCGTGTCGCCATCACACGTTAAATCACTGCATACCAAATTCAATCTGCCTGTGCTACCGTCTTTGTTTGTAAAGACTCGCCGTACTAAAAGAACTTCCTTTTCAAAGCCCTTCAGCCAACCACGCACAGACTCTTTATCCGATAACGCCAGTGAATCCACCCGTACAAAGCGACCTTGCGCTTTGTCTTCTGCTGACAAGGCAACCAATCGATTGTCTTTAAGCGCAGCCACAAAGTGCTTCTTTTTCTTCAATATGAACTCAAAGTTTTCTTTAGAGGCAAACCAACTATCCATCAGAATATATCTAAATTTCAATTGGTTACTGATGTTACGCAGCGTGTAGTATTTGCAATTGGTCATATGCCATTCTTGAGGCC
>ERZ650309.308-NODE-308-length-24665-cov-5.401544_pt1 | contig 24665 bp, 23 predicted proteins | sample MGYA00376245_ERZ650309 | MGnify/ENA primary metagenome ERZ650309 (study PRJEB26733, sample SAMN07839294) | wastewater metagenome | biome: urban; feature: wastewater treatment plant; material: waste water | place: USA: North Carolina | collected 2016-04-26 ...
TTAGAGTACAACGGTTTTCGAGACCGCCCGATTCAGCCACTCTCGCACCTCTCCGTAAATAAAATTATTGTCTAAACTACTCCGGCAAAACATCCGTTAATTCGTTAACTTTGTTTTTTCGCCGCTGTTTGAAAAAGACCTGCATTAATTTGCGGGCTTCCTCGGCTCTGACGCCGGAAGTAATTTCAACTTGATGATTCAAAGAACTGTTATTGCAGATTTGGAAAACGGAATCTATCGCACCCGCCCTGATTTCTGTTGCCCCATAAACCAAACGTTTGATTCTGGCGTTGACCATGGCTCCGGCGCACATAGCGCACGGTTCAATGGTTACGTACAACGTTGCATCCGTCAGCCGATAATTCCCAACACGCTTTGCTGCCATACGAATTGCCAGAATTTCAGCGTGGGCAGTCGGATCATTCAAACCAATTGGCTGGTTGTGTCCGTTTCCAATAATTTGATTGTCAAAAACTACGATTGCGCCTATCGGAACTTCGCCAGCGTCTCTGGCTCGCTGGGCTTCAGTCAATGCAAAGCCCATATAAAACTGATCAAGGAAATTCAAATCCTGAAGCGAGTTTGCCGCAGCCGTGTCGTCTTCCTTTGCTTGCTGACGGTTACCCATTGCTGTTCCAGTGCGCCAAAAAAGAAGCCGGATGGTACTGACGCAAGCAAGCTCTGTCAAGGCTGGCAAAATCGGGCTTTAACAGTTCACAGCTTTCCAAAAGCTGCGCTTGCTGGCTATTATCTCGCGCAATCGTAGTAACCATTCCATCTGACAAGCGAGAAACTTTATGCGGAAATTGTATTTATTGGCGGCCGTTTTGTTATTTGCGCTGCAAGCAGGTTCGGGAATTGGAGCACAAAAGAGTGTCGGCGAATTTGATGTGCTGATCAAAAATGGCACTGTGTATGACGGCACGGGCGGCAAACCGCGCCGCGCCGACGTGTTGATTCGCGGCGACAAGATAGTTGCGGTTGGCGATTTCAAAAATGCGAGTGCGAAAACCGTGATTGATGCTCGTGGCTTGGCTGTAGCGCCGGGCTTCGTCAACATGTTGTCGCATTCGTACAACTCGCTGCTGACAGATGCGCGCTCGCTGGGAGAACTCAGGCAAGGAGTAACGACACAAATTTTCGGTGAAGGAAGTTCGATGGGGCCGCTTACCGAAGAGATGAAAAAGCGGCGTGGCATCACGGCCTGGACTACGCTGGCAGAATACTTGAGCTATGCCGAGAAGAAAGGCATTTCACAAAACGTAGCTTCATACATTGGCGCAACGACAATTCGTGAATACGTCATTGGTTTGGAAGACAAAAAGGCGACGCCTGAACAGCTCAAACAGATGCGCGATCTGGTTCGGCAAGAAATGGAAGCGGGAGCGCTGGGCATCGGTTCGTCGCTGATTTACGCCCCGGCATTTTACGCGACGACCGAAGAGTTGATTGAAATGTGCAAGGTTGCGTCGCAATACAAGGGCAAATACATCTCTCACATGCGCAGCGAGGGCAATCAACTGATTGAAGCCGTAGAGGAATTGCTGCGCATCAGCCGCGAAGCCAACATTCCGGCGGAAATTTATCACCTCAAAGCTTCAGGCGAAGCCAATTGGGCGAAGATGGATCAAGTCATCAAGATGGTCGAAAAAGCCCGGCGCAACGGGTTGAAGATCACGGCGGATATGTACACCTACACCGCAGGTTCGACCGGATTGAATTCAACGCTGCCGCCGTGGACGCTCGATGGCGGATTCGAAGCATTGTTCAAACGGCTGCAAGACGCTGAAACGCGCAAGAAAATCGCATCCGAAGTTCGCACGCCGACCGACAAATGGGAAAACATGTATCAATTGGCTGGTTCGCCTGAGCGAATTTTGCTGGTCGGTTTCCGAAATCCTGCGCTTAAGCAGTATTTGGGCAAAAACATCGCCGAAGTCGCGAAGCTGCGCGGAACTGATCCGGTCGAAACGATTATGGATTTGATTCTGGAAGATCGTTCGCGTGTGGACACGGTTTATTTCATGATGTCGGAAGAAAACGTCAAAAAGCAGCTCAAGTTGCCGTGGGTGTCGTTCGGCTCTGACGCGGCGTCGATGGCTGCGGAAGGAGTTTTCCTGAATTCATCCACGCACCCGCGCGCTTATGGAAATTTTGCCCGGCTGTTGGGGAAATATGTCCGCGACGAAAAGGTGATCCCGATGGAAGAAGCCATTCGCCGGTTGGCTGCGTTGCCAGCGGCAAATCTAGGCCTGGATCATCGTGGGCTGCTGAAAGCGAATTATTTTGCCGACGTGGTGATCTTCGATCCGAAGACGATTGCCGACCGCGCGACCTTTGAAAAGCCACATCAGTACTCCGTCGGGATGCAGCATGTGTTCGTCAACGGCAAACAAGTGTTGAAAGACGGTGAACACACAGGCACCACTTCAGGGCGTGCATTGTGGGGGCCGGGCAAGATCAAATAAGATCCGCGCTGGTTCGGAACGATATTCGGACCGGGGGCTGTTTGCGGCGGGCTCGATTTTGTTCCTGCTGATTGATGAGGTGCATGCGCCACGATTTGCCGTATTGCCGGACAGGCGCAAAGCTTGGGGAGGTTTATGTTGTTAGCCAAGATCGTCAAATCGAATTCTCACGTGGATTATGCTGCTCGGGTTCTGGATCGGATGGAAACCGGCGGAGCGCCGGAAGCGGAGGATTATGGCTTCGGGCAGTTCGTCAAAATTTCTGTCAATAGTTGCGAAGTGGTCGGCGTGATTTATAACTCGCAGTTGATCAACCCGGAGTTCGGCAATTACGGCCCGCGGCTTTCGACGCCGCCGGATTTGAATTCAGTTTTTAGCCCTGATTACCTGAACGAGCAGGGAGTGATGATCGGAGTGTTGTTGCTTGGTTGGCGAGACGAGCAAGGAAATCATCAACGTGTGCCGCGCGTTGTGTTACCAATCAATTCCATGGTTGACACGATGACCGCGGATGAAGTTCTTCGGTTTCACGGGCACAAACATGGTTCGGTTCAGCTTGGATATTATTCGCACGTCACGACTCACGCCGGAGATTTCGCGTTTCAATTATTGACTGCCGTCGTCGATCAACTGGAAGGTTTGCTGGACGAACGCGAGTGTGCTCGTTTGAGCGTGTTACGTCGAACGTTGAGCTGGCAGCAGACAGTTGGTGGAATCAGATGAAATATGAAATCGGAGTGATGTTTCTTCATTCATCATTCCGACTTCGTCATTTTCCCAAAGGTGTCCACTTGCCGCTTTGCTTCAGTGCGAATTGTGGTTGCGTCAATTGGAATTGCTGTTTGAATTCGGGATTACGCTTCAGAAAGAAATCGCGTGTGCGGTTGTCGGCAGTGGTGATTCGCCAACGGCCGTCTTCTTTCAACAGGTATTGCTGAACTGAAACTCTGCCTTCTTTCACTTCTTCGCCGTTCATATTCATTGCTCGCTTCAAGTTTCCATAAATCGTCGTGTCCACGACGGCATACTCTCCGCGCTGCTGGATGCGGCCAATTTCCATCCGCTGAACAGTTAAAAACTGATCAAGCCGTTTCAAACTTTCGGCGAGCTGTTCGCGCGTCGTTTGTTTCTGAAGCTGCGACGGCAGAAAATTATGAAGCTCTGTGTATTTCTGCGCCTTGAGCAGAGAAAAGAAGTTTTGCACTGCGCTACGCGCATCCCCGGGGCTGTTTTGAGCTTGAGCGAGAAAGGACGTTGAGGCGATGACCAGAGCGCAGCAAATAAATTTCCGTATTGACATTGATACCTCCGAAAAGATCGAGCGAAAGTAAGGATTCAGGAAAGCGAATGAGTAGTCAAACCGTCGAAGTGAAAGCAGCAGGCGAATTTGCCGAAATAATGAAGCGTGATTGGAACCAGCGCGCGCAGGAAAACTCCAAGTGGTACATCAACACTGTTCGGCTGGATCAGACCGAAGATGAATTTGATGCGACGGGCTTGGGCGAGATCAATTCATTGATTCTGCCCGAACTGGTTTTAATGACCGGCAGACATGATCCCGGTGAACTGAAGTTTCTGGAAATCGGTTGTGGCATTGGGCGAATGACCAAACACCTCGCCAGCATCTTCGGCGAAGTTCATTCGACGGATGTTTCGGGTGACATGGTCCGGCAGGCGCGTCAACGGCTCGGCCATTTGCCGAACGTTCATCTGCACGAAACCAGCGGAGTGGATTTTGCCGCGTTGCCAAATGATTACTTCGACGTGGCGTTTTCGGCTTATGTGTTTCAGCACGTGCCCAGCAAAACGGTGATCGAATCAAACATTCGAGACGCTTATCGCGTCGTCAAACCCGGTGGAATCGTCCGCGTTCACACCAACGGCGTCGAAGCGCAGAGTTACGCCGAAGCTGAAAAAAACACTTGGGCAGGAGCGACGTTTACCGAAAGTGAAGCTCGCAATTTGGCGCGCGAACTTGGCGCACAACTCATCAGCGTTTACGGCGGCAACACGATGTTTTGCTGGACGATGATGCGAAAGCCGCGAAAGCCTGTTTCTTGCACGAAGGCACACGAAGAAAGCACGAAGAAGAATTGTCGAATTGAGTTTTCGGCGCGGGCTGACAACTCGGCGATCAGAAAAATTCCCACAGGGGGCGATGATGCCTGGTTGTCGTTGGTGGTTTCAGGTTTGGACAGGGAATCGGTTGATGCGAATAACTTGAAGGTGAACTTGGGTGGAGAGCTTGTTACTCCGCGTTATGTCGGAAGGCCCCGCCCGCATTTTGATGGAGAGTTGCAAGCACAATTTGGCCCGTCGTTTGATCAACTGACTTACATTGAAACTCGAATTCCGCAGGGAACGGCGAGCGGCAAGGTTGTTGTGAAGGTTGAGCTTGAAAGCGGCGACGTCTCGCCGAATTACGAAGTTGAATTGATTGAAGCTCAGCCAGCCGCGCCAAAGATTGTCACGGTCAGAAACGGGTTTGATTATCAAGCGGAAATTCACGCCAGCGGGCCGAAGTCTTTGCTACGTTTGTTTGTCGAAGGGCTGAATGAACTGGCGACGACAGGCAATGTAAAAGTAAAAGTCGGCGAGCATTTGATCTCGCCGACTTTTGTTGGCTTTGTCACCGACATTGCCAGTTACCAGGTTGATGCTCAATTGCCAGATGGAATTGCAACTGGCGCAACTACTCTTGAGCTGATTTTCAATGGCGTTGCTTCAGAAGCTGTCGCGATTGAAATCAAAAGCGAAGCCTGACGTCACGCCGCGTACGTGCGTTCGCGTCTGGCGTCCCATTTGATGTATTTGTTTTTGCGGAACGCTTCGGTTGCCATGCGGACAGCCACCACGCCGTAATACCCCGTCATCACGTCAGTTTTGATGGTTGCGCCATTGCGGATGGCATCCTGCAAATTGCGGTGATGCAACAGAATGTCTTCGCCACCAGATTTTTTGTGAGTGATGATTTCTTTGTCGCCGCCTCTGTTCATTCGGCCTTCAGGGCGAATGACGAAACCGTCTCTGGTAAATTCCAGAGTCGCTTCATGCCCGCGAATGACGTGCGGAATCGGTTCGGCGTTTGCCATTGAAGAGATCGCAATCACCGTCAAACCTTCCGGGTAATCCAGCATCATGTTGAAGGTATCTGGAACTTCCGCCACGCTGTCGCGAAATTCCCACTTGCCGCCCATACCCACGGCCCGGTCGGGGAATTTCAAATCCAACGCGCGAATGATTCGCGTGATGCGATGCACGAACAAATCGGTCGCAATGCCGCTGGAATAATCCCAATACCGCCTCCATTGCAAAAATCGCTGCGGATCAAACGGACGCTTGGGAGCCGAACCCAGAAAGGCATTCCAATCCAGATTGACGCCGGGTTTCACGTCTGTATCCGGCTTATCGGCATCACCCATGATCATATAGTCGCCTTTGTGATTGCGCGAATAATCAATCTGAGCCTGAATCGGGCGACCAATTTTTCCTTCTTTGATCATTCGGTTGGCGACTTCGTACGAATCGTCAGACAGCCCTTGCACGCCAACCTGCATTTTGACTTTGGATTCCTGAATCTTTTTGACGACCATCTTTGCCTGCTCAATAGACCACGTCATGGGTTTTTCGCAGTAAATGTGTTTGCCCGCATCGGCGGCGTCTATGGTCATCTTGGAGTGCCAATGTTCCGGCGTGACAATGGCGACATAATCAATGTCTTTTTGGTCCAGCAGCGCGCGGTAATCTTTGATTGGCTTTGCGCCAGTGGTTTTGGTGGCCTGATCCAGACGCTTTTGATAGATGTCGCAAACGGCGACGATCTCGACGTTGTCTGTGTCTTTCATCTTCATCAGCGAAGGAATGTGCGCGCCTTGAGCCAGGCCGCCACAGCCAATGACGCCTACGCGCAAGCGATTGTTCGCTCCCAAAACCCGGTTGGCGCTGGCAGCGGTGAGCAGCACGGAAGCTGTTGACGCAGAAACGAAATCACGACGAGTAATTTTAGAATTGTTCATGGTGCTCAAGTGAGGTTAAAGCACGTCCGCAATCGCTTCGCAGACGTAGCCGATGTTGTTGTCATTCATAGCAGCCAGACAAACGCGCCCGCTGCCAACGATATAAAGACTGAATTTTTCGCGCAAGGTTTTGACCGCTTCGGGCGACAAGCCGGAATAGGAAAACATTCCGCGCTGGTTTTTGATAAAGCTGAAATCCATCTCGACGCCTTTTTCGCGTAACATTTCGACGAACTTGCCGCGCATTTGCCAGATGCGTTCGCGCATTTCGGCCAGTTCGGCTTCCCATTGTTTGCGCAATTCCGCGTCGGCCAACACCATCGCCACAATCTGCGCTCCGTGTGAAGGCGGACTGGAATAGTTGGTGCGAATGACACGTTTGACCTGGCTCAGCACGCGTTTGGATTCTTCGGCGCTGGCAGTCACAAACGTCATCGCACCGACACGTTCGCGGTACAGCGCAAACGATTTCGAAAACGAACTGGCGATCAAACACTGAATGCCTGATTCGGCAAACGTTCGAACAGCAAACGCGTCCGATTCCAGACTGTCGCCAAAACCCTGATAGGCAAAATCCAGAAAGGGCACCAAGTCGGCTTGTTTGACTACGTCAACGACCAGGCGCCATTGGTCGTGAGTCAGATCAACGCCCGTCGGATTGTGGCAGCAAGCGTGTAACACGACGATGCTTTTGGCGGGCAAACCTTTTAGCGTTTCCAGCATGCCGTTGAAATCCAGCCCGTGAGTTTCCGGGTCGTAATACGGATAGCTATTGACCTTGAACCCGGCGGCTTCAAACAGCATCTGGTGATTTTCCCAGCTTGGGCTGCTGATCCACAGTTGCGAATCGGGCAGAAAGCGACGAAGAAAGTCCGCGCCGATTTTCAAACTGCCGGTTCCGCCAACACCCTGGACGGTGACAACGCGGCCTTCAGCAATGGCTTGCGAATCCGCGCCGAACAACAGTTTGGGAACTTCTTTGATATAGGCCGGAACGCCATCAATGCCGAAATAGGTTTTCGTGGCTTCTTGTTCCTGCCAGCGCTTTTGGGCTTCTTTGACCACGTTCAGCACGGGGACCTTGCCATTGGCGTCCTGATAAACGCCTACGCCAAGGTTCACTTTGGCCGGGTTGGAATCGTTGTTGAAAGCTTCGGTCAGTCCGATGATCGGATCGGGCGGAGCCAGTTCGATGTGCGCGAATGGAGAATTCTGCATTTCGCTTTGCGTATTCCTTTTCTATAAAAATGAAGTCGGTGATTGAATTGTGAGACGAGATTATGGCCGCAAGCCGTTTTCGATTCAAACAAAGCTCGAATATGAACCATCAAAATCCTTTATTTGCCCATTGATGACGCGGCTTTTATACTTCGGGTTTGGTAATGCCAACGACATTTGGACAAAACAACTGAGCAATATGTTATTCAACTTTACAACTGCAGGCGAATCGCACGGACGCGCTTTGGTCGCCACCATCGAAGGCTTGCCAGCCGGTTTGCCGATAGATCAAGACTTCATTAATCACGAACTTTGGCGGCGACAGCAAGGTTACGGGCGTGGCGGTCGCATGAAGATCGAAACGGACACGGTGCAGATTCTGACCGGAGTCCGTCACGGAGAAACGCTCGGTTCACCGATTGCCGTAATGGTTGAAAACCGTGACTTTCAAAACTGGCTGGAAGTAATGGCCGCCGAAAAGCCTGAACAGCCTCTGGAACGAGATCGAAAAGTCATTCGTCCGCGTCCCGGCCACGCGGATCTGGTTGGCGGAATGAAATATGACCGGCGCGATCTGCGCGACATTCTGGAGCGAGCCAGCGCGCGCGAAACCACCATGCGCGTTGCCGTCGGAGCGTTTGCCAAACAATTGCTCCGCGAATTCGGAATTGAATTGGCCAGCCATGTGATTCAGCTTGGCGAAATTTCCATCGCCAATCGTGAAGCCGATTGGGATCAGATCAAAGCCATTTACGACGACGTTATGTTGCGTTGCGTGGACAAACAGGCTGAAGCCGAAATGATTGCCCGCATTGATCAAGCAGGCGTCGAAGAAGGCGACACGCTTGGCGGAATTTTTGAAATCGTGGCCAAAGGGTGTCCGCCCGGTTTGGGGTCGCATACCAGTTGGAATTCTAAACTCGACGGGCAACTGGCTCAGGCGGTGATGTCCATTCACGCCACCAAAGCGGTTGAGCTTGGCGAAGGCGTGGCAAACGCCGCTTTGCCTGGCTCTCAAGTTCACGACGAAATTGGCTACAATGCGGACGAGAAAACTTTTTATCGAATGTCGAATCGCGCCGGAGGTTTGGAAGGCGGCATGACCAACGGCGAAGAATTGCGCGTTCGGGGTTATCTGAAACCGATTGCTACGTTAAGGAAGCGGTTGCGCAGCGTCCACATTGAAACCAAGGAAGTGATGGAAGCCGACTTCGAACGCTCCGACGTGACGGCGGTTCCGGCTGCGGGCGTGATCGGCGAAGCAATGGTTGCCATTGTGCTGGCCAATTCCATGCGCGAAAAGTTCGGGGGCGATTCGCTGCGAGAGATGAAGCGGAATTACGAAAGCTACCTACAACAGGTAAAGGAGTACTGAAAGAGAAGATGATTCTACCAATCGTGAAATATGGAGATCCGGTGCTGCAAAAAGCCGGAGAAGACGTCACTAACATTGATGGCCAATTAGCTAAGTTCATTGGAAATATGTTCGATACGATGTACGAAGCCAAGGGCGTAGGCTTGGCTGCGCCACAGGTCGCGCTTTCGAAGCAGCTTTTTGTTATGGACGTCAGCGCAGGCAAGGAATCGAAAGAGCGGATCGTTTGCATCAACCCCAAAATCGTTGACGCAAAAGGCAAGATTGTAGGCGAAGAAGGCTGTCTGAGTTTTCCAGGTATTTATCTGGAAGTCGAACGTCCTGAAACCGTTACCATTCAGGCAATTGACCTGAACGGCAAAGAGTTTACTTTTGAAGTCTCTGGATATGCTGCCCGTTGCGTGCTTCACGAAAATGATCACATCAATGGCAAAGTCTTCATTGAATATCTAAACCCATTGAAGCGCGAACTGGTTGGCAGAAAGATCAAAAAGAAGATCAAGCTGGGCGAATGGGAATGAAATAGCCTGATCAGCAGGAAACCACAAATGGCACGAAAGGCAATTTTTGCTCTTCGTGCCATTTATTTTTTTGTTTTATGTGTGAGTGTGATGTTTCATTCTTGACACAAGCAGGAAGGCGCACTAGACTGCGTTCAGCTTTGGCAAATTTCTCAGGTTGAATGTGCCGAAACAGAAGGAGGGTTGTAGTTATGTCATTCAACAAAATTACGATTGTGGGCTATCTGGGGCGCGATCCGGAACTGCGCTACACTCCACAGGGAACAGCTGTTTGCAAAATGTCTGTCGCGACCAGTGAACGTCGTCGCGGAGCCAACGGTGAAGAAGCCGAAGAACACACCACCTGGTTTCGAGTGACGGTTTGGGGACGCCAGGCCGAGCTGGCCAATGAATATCTTGGCAAAGGCCGTCAGGTTTACGTCGAAGGCCGGTTGCGGCTGGAAGAATACGCTGATCGCGAAGGTAATCCGCGCATCAGTCCCGAAGTCACGGCTACGGATATTCAGTTTCTTGGCAGCCGGAACGAATTTGCTTCGCCGCAAATCAGCAGCGTCGAAAATCGAATCGAAGTGGAAAATCAGAAATCGAAACCAACCGTGGCTGCAACTGCCAAGGCTGCGAAATCCAAACGCGCTTCCAGTCGTCCACTGGTTAGCATCGAAGAAGACGAAATTCCATTTTAGTCTTCCTAACGAGGTGTCTGTATGCAGATCGCCTGCAAACGATTCAGTTGTCAGAAAGCCGTGGAAGTCTGTTACTGGACGTGCAAGTACCGGCGCGATTGCAAGGATTGGCATAATGCACTGAACACCGAACCTGGAACGGAGGCAATTGCTGCGCAGTTGACACAAGCGTCCAAAAAATCCGGACGAGCCTTCGATCCGCAAACGATGGTTTTGACCTCTCGCTCGAAAAAGAATCGCGCTGTCGTAATTTCCAAAACGCCGATTGCTCACTTACAATCCGACGGCTTTTCAACGGCTCGTGGCGAATCGGAATTCAGCGATCAAGGCGAGTCAATTCCAAACCACTTCACCAATATCAACTTCGGAGAGGTCAAAGAAACGATGACTGAAGATAATCTCGACACCCCAACAACGGAAACTACGGCAACAACAGAAACTGCGCCCGGCAATGCCAGCAAGCCGGCGGCGGCCAAAACTGCGAAACCGAAACCGGTCGCTAAGCCAAAACCGGCTGCTCCGCCAGCCAGTGGCCCTGTCTTTTTGCTGCTTTACCCGAACGGCAAGTACAAGGAATTGCGCGAATCTGAACTGAACACGGAAGCGGCAGACGTTCTGAAAGACCCGTCATTGCGATTGGTCAAAGCTTTGCCGCTGATTCCGCAGATCAGCTTCAAATCCGTAGATGAATAGTTCTGACGAATTACCAACGAGGCAACACCACTACCATCCTCAAACTTGAAGCCTCAAGGCAACGCAATTTGCCTTGAGGCTTTTTTTCAGCCGCCAGTTTGACTTGATTCGCCACAGACTCCTAGACTGCACAGCTAGTTCAAGCTTACTTATCAAACCATCGCACTTATGAAACTCATTTTTATGGGGACGCCGGAATTTGCCGTCCCCTCGCTGAAAAAGCTGATCGAAGCCGGTCACGAAGTCTTTGCCGTCTTCACGCAACCCGACCGGCCGGTTGGACGCAAGCAGATTGTCACGCCTCCGCCTGTAAAAGTCTTTGCCGCGGAACACGGCATACCGGTTTACCAACCCACCAAGATCAAAACAGCAGAAGCCCGTGCGGAAATCGAGCCGTTGCTTCAACAAGCCGATGCCGGAATCGTTGCAGCGTACGGACGAATTCTGCCGGATTGGATGCTGAATGCTCCACGGCTGGGATGCATCAACGTGCATTCGTCAGTGTTGCCGAAATATCGCGGAGCTGCGCCGATTAATTGGGCGATTGCTTACGGCGAAATCGAAACCGGTGTGACGATTATGCAAATGGATGCTGGAATGGATACCGGAGCAGCACTGTTGCAAGGAAAAACAGCAATCGGTCCGCACGAAACGGCTGCGGAATTGACACCGCGCTTGGCTGAGTTAGGCGCTGGATTGTTGGTTGAAACGCTGGCAAAACTTGAACGTGGCCAAATTACACCGATGCCGCAAAATCATGATGAAGCGACTTATGCGCCGATTCTGAAACGAGAAGACGGCCAGGTGAATTGGACGTTGACGGCACCCGAAATTTTCAATCGTCAACGCGGTTTCACTCCTTTTCCGGGCTGTTACACCTTTCTGGGCGATCAGCGGGTAGAGTTGATTGCCATTGCCGCCGTCACGGCAACTGCTGAAAGCCATCAGTTTCAACCCGGCACGATTTGTGAAGTAGAAAAAGATCATTTCTTGGTTGTCTGCGGTGGCGACACTGTGTTGCGTGTGATCGAAGTTCAACCGGCTGGCAAACGGCCAATGCCCGTGCGCGATTTTCTGAATGGCGCGAAGCTCTCCGTTGGAACCGCATTCAAGTCGGCGGAGGCCGCGCAATTATGAAAACCAAACTTCCGCTTCTTTCCCCGGCTCGCGTTGCAGCCTATGAAGTGCTGGAACGCGTCATCACGCAAAACGCTTTTGCCAGCAATCTGCTGTCTACTTCGCGGTACGACAAACTTTCGCGCGAAGACCGCGCCCTGTTGCAAGAATTGACGATGGGCGTATTGCGTTGGCAAGGCAGATTGGACTTTTTGATTGAGCGCCATACTCGCCGGGAAATAGACAAGCTTGATCTGGAAGCCGTCATTGCATTGCGATTAGGGCTGTATCAACTGTTGTATCTGACACGCATTCCAGCCTTTGCCGCGATCAATGAATCCGTCAATCTGGTTAAAGAGCACGGCAAAGAGAGAGTTGCTGGGCTGGTGAATGGCGTGTTGCGCAGCGCACAGCGCGAACTTGAATTCAACATTTTGCCCAGCAGCAAAAGCCTTGTGCATCGTTTGAGTGTTGAAACATCTCATCCGGTCTGGCTGGTCAAACGCTGGCTGGCCAGGTTTGGAGAAGACGAAACGCGAAAGATGGCTTTGGCCAATAACGAAGTTCCGAGCGTTTCTTTTCGCTTTAATCCCAAACGAAAACCCGTCGAAGAGGTGAAAGCCGAATTCGAATGGCGCAAAATCAATGTCCGCCCCTCCGCTCTGACGCCCGAAGCCTACGTTCTGGAAGACGGGAGCTTGTTGGGAAAATCTGACCCGGTTCAACAAGGTTGGGTGTATTTACAAGACGAAGCTTCGCAATTGATTGGCAGATTGGCTTTGCAGGTGGTCGCTAAAAATCCAGCGGCAACGGTGTTGGATCTTTGCGCTGCGCCCGGCAGCAAAGCAAACCTTATTGCTTCGGAGTTGACGACGGAAGCGTTGGTTGTCGCGGCTGATCTTCACCAGCACCGATTGCGAACGATCAAGGAACTGAGCGCCAGGCTGGGTATTGAAAACATCAACCCGATTCGATTGGACGCCGCGCGCGATTTGCCGTTTGCGCCAGAAGCATTCGACCTGGTTTTGCTGGATGCGCCTTGTTCAGGTTTGGGAACCTTGCAACGCAACCCGGAAATCAAATGGCGAATGAATGAAACCAAAGTCGCGGAGCTGGCTGAGTTGCAAAAGCAGTTGTTGACCAAGGCTTCGGAACAGTTGAAACCCGGCGGCACATTGCTGTATTCGGTTTGTTCCACCGAACTTGAAGAAGGGGAAGAAGTTGTCGCCTGGTTTCGTCGCCAGCATCCCGAATACAGCGAAATCACCCGCGAACATTTGAGCGAATTGGGGAAAGTTCCAGCGACGTTGCTGACTTCAACGATTGGCGCGCGCACGTTCACTCATCGTCACGGTTCGGAAAGTTTCTTTCTGTGCGTGCTTCGAAAAGGAAATCAGTAGGAAAAAAGAAGAATGAGCTACACACTTAGAAGCGGGCTGAACGTTCCCGCAGTCACGGCAGTTGACGACGCTGGCCGAGTCATCGAAAAAGAGCAGCGTTTGATCTTTCGCCATTTGGTTCAAAACGGTCGCGGAGCCGATGTGATTTTCGGTGTCGGCACCACCGGCGAATGGAATCGTCTGGCCAACCCGGAACGATTGCGGATCATGGAAATCCAGGTTGATGAAGTTCGCTCAATCAACAAATCTCTTGCCAACCACCAACCACCAACCACCAACCACCGACCCGTTGAATCCTGGCTGGGCGTCAACGGCAAAACCCGCGCGGAAATTCTGGAAAATCTGGACGCAGCAATCCAGCTTGGCGCGGATGCTGCGGTGATTGCTCCGCTGGCGATTGAAGATTTGCCCGAAAGCGAAATCGTTCGATTCTTTCAGCGCGACCTGACCAATTTGTTGGAATCGCAAAACAGCAACTTGCCGGTGTTTTTGTACGACAACGCAGACATTGCTGCTGCGGGCCAACCGCCACATATTCGCACGCACATCGTCAAACACTTAAGCCGCTTGCCGTGGGTTCGCGGGTTGAAAGTTTCGGCTCCGCGCCACGTGCTGGGCAATTACACGCGCGCCGCATTGCATTACAAACAACCGGGCGAGTTCGGCATTTACATCGGCAACGCGATGCTGATTTTTGAACTTTACCGCCCCAGCCACACGTTGATGGATCGGTTCCGCGAAGGTTGGCGCGATTATTTGCTTAGTGACACGCCACCAATCGGAGTCATTTCAGGCCCCGGCAATTGCATGCCGCGCGAATGGCAAAAGGCTTGGCGCGTGTGTTGGGCAGGCGATGAAGAATTGACAAACGTCTATCACGACATTTGCCAACGGTTTGAATCCATCTGTGCATTTGATGAAAACGGCAAGCGCGTGAAAAAGACCATCGCTTGTGTGAAGTACGCGATGGAAATTGACGGCGCCATTTCTGTCAGCAACGTCGCGCGCGGAACTGGCGCACTGACCACTGACCAACGCTCATTGTTCAAAGAACGTTACCTGACGCTGCGCGAATTTGTGAAGCAAACGATCGAGCCTGTATGGCAAACGCGAGCATAAGGCCCAAACGCGAGTCACACATCAAGTTCGGGCGATGAAATCAACCACGACTTTCGCCAACTCTTCACCTTTATCTTCCTGAAGAAAATGCCCTGCGCCAGTAATGGTCGTGTGTAGTTGACCGGTTGTGCCGGGAATCAGTTTTTGCAGCACAGCATCGGCTCCGCGTGTGACCGGGTCGCTGTCGCTGAAAGCCGTCAGAAACGGTTTGTTCCACTGCTTCAACACTTCCCACGCTTTCCGGTTCGCTTCGGAAGCCGGATTGTCTGGCGAAGTCGGAACCAGCAATGGGAACTGGCGCGCTCCGGCTTTGTACGTGTCGTCGGGAAACGGAGCGTTGTACGCTTCAATCACTTCTGGCGAAAGTTCCGTTGCACAACCGCCTTTGATAATTCCGCCAACGTGGAAGTTTTCGACCGTTTGGGAATAGTGCTGCCAACGCAAAAAACCTTCGCTGGGTTTTTGATCGCCGGTTGGCAAAAACGTGTTGGCTGCAACAACTCGAGCGAAACGATCCGGATTTTCAGCCGCGATCCGCAGCCCAATCAATCCTCCCCAGTCCTGACCAAAGAACGTGATGTTGTTTAGTCCCAGGGCATTGACGACATCTGTCATCGTGTCCACGTGAAGTTGGTAGGTGTAATCTTCGCGGCGGATGAGCTTGTCCGAACGGCCAAACCCAATCAGGTCAGGCGCGATAATTCTGTGTCCCGCAGCGACAAGAATCGGAATCATCTTCCGGTACAGGTAACACCACGAAGGTTCACCGTGCATCAACAACACCGGCGCAGCTTCGCGTGGGCCTTCGTCCAAATAGTGGATTCGCAGTGGCGTGTTTTGATAACTGATTTCGACGTAATGCGGCGCGAAGTTGAATCCAGCCAGATTGGTAAATCGTTCGTCAGGAGTGCGCAGAACGTTCATCGTTGAATCCCTTCTTGAAATTGAGCAAAACTTGACAGCATCTTTAAGCGGAGAATAGACTGACCGCTCGGTAAGTTAATCAACGGCGCGGCATTTTATGCGCCATTTCTCTTCAAAAGCAAAACGTCATCATGAATATCATCGTTTGTCTGAAACAGATTCTCGATCCTGAGATTCCCGTGCGCGATTTCCGCGTGGACGCCGAAAAACGCGAGGCCGTTCGCGGCAATGCCAATCTGGTCACCAACATCTTCTGTGAAAACGCGCTGGAAACGGCGCTGCAGCTTCGTGAAAGATTGGGCGAAAAATCCGCGCCGGACGCCAAAATTACCGCGCTGATTTTTGGAGCCGACAGCGCCGAAGATTCGTTGCGCAAAGCCCTGGCGATGAAAGCCGACAACGCTGTGTTGGTTGTGAATGACGGCGCGTCGAATCCTGATCCGCTGGCCGTGGCGCAAGTGCTGGCGGCGGCAATTCGCAAACTCGGCAGCTTCGATCTGGTAATGGTCGGGCGCGAATCCGGCGATTGGGGCGTAGGTCAAACCGGCGGCTTGCTGGCGGAAGAACTTGGCTGCGCGTCGGTTTCGTTCGTGGACAGCATTGAAAAAAGCGGTGACGGCTTATTGTTGAAACGCCAAACCGACAATGGTTGGGAGCGTGTTGAAGCGAAAACGCCGCTGGTTGTCACGGTCACGAACAACGATCAGAACGTCCCGCGCATTCCGAAAACCCGCGACATTATGATGTCTTCGCGCCAGCCGATTACGAAGCTTTCCCTAGAAGATATTGGCGTGAGCGCTGCCGAAATTCGTGCAGGCGGCAGTTATTACGACATCGTCGAACTGGCCATCCCGGTCAAAGACATCAACTGCGAATTCGTCGGCGGAGACACGCTGGAACAGAAAGTCGGACAACTAGCGCAGAAAATTATCGAAGTCACTCGTGCTCTCTAAAAGATGTGGGACAAGCTGCCAGCTTGTCGTGGAATTCCATCAATCGCACTTTAGAGGAAATAGCGACAAGCTGGCAGCTTGTCCCACAAAGTTTGCGGAGGCGATATGAAACGACTGATTGCTTACTCGTTGATTGCCACAATTATCTTTTCGTTGACGGTTGGAAGCACCCCTGCGCTTTCGCAAGGCAAAGCTGCCGGTTTGCCCACCGCCAAGCCGGAAGAAGTCGGCATGTCGTCTGAACGGTTGGCGCGCATTCACACGGGGATGCAGCGGTATGTGGACAAAGGCTTGGTTCCTGGTGTGGTGACGATGGTCGCTCGACGAGGCAAAGTCGTGTATCTGGATTCGGTGGGGTATCGCGACGCCGAAAGCAAAGCGCCGATGACCAACGACACGATCTTTCGCATCGCTTCGATGACCAAACCGATTGCTTCGGTCGCGTTGATGATGCTTTACGAAGAAGGTCACTTTCTGCTCAACGATCCGATTGCGAAGTTCTTGCCCGAATTCAAAGACATGAAAGTCGCGGTTCCGGCTTCGGGCGATGATCGCATCGGAGTGCCGTACAAGCTGGTTCCGGCTGCGCGGCCGATCACCTTCAAACACGTGCTGACGCATACCGCCGGATTTGCCAACAGTTATCGCGGAATCACGCTGCCGGACTTCACCAAAACTGTTCAGATGGGCCGCAAGCCGAACGACACCATCGGTGATGCAGTTAAACGATTGGCGACCTTGCCGTTGAATTTTCATCCTGGAGACGCCTGGGAATATGGCAACGCTACGGACGTGGTTGGCCGATTGGTTGAAGTCATTTCCGGCATGACGCTGGATGAATACGTGCAGAAGAAAATCTTCGAACCGTTGAAGATGACCGACACGCATTTCTTTCTGCCGCAATCGAAGCTCACTCGCTTTGCCGCCGTGTATCAGCCCGACGAAAAGAACAACAACAAGATCAAATTGCTGGAAGCTCCGACAGCAGAAAGCCGTTTCGTCAAAGAGCCGCACGTCTACTTTTCCGGCGCTGGCGGAATGGTTTCTACGGCGGCGGATTACGTGCGCTTTCACCAGATGATGCTGAACGGAGGCGAACTGGACGGCGCGCGAATTCTTGGTCGCAAAACTGTGGAATTGATGACCGCCAATCACACTGGCAATTTGCCGATCTGGTTGACCGGGCCGGGCTATGGCTTCGGGCTGGGTTATCGAGTGTTGACCGATGTCGGCCAGGCCGCCGTGCCAAGTTCCGTCGGCGAATACGGCTGGGGCGGCGCGTTCTGCACGTATTTCTGGGTTGATCCGCAGGAAGAAATGATCGGAATCATGATGACCCAAGTCATTCCGTATACGCACATCAACATCCGTCAGGAGTTTCAGGTGCTGGCGAATCAGGCGATTGTGGATCGTGCGAACCGCGACCGGTAGGGAGCGTGTTATGAACAGCGAACAAAAAGCTCTGAAAAAAGAATATCAGCAAGGGCACACGCCGATGGGCGTGTTTCAGATTCGCAATATGGTCAACGAGAAAATGTTCGTTGGCTCGGCGCTGAATCTGCCCGGGATTTTCAATCGGCACAAGGTTGAATTGCGGATGGGCAGCCATAAAAACAAAAAGCTGCAAGCCGAATGGAACGAATTTGGCGCGGACAAATTCGCGTTTGAGATTTTGGACGAACTGACGCCGGTCAGCGACCCGCAACACGATTACCGCGAAGATTTAACGCAACTGGAAGATATGTGGCTGGAAAAGCTGCAACCGTACAGCGAACGTGGCTACAACGAACCGAAGAAAACGACGGAGCAGCGGCTAAGAATGATCGCCGAAAACCGTTTGGCTGCGGACCGGGCACGGGATGAATAAGCTGGGTACGCGATGCCTCCGGCTCGCGGTCTCGGTAAAACGCCTTTTCCTTTTAACTGCACCGCTTGCCAGGCCCGCACGCTGGAAGCGATGCATTCCTAAACAATTATGAGCAACGTCATCATTACTTTGTTTTCCGCCGCCGGATATGATCGCGCCGCGCAGGGCGTCGCCGGAGCAGGCCGCCGTTTGGCGGATCAGCTTGGCGGCAGATTACACGCGATTGTTATCGGTGCGGCCAATGCCGAACTGAATACTTCGCTGGCGTCTGTCGCTGACGCAGTTGTTTCCGCCGATCAACCCGAACTGGCCGAATATCAACCCGAAGCTTGTTTGGCTGCGCTGACAGAACTGTGCAAACAGATTTCTCCCGCCGCAGTGTTGATGAGCAACGACACGTACAGTCAGGAACTGGCTCCGCGATTGGCGTACAGGCTCGGCGGCAGCGCAGTTGGCGACGGCGTTTCGCTCGTGTCAGAAGGCGGCGCGATTCGCGTTCAACGAGCCGTGTACGGTGGCAAAGCTGTTGCTACGGTTCAATTGAAACGTTCGCCGGCAGTTGTTTGGTTGCGAGCGCGAGCCTTTGAAGTTCCGGCTTCGGCGTCAGGATCAGTGGCGACTGTCGCGGCGGCTTCAGTCAGCGTGCCGGAAGCAACGACGCGAATCATTGAACGCAAATCCGAAGCTACGGGCGAAGCTCGATTGGAAGATGCGCGCATCATCGTTTCCGGTGGGCGCGGGCTGGGCGGGCCGGAAGGCTTTGAAGGCTTACGAGAACTCGCTGGTATGCTGGGCGGAATGAATGCGGCTTCGCGTGCTGCGTGTGATTCGGGCTGGTGTCCACCGACCTGGCAAGTCGGCCAGACCGGCAAGAAAGTTGCGCCGGGTCTTTATCTGGCCGTAGCCATTCGCGGAGCCAGCCAGCACTTGGCGGGCATGTCCGATTCCAAAGTCGTCGCCGCCATCAACATTGATGCCGACGCGCCGATTTTCAAGTATTGCAGCTTCGGCATTGTCGAAGATTACAAGAAGGTCGTTCCGCTGTTGAAAGAGAAGCTTGCTGATTTACAACGATGAGTCTGTACAGCGCGCGGTAGCAAGCGGCCTCGATTTGAGCACGCTCCCTACCGGTCGCGGTACTGACTCAGCCTGCATTTATGAATCTCACTATCCCCACCCGCGAAGTCCTTTGGAACATCAGCCACATTTGGCTGATGTATTTGCTGTTTGTGATTGCGCTGGCAATTGCGGGTTACGGATTGTGGCGGCGCATTGCGGCGTGGCGGCGCGGATTGCCTGCTGAACGGTTTGACCGTCCAAAAGAGCGGTTGCAGCGATTGTTGAAACACGCGCTGGGGCAGCGGCGAACGATTCGGGAAAGATACGCGGCGGTTTTTCACACCTTCATTTACACGGGCTTTATCGTCTTGACGATTGCGACGTCGGTTGTGGCGGTCCATCACGATTTCGGATTGCCGCTGATGCAGGGCGCGTTTTACCTCTATTTCCAATCCTTCACCGTAGACGTTTTTGGCGCACTGGTTTTGATTGGAGTCGGCATCGCGTTCTGGCGGCGAGTTTCGCTGAAACCCAAAAAACTGGTGTACACAGACGAAGCCGAATTGATTCTGGGCACGATCTTTTTGATCGCGCTGACCGGCTTTCTGCTGGAAGGCTGGCGCATTGCCGCCATCTATCGCGGTGCAGAGCTGGTGATTCCGACGGGAGATACCGTCATTGCAGCGGATGACCGCGTGCTGGTGATCGGCAATCCCGAGATCCTTCCAGGGGTTGCAGAGCAGCTCCGCATGGGCGTTCCGCAGTTTCCGCTTCGCAACGGAAACCGCGTTGTGGTGTATCTGCCAAGCGGTCGAAACAAAGCGCTGGAACAGGAATCCGAGCAGCTGACGCTCAAGACGCGCGCCGCCGCGCTGCTTCGTCTGTATCCACGCGCGGAAGAGCGAAAGGAGATCATCGAGCATGCCCTTCAGTCGCACTCCTCTCGCAGTCCGCGTCATCAGCGAAAGACCTTTGAGGACATGCCACTCGATGGCGATACGCTGGTGTCTCATGTTGCGCAGCTGCGGACGCTTCGTCCGGGTCTGCTCGTGGCCGCGTCTCCGACGCGCACGATGCTTGAGCACATGTCAGGAAGGAATGGCGCTGCGGGAACGATCTGCAATGCGCTGCGCTGTCCGGTTCTGTTTTCAAACGGTGCGAAGGAATACGGACGGATCATCTATGTACTGCTTGCGGGGCTCACGGAACCGACGCTGACAGACACTGCGATTGATCTGGTTCGGATGCTCGGTCTGCCGCTGAGTCTCTTGCGTGTGTCTCTGCCCGAATACATGGAAGCGAAGGACGAAGCGACAGAGCAGACTGCAGCTGAGATCACGCGGCGCGCCCGTCTGTACGGAATCGGAATAGAGACCCTACGACTCGAAGGGAATCCGGTTCGCGAGATCATCAAAGCGGTGCGTTCCACCGATCTGCTGCTGATCGGAAGACATCCAAGCAGCCGTGACAGCTTCACTTCCCCTGACGTTGCGCTGCGGGTGGCCAGAGCCGCGCGCTGCTCGACGCTGGTTCAGACGAGTGTGCGATCATGATGGCGCATGAAAGTCGCTGGATTCCGCTGATTCTGCTTCTGTCCGCGAGCATTGTGGGACCGCTCGCTGCGGTGCGACTGCGCCTGCCGACCGCTGTGGTTCTGATGCTGATCGGAATCGGTCTGGGTCCAGCAGGAATCGGGGTTCTGACGGACAGTCCCAACATCTCGTTTCTATCGGAGTTCGGCTTCCTGGTCCTTCTGTTTATGGCCGGGATGGAGATCGACTTCGATGCAATTCGCGCTGCAGGACGGACTGCTCTGTGGGTTCCGCTCTTGGTGGTGGCCGGAATCTTTCTCTGTTCAGGCATCGGTGCAAAGCTGCTCGGACTCAACGGAATCGGTGTACTTGTCGTCGCTGCCATGGCGGTGGGAATGCCGCTTGCGGTGCTGAAGGAAACCGGACAAGCCAGCGCGCCACTGGGGCGTCACGTTATGCTGACCGGCTCACTCGGCGAGTTCTTTTGCATCTTGGGAATCACCGCGCTGGAGCTTACGTCGTCGGGACCAATGGGTTTTCATACCCTGATTCACATCCTGAAGATCTCTGCGCTGTTTGTGATGTTTGTCCTGATTCTGCGCTGGGTTCGTGCGCTGGTGTGGTGGCATCCTGAGCTGCTGCGTCGTCTGATTGGTCGTCATGATGTCGCAGAACTGGGTGTGAGAGTGGGACTCGCAGTGATGCTGCTGTTTGTGTTTCTGTCTGCGCTCGCGGGTGTCGAGCCGATCTTGGGAGCCTTCATTGGTGGCGCGCTGCTTGGCTTTGTGCTGCGTGACAAACACACCTTGGAATCGAAGATCGGCGCGCTGGGAAACGGTCTGTTTATCCCGATCTTTTTTATCGTGGTCGGTGTCCGTTTTGATGCACGAGCGCTCGATCTTCAGTCGATCAAGAGCGCGCTGGTGATTGCTTCGGTGGCAGGACTTGCGAAGATCCTACCGAGCTTGATCTTTGCGCGAAAAGGAACGTCGCTGCGAGACCGACTTGGGGCAGGCTTTCTGCTCTGTGCTCCGCTGACGCTGGTGGTTGCGATTGCCGCGATTGGACGGAACCTTCAGCTGATTGATGGACAGACCCAAGCGTGCTTCGTGCTCGTCGGTGTGCTGGTGTCTGTTGTGTTTCCTGTGCTGTTCAAGCTGCTGGTTCGCAACCGCGAGCAGGCCGCGCACTAACCATCGATTTTTTCTATGGAATGCGTGGAAACTATTCAGCGGGGGCGGGCTCTGCTTTGTGCGGAACCAGCTCTGGCGAAGGCAGCGTATCGCCAGGTCGCGTCTTGACGGTGGTGTACTTTCCGAGCTGTGCGCTGGGATCAAACTGACCGATTCCGTTGTGTAGCAGCTTGTCTGCAGACTGAAACGTGGTCAGTCCATCACCCAGCGGCTTCGCGCTGAGCAGCTCGGGCGTTACGGCGGTGGGATTTCCAGACAGCTCTGTCGGTCCCGCCATCGGGAGTCCTGCCAGCTTGGCCTTCATCATGGCGTCGGTGTAATCCCCCGCATGATTCTTGAGCACAGTCTGAAAGGCCGTCGCTTGATCTGCGATTTCCTGCGCATGATCGGTTCCGTTGATCACGCGGCGCGCATTGTAAAAGTCGGTCTTGCTGTCGTTGATGTAGTCGCCCATCTTGCGGCTGGTAAAGGTTCCATCGCGCATTCCCTTCACCGCAATGTGCGCAGCGATTCCTGGATCGGCAGCCAGCTCTGGATGATTCACCAGATCCACGGCTTCTCCGTTGTGCTGGTAGTTTTCCTTTTCCATTCGCTCGGTCCAGTCGGTGTAGTTGCGACGTCCCGTGATCTGAACCAGACCGCGACCATGGAACTTGGCTCCGTCGCCGGGCTGCGTGTTTTGCAGATCATCACGATGGCTGGAGTTCATTCCGTACTTCTTTTCAAAGTAGGAGTTCTTCCCAAACTCATTCATCCAGTTGCCCATGTGGGTCTCGCGCTTGGTGGTCGCAAGCTCATACGCATACTGGTTGATGTTGTTTACGCCATGCTCGGCATTTTCAGCCAAGAGATCCTTCGCTGTGCGACGAGCCGCCGGATACTCTGCTTTGGTCAGTCCTGATGCCTTCACCAGATCTTCGTACATCGCATCTGGGTTTGACTGAATCACCTGCGTCTTCACTTTGTGCGGCGTGATGGCTGTATCGCTGTAGTGAGACAGGGCAGACTCAACCGCTCCGCTGGGTGCTGCTTGGTTCTGTCCGCTCGTCGCTACGGCTTGACTGGTCGTCACTGGGCTCGGCTTTTCGACCAGCGCTGCTGGCTTTTCAAAAGCGGGCTTGGTAGCGACTTTGTGCGCAGGATCCTCAAACGCTGCCATCGGTGAATCTCCCTCTGTCTTCCGCTCGGTTATCGTCGCAGTGAGCGCAAAGTTGTGCGTCTTCGACGATGCCGCCCGCGAACAGAGAGGGCTCAGATATCGGATCTCTGTACTGCGCTAGCTCGACGGTCTTGTCGTGTCTGCGCGCATTCCGTACAGTGTCATCATGCTTGCGTTACAGCACACACTCCGTCCCATCGAACGTCCTGAGCTGTCTCCGATTTTTGTGATTGGGACAGGTCGTTCGGGAACCACGCTGCTTCGCCAGATGCTCAACGCGCATCCGCGCATTCACATCACGCATGAAGCGGCGTTTTATAGCTACGCGTGGCATGCCCCCAAGGACATCTCTGCCGACGAGTGGTTTGATCTCTACGCAGACACGTTTTCCTTTGCGTGGATGCGACTTGATCCCGAACAGATTCGACGCGCGTTTCCGCGCAATTTGTCGATGCATCAGCTGCGCGAGGTGTTCCTGGCCATCATGAAAGCCAAAGCGATGCAGGAAGGAAAGGTGCGCTTTGGTGAAAAGAATCCGCTCGATACGCAGAACCTCGGACAGATCTTTTCGGACTTTCCTGATGCACGGGTGATCTCAATCATGAGAGATCCTCGTCCGACGGTGTATTCGTTCAATCGGATGCCGTTTGGGACCACCAGTACGATGCTCAACGCGCAGCTGTGTCGCGTTCAGTTTGCGCACATCAAGCCGTTTCTCGATCGAATCTTGGAAGTGCGCCTGGAAGATCTAACCCGTGATCCCAGACAGATCATGCAGTCGATCCTCCACTTTGTGGGAGAGCCTTGGGATGACGCGGTGCTCGATCATGTGCAGCGCTCGCAGACCGACGATGTTCCGCCGATGCCATGGTTTGTGGGCGCCACCAAACGGAATCCGAACCAGCGCGAAAGCGGAGTCCGGGAAGAGCTTACGCCAGCGTGGACCCGCATCATTGAGTGGGTGAATCGTGAAGCGATGGAGCACTACGGATATGAGCGCGCTCCACTGGCGCATGAGCCGTCGCTGTTTGACTATGCATGGACGCTGGGCAGAGACATCAAAGGAATCGCGGAAGCGACCTATCGCTTGCTGGCGATGAAGCGGCTCATCGATCGTCACTTCCAAGGCAAAGAGCGCCTTGATCCGCAGCGTGGAATGGAAGAAAATGTCCGGCTCAATCCGCCGGCATGGCAGCACTATCCGTCGTTTTCCATGCCACAGGTTCCGAGGCTGGAGCACGTTTCCCAGAACATGCTCGGCCCCTAACATCTCGCTTGGGAATGCCGAACCGATGCGCAAACAGAGTCTGGATCGCTCGTCTTCATCGAAGAGTTTTCTGCTGCAGCTGGTGGACGATCCCAACTTGAT
>ERZ650309.309-NODE-309-length-24550-cov-6.537661_pt1 | contig 24550 bp, 28 predicted proteins | sample MGYA00376245_ERZ650309 | MGnify/ENA primary metagenome ERZ650309 (study PRJEB26733, sample SAMN07839294) | wastewater metagenome | biome: urban; feature: wastewater treatment plant; material: waste water | place: USA: North Carolina | collected 2016-04-26 ...
ATATTCCTAATATAGATATAAATCCAGTCAAAACCTGGACAACAAATGTTGCAAAATCAGTTTCTGACAGTGTGTCTGGCGGCATTTCGAAGATAAAGGATGAGGCTTCCATTATAGGAAACCAGGTTAAATCAACCACATCGGCTCTTAATAGTAAACTTGTTGATGCATTTGAAGCCACCAGAAAAATTGCTGCAACAGCAAAACAAGCTATGGTCAGACCAATCAAACTCAATATTCCAAATCCAAACATTTCATTCCCAAAAATTCCAGAGGGAGTGTACGATGGCATTTCAAATGTTTTAGAAGGTGGAAAGAGAGCTGTATCAACGTATACAAAAGCAGGCCTGATAGCGACAGCAACAATGACAGCTGGACATATTCCCATGCAGGGGCCAGCATTCAACCCAGTTGCTAAAATAACGCACGCCCAGTCATCAATGAGTTCTTCACAAATGACAAAGCCACTGACATCAAGCATTTCCAAATCAGCACAACAAGCTGGAAGTGCATTCAAACCAGCCAGACCAAAAACACTTGAGACTTCTATACCGCAACAGATAGCAAGACAAGATACTGAGTCATTAATTAAAAATCCATTAGAAGAAATATTTAAGTCTTTTGGGGCGACCAAGAAAGAAAAAATTATTCAACACGGACTTGATAAAAATAAATCACTTGGAGACAAGATATATAAATCAAGCAATCTAGATGATTTATATCCAGAGGTGAAAGAAAAAGCAGAGTTGTTTATTAAAAAAGCAAAAGAGCAAGGATTAAATCTAAAGATCTTGGAAACATTTAGAAATTTTAATCAACAGGACAAATATTTTAAGCAAGGTAGGACCACTCCAGGATCAATAATTACAAATGCAAAAAGCGGAGAAGGGCTACACAGTTATGGATTAGCACTAGATGTATACCCAGTGGTGAATGGTAAACCTTTAATGACAGTTGATGGGCCTAATAAAAAATATTGGGACAAAATGGGGGAAATAGCTGAATCAGTCGGATTTGAATGGGGAGGTAGATGGAAATTCAAGGATTATCCACACATAGAGATATCACATGGGGTTAGCCTGAATGACATGAGAGCTAGTAGAGTGTCGATGCTTGACCAAGAAGGAAAAGACAAGTGGTTCGCTGAAAAAATAGGAGACCAACAAGCTAGACTTGCAAAAGAAAAGGATCCCAAAAAAATAGAAGAAATTACCAAGTCTATCTCAGACGTGAAAAAAATAAGAGGGTTTTGATTTTTATATTTTTAATTTTTAGAAACAGTCAGTCAGTCTCAAGGGCAGTGAAATAATTCTGCCCCCACCATCTCTATCCTATAGTAAAAATGAAAACAGTCAAGAAATCTATGATTCTTACTCTTGCCACGATACACCTGGTTGTGTTTATGGTACTTGTTGCTGGTGGGGTGCCACTTTGATTCTGCCCCCACCCCTTTAACATACTTCATACTGTCTGTGCATGTGTGTGCACACTGATGAGCTCAAAAGAGCGAAACAGACTTACTGTGCATAATGAACACTTAGATTAGATGTTCGTATGCATATTCCTCAACACTCATATTGGAGTTATTAACATGAGTGTATTGTTAGCATTGGCAATTATTGTTGCCATTATTGCTGTTGCGATTCGTCGCAACAACAATGTCAAAGCAGCAGCTGTTGTTGCTACTACAGAAGTAGTAACAGCTAATGCTGCTGTTGCTACTACAGAAGTAGTAACAGCTAATGCTGCTGCATCCGTAGCCCACACACAGGACGTGTGTGATAACATTCACTGTACTGAAGCACTGGTTATGGTGCTGATGTACACCAAGATATCCTTGAAGGCTAACCGTCTTCAGGGTCGTCGTGCACGTTCTCATGCTGCCCACAAAGCAGCATGTGCACGTTCGCATGCTGCCTACGCTGCTGGTGAAGAAAAGCGCAAAGAAATAACCATGCGTGATCAACAACGAGCCTTGGGCCGCGCGGCCCAAAAAGCACTTGTGCGTGAAGCACAAGCACAAGGTATAGGCGTTGCTAAACTCCTTGCCCGTAGGGCGCAAGGGGCTGCTCAACGTGCGGCTAATGCTGCACGGAAGCAGGCTGCTACTCATGGTGGGAAAAAGGCTACTGCCAATCGGCATGTAGCACCTCGTGGCATCGTTAGCATAACTGCTGATGGCCACAAGGTGATAAAAGTTGCTGTTGCACCTGTTGCACCAGCAGCACCTGTTGCTAAAGTTGTAAGGCCTAGCAAAGCGCGCACATATGTGCGCCAGGCTGCAAACAAGCCTGTAATCATCAGTGGTACACAGCTTGCTGAGCAAGCTCGTACTGCTGGCACAAACTTGGCTACACAAATACGTGTGGCTAAGGCTACATTAGAATCACTTTATGCCATGCTTCCACTTGCACGTCAGGTGGTGGCGTTGCAAAACAAGGCTGACCGTAAGATTGGCATGTACACATGGCTCGCTGATGAGGGTCATGTTGGCGTGCGGTCTACAAAAGCCTCTATTGCTCGCAGAGATGCGGCACAAGAGGTGGTCTGTCAGGCCACATTGGCTGCAGAAGCCTTCAAGGAAGCTTATGGTATTGAGGCACAGGATGTGGTCTCACAAATCTTAGCAGTGAAAGCTGCTAAAGCTCGCGCAGTAGAAATGCTGCGTAACCATAAGGCGGAGCAACACCGCCTATTCATAGAGCGTCAAGAGCGTCGTGCTGCCAAGGCTGCTTTCAGAGCTTCTAAGGCCGCTCCTGCTGCAGCTAAAACTGTTACTGAAGTGGCAGATTGGAAGGAATACGTTGCCGCCAACAGTGGCAACAAATCTATTGCATTTGGTATCTTGCATGCCAAAGGCTCCACAATGGCAGAAAAAATATCTGCTGCTATTGCAATAGTAGGTGCATCCCATGAAGACGGTTTGGTGTCTTGCCAAACTGCTGATGCTGCTTATATGGTGGCAGCATAATGAATAATTTAGTTGTTACAGCAGGTGTTGTTGTTGACCGTGGTGACACTTGTCATGCGTTCACAATTCCTGTATACGGAATTACGCTCGATGGTTTTTCAGTCTTACTGGAAGAACATCACGTTCGTGTTGTTACAGAATATGAGCCAATTGGTGATAATTATGACGTATTCTTCTTTGAAGAATGTGTTGTGTATAACACCAGCACTGGCATCATTGTAGTACGGGACGAAAAATAGTGAAGGATCTAGTTATGGCTATTAACTTAATGGTTATTATTGGATTGTTTATCATGTTTGGCATCGAAAAAGATATGACATACGCAATGATGGCGTTTGGCTTAATCACTCTTGATATATTCAGAGAGGTGGCTCTTAGCGAACAGGCAGGAGTCAATCTTGCCAGAATTACTCATGAAAATGAGTATACTGTTCGTAAGAGCTATGCAGTGAAAGGTACAAAGTATGTACATGCACTGTATGAGCAGTACAAGAGTGCTGGATATAATAACATCAAGGCCCACGTCGTTATGCAAGACGATCTCAAGGGCTTTGAAGTTGGTGAGCTCTACAAAGAGTTTACTTATAAGCCAACTCTTATGACACGCATTTTGTTAATCAAGATTGGTGGTAAACACTAATGAAGCATTATACTGTGCCAACACTACAAAGATGGCTTGAAGAATCCATCTATTACATCATGAGCAATATGGATTACAAGATTCATAAGCCGTCTTGTGACGAAGATGCCAAGATTTGCTATATGCCAATAAAAGCTTTTGAGTATAGTGATACCTACTGGGCATTTTACGGCAAACATGCAACAACGCATGCGCACATTCTTGATCATTTAGGACTGGTTGTTTTTACGACTTGTCGTGAAGATGGCCAACTTATGTATCGGGTGTACGCTATTGAAGGTGCCAAGCTGGTGTATTTGTCATTGTTTGTGTGTGACCACGGCAGCACATATAACGACAGTTATCCAGTAATGGACGACTGGTATATGTCAGACGATGGGTTAATGGACAGTATGCAGCATATCATTGCATATGCAAGTTCTAGATTTATTCTAGACGATAAGCATATTAGCAGTAGGCTGATGTGTACAGAGCTCGCACCTGTAGTTGCTAAACCAATGCCTGAAGACATTGATCTTGAGTTGCCATTTTAATGAGTACTAAGATGAATTTCAGAATGCCTGTTATGTCTGCACAAGACATGATCAGTGAAGGCATTGATGAATTTAATGAGTATGGGCATATGACCTACACCCCTCGCAACGGGTGCAATAAACTCAAGAAAGAGTTTTTGATAGAAGCTGGTAAGATATTATCTGGTAGTGCGGATATATCCCATAGCTTCTGGGATAAGTATGGAAGATTTGCATTCGAAAATGTCCACAAAAAGTCTCCCATATATGATGACAATGGAAATAAAATAACACGATACAACGAAAGCGTGTTGCGTGATTACTACACAATACACGATATCATTGCTATGGCGTACAAACGAATATTAATTTCCACAGCAAAATCAAAAGCTAATGCTATTGGTTTGAAATGCTGGCCATTATTGCTGGGTGCAAAAATTGATCCAGAGGCATTTGTTGTTGCCGAACGCATCTTGTCTAAGGATTATGGATTCTATGGCTATAACATGGAAGGTAAATTTAATTACGGAGGATTTGATAGTAAAGGACACAAAGGTCTTTCCTCATACGACATTGCGTCATATTGGTACAGAGCTGGTTGTAAAAACACAACCAAGTTCAGACTTCAAGTGAACTATAGAATGCTCGCCATGAGAAGTGACTCTTTGTCAGAGTTTAGAAACTTTATAAGAGGATACAAATGGCTTGCACAGTCCCAAATGCCAGTGTACAACCCACTATCAAGGAAAGCGTACATGGCTATTGGTAGACTCTCTCCAGAGTTAAGAGCTGCTGCCATTCAGGGATCAAAAGCCTGCAGCACCGAACATTGCAAGGCAGTTAGGGTTAGAGACCTTAATTGGAGCAATGTCTCAGTTGTCATGAAGGATATCGCAGAGAATGGATATGTTGCAAGATGTCAATATGCATCTGGACATAGACGCATTGCTCAAATTCTATTCGAGGCAACTGGTGAGGTTCTATTAGATGTATTAAGAAGGACATTTAATGATCAAAAGATAAATCAACAAACTGATGTTCCAATTGAGGTTATCAAGATGGTCATCTCTGGTAAAACCAAGGATGACATTTATGGTATGATTGGCAACCATTGGTCTAAGTCATTTGTTGAATCCAAGATGGACTTCAAAAGAATTACCCATTCTGTTGTGACATATGGGGATTTTGAAGATTTTAAACAAAGATATAGTGTATGGCCAATAATCAAGCAGGATCGCTGTAAGTTTATTGATGACTTCACGAGACTTATGCGGTCAACAGCCACACCAAGAATCACCAATTATGCCAAACTATGTGCAATGACTGCGGATTCAATTATTCTGACATCAATCTCACATCCGTCTGTATTTTCATCATTGATGGCATTGGACATCGACGATATATACTACAACGGAAAGCACATTAAGGAATATGCCAACAAAGGTACATTGAGAAAAATATACTCAATGGAATTCTTTACTGCCAGATCAAGAATTGCCCTTGATTTTGGCGCATATGTGCCTCCATGTGATGCTGTTGGCGACATAACCTGGAATACTAGAAATGTTAATATGTTGTTAAAGAAAACAAATCTTGACACAACATATAATGGCTCTACATATACGCCATTTGGCGAAGAAGAGCCGCATTCTTTTATTGATATGCTGTCTTTTGTTAACATATTTGGCACATTAGCTAATGATGTCCTTGTTAAGTATGGTAATCCAGATATTAGTAATATGTATGAGGCAATACATGCTATTGCTAATACATATAGTATATCAACAAGGAACTCACCTGTTACACAACAATGGTCTCAGTTCTTTGCGAAAAATCCAGATTTCTGGAAATATTCTAGTGAGGCTGGAACTGTTGGTCTTGAAGATGTCCCAGTGTCTGCTGAGGCATTTATTGCAGTTATCAACAGCAGAAAGTATAAATCTGCACATGAGGCAGACCCAAGACTATTGAGTTTTGCCGAGCTTGTTGATATGCAGTCATCAACATTCGAGAATTATCATGGCTATATAAAAGCTACTCCTAAAAAGTCGCATGAAATGTTGCCATTCGTAAGAATTGATGGCAATAAAGTGCCTGGTATGGGTCATGAATATGTGATTGAGAAGCTTGACTATGATGATCCAGTCATGCTTGGCGTTGGTCTTGTATCAGCCTGTTGTCAGCATCTTGAAGGCTTTGGACATAAGGCGGCCAAACATTCATACAGTGAACCTAGTGGTGCAGTGTATGTATTGCGCAAAAATGGCGAGATCTGCGCCCAAGCATGGGTGTGGAGAAATGATAACGATGGTGTTGTCTTTGATTCCATTGAGGGAAGAAGAAGCGTAAGAGCAAGTGTTGCAGCTGCAGCATTCTATACACTTGCTACAGAAATGATTGGCAAGTTGTGCATCAAAAAAGCTTATTTGAGTACAACTGATTATGGACTAACGCGTGACATATCAGCTATTGCTAGTCCAATTAAGGATGATATTAAGAAGACAACCCCAATTGTTGATTATGGCTATATGGATGGCTATAGACATAAATTGTGGCAATCTGCTAAAAATATTGCCAAAACTAACAAAGTTGTAGGCGATAGCGAGCAATGATGTTTATCAACCTTTTATCCACATTGATGTTGATTTGCCATTTTAATGAGCACTAAGATTATGAAATTGAACTTAGAAGACATAGCAAATATGTTGATTGAGTTGGACGACATGAAATTAGTTGCCTTAAAAGACCCAGGATATATTGCTGAAGTAAGACGCTTCAATGCGTACATTGTCAAACAGGCAAATATTATCAGAGAGCGTGATAATATTCCGTTTGGCGAACTTTATCGCAGAATACTGGCAATCAAATCTTGTTTAGCTCAAGAAGGAGCTAAATAATGTTGATTATCAACAGGCATGGCAGCGTGCTATGTGGAATATGCAGAAGTTCTGATTTAGAACATCATGCAGAAGGCTGCACGTGGTACGAAAAGAACAAGGGTGCGATTCGTCTTTTTCATGTAGAAAAAGAGCAATATGAAAGTCAGCATGAATATCTGCTGAGTGATGCAGAACTCATGCAAGATTTCTGGATTGGCAGAGGCAAGCATGCATATGTTATCGACTCAGATGCTTGTTTTTACAAGAGCACTTATAAATTTGAGTCAGATGATGGCTCATCTAGGTTTGCCGTATCAGTAGTACGCTATTTTACCAATAGACACAATGGACAGGTTGGTGCAGAAACATCAATGCTTTCTATTAGAGTTAAGGGCGGTAAAATTATTTCTATTTGCAAGGACAAGAAAACCTTGTTTGGTAGAGTAGAAATTTACAAGGCGCTATGCATCTTGTTTAAACGTATGCCATGTCTTGATACATCAAGATCAGATCTTGCAGATTTATTTAAGAGTTGGCTCGTAAGTAAAGGGATTGAAGCTTCGTCGTGTACGGCTATTGGTTTGCTTGATGTTTATTATAAAAGCAAAAATCGAATCCTTGCTGATTTGCGGGTAGACTCTCTTGCCTTTTTTCAGCACTTTAAAGCGCCGCAACGTGCGAAAATTTATGCTGTTGCAAAAAAGAACGGCACAAAGGCGGCAATAGAGCACATGACTGGTGCTAAAACCAGACCTTTGCAAAATATTCTAGTTTACACACTAGAGTTAGTGTCTGTTGCAAAAAAGGCTATTGGCTTAGGGTTTACAGAACAGGATGTTGTAAACTTGGTAGAATGTAGTAGATCTAGCCATATTCTTCATACCGAATACATCACTTGTGCAATTGATGCAATGGTAGAGTTTGGCTATTCCAGAAAAGAGATTATGGGTGCTTCTCCTAGAAAGCTGGGTGATATCCATGATTGCACCAGAATGCTTAATCGCATAAAGAGTGCATATCCAGAGTATGTATTGCCTAAGATGCGTATTTCTGAATTGCATGACTATCTGGTAAGAGATTTTACCGCCATGCAATCTGCAATTAAAAGCGCAGTTGCATTAAGACAGCCTCACGTTAAAGACCAGTCTGTTATTGATTCACAATACACATTCTGGGCTCCAAAAACAGAGATGGATATCTTTGAATGTGGGACAAGCATGAGCATATGTGTTGGATCATACGAGTATGCTATCAATAAGAACAATGTTGATATCTATATCGTGTCGACTCCAAACATCAAGTATTTTGCTTGTTTGTCTGTTATTGATAACAAACTTCAGCAGGCTAAATTGCACCGCAACAGACAGGTGTATAACAATCCTAGTGATGCAGATATTATACGCTTATGGTGTGAGGCTAATGGGATTAGCCATAGTCAATCTTGTGATTTACATGGTGCGGTTGGCAATAAGCCATTCTAAATAGGAGATAATAGTGAGCAATGTATTGGCATGCAGAAATATGCCAGGTTTGACAGAATTGCAAACATGGATTGCAAAAGGCCATGTCGAAAATAGATATGAGCGTCATGCAATTACTGATGTTTTGCATATCAATAATGCAACAATACTTATTACTGATGTATGTTTTTACGTCTTTAATAATATTGATGATGAATGCTATTTTATTGCGGAAACGCTTGAAATGGCAAAATGGTATAGTGTACAGGTAAGTAGACTATAAATTATGACTCGTAAGATTGGGAGTACCTCAATGAAAGTTGTAATCATGGGTTCTACAGGTGTTGGTAAAACAACACTTGCAAAACATATGTCTAGCCTTTTTAATGTTCCATTTATAGAGTTAGACAACTTGTTTTGGCTAGAGAACTGGCAAGGACGCACTAAGGAAGAGTTCCAAGCAATTGTAGATGCTTACGCATCTACTGATTCTTGGATTATGGATGGCAATTATGAATCTGTTCGGCATATTATTTGGCGTCAGGCAGATACATTAATATGGCTAGACTTTTCATTTGCCACTATATTTTATCGGTTAATTAAGCGAATACTATCACGCGCAATCTCTAAGGAGATTGTGTGTGGTAATAACATAGACAATGGATGGGTTCATCTCAAGTTGTGGTCTAAAGACTCTTTAATTAACTGGTTATTCCAAACATACTGGAAGCGTAAAAGAGAAATGCCAAAAATGATAGCCCAAGATGGCAGTCATTTATGTGTTATCAGAATTACATGTCAAAAAGATTTAGATATGTTAATTCATACTTGGGAGAATCAATAATGAATAAGCCTAATCCAAATATGCTAGAAGCATATAATAAGATTGGTCTTGTGCTAACCAACCCAAATGTCCCATCTGTTGTCAAGGAGTTGCATGCATGCGTGCATGCCTTGATTGGGCAGAAATTAACCAACAAGGGTTTTGTGATTGGCTATTCAGCCGTTCCAAAGCAACCTGGTTGGTGTTGGTTGAACAAGTCTGACGGTATCATGATGCGTGTTGGTGATAATGGTCGTGTGTATATGCGTGCCCATTATAAAAATGCGGATTATAGAATACTGGGGTTAACAACCCAGGTGCCACTAGAATGGTTTGGTATTGATGCATTGAGAACATTATGCTCTCAGTATGCTGTTGGTAATACAAAAGCATATGGCGTTATTCCAATGCCAGTCTTGGCGTTCAAGATATGGGCCAGTTCTGATTTGAGAGAGATGTTTAGTAAGTTGCTTCATAGCAAATTGCTTGGCATCAATCTTGATGATGCTGGCAACATTGCACCATATGCTGTTGCTCAAAACAAAGGGTTTGTAAGAGCAGAGCATAATATTAAAGGGTTCAAGGGCTTCAGATTCCCAACACACAATGAGGTTAAGTGTGTTTTAGAGCATAATAAAGGATTGTATGCGTTTGAAGACCCATCCAAGCTAAATGAGCGTGTTGTCAAGATTTATGGCAACACCGAGGGCGTATATATTGGCAAATGGAATGGTATTCATATCATTTCTCAACCGAAATGTGCTGATCCAGCATTCCAGGAAGAAGTGAACAACATGTTCTGTACTGGGGTTGCATATTCTAGGGATTTATATAATTTCCTTGGGCCAGTGCGTGTTGTCACAAAGGGTGGTGGCAAAATTGTTATTGCATCTAAATTCCACTTTGAGGAGTTTGGACCAAGAACAATCGTTGCAACATTGGCCTCATGGAAAGGTCAATTCAACATGCTACTTGATTCAACTGGTATCATGTCAGTTAAGGAACAGGTTGAGTATTGCAATGAGAATCCAGCAATGGGTAGCAAAGAGCTAACTAAAATGGCTCGTAGAAAACTACACAAAGCTGGCTTGATTCGTAGCATCACCTGTGCATACCGTGACACAACGATAACATTTGAATATGTTGAGTGTGAACACGATGTGTCGGCAACTAATTTATATACTCTCTATGGTTGTCAGTACAAAGAAACTGATACTGATGATGTAGATAGTGCTGATTACGAATTAAAAAGCATGATGTCTTCATATTATCTTAATATGATTAAGCACATCAAGGATTGTGTGCAGCACGGTGATTATAAATTTAGATTAGCGGCTAGAGTCTTAAAAGACATAGATGATGGTGTAATTGTAAAAAGACCACCATTAACATCTTTCTCTATACGTGAAATGACCAATATCTTTTGGTCGTATTGTGTATACGAAAAGGACTCTAAGTGGGTTGTTGACCCAACTGTCTTGAATGATGTTATTGGCCAAGTTGTGCATGATAACACTGGCAAAGCAAATGCCAAGCACAAGGAAATGCAGCGAATAGCCACCGAGGGATATGTTGATGTTGCACGAATAACCAAAGAGGATTTTATTGCCTTTATGGATAAATTATTCGGACGTGCATATGACAACATGGGATATGATTGTTATGAGCAAATATCTATCCCAGAACGTGGATGGTCTAATATGGAGACTGGATTATCCTCATTAACAGATGAACAATTCACTGAGAAGTTTCATATGTTAATGTCTGGTGATGAAAACTTCCCTGGTTTAATGTCAGAACATGGCTCTCTTGTTCATATTGAAGGGTATGATTTCTTTATTCCTGGTTGGAATTTCTTAAAAGGAAATATTATGCCAGTTGATAAAGAAGCCTTCAAGAATGGGGACAGTGTTGAGTGTATGTTTGGTAGCACAATACAGACTATTATGATGCTATTTGTTGCTTTAAGAAATGAAGCAAAGGGTAGCAATGTTGAATGGTCCTTTACAGCTGCACAACATCTTATTCGTATCAATGCTGCATTATTTGAAGATTCGTACAATCGCATGATTGTGCGTGGCACATATCTGACGATTGCGCCAAGATTCTGGAATTGCTCATTTGATGACTACAAGCATACTGTTTCAACAACAGCGTGTCATGCTGGTCATATGACATACTCCAAGGATCCAGTGATATTCGATAAGGGTGTGACTGGTGTCTATAATGACGCTTTCTTTCCAGAGAGCATCTTTGGTAAATTGAATGAGATTGATACATTTGCAATGAGTTCAGTTTGCTTTGTCAACAACACCCTGCTTATGACACAAGAGAATGACACCGATGGTGACTTGTGCTGTTTGCGTTATAACATCAAATTGCCATTGTATGATGGTCAATGGTCTTATATGCAAAATAGAGCAAATTCTTATGTGTGGGGCAAAGACGACAAGGGTGTTGCCAAGCCTGTTGGTGTTGTTGGTGATGGTGAAATGAAATTTGAATTTGCCATGAAACCTTGGAAATACTATACGCCAGAGGATTTGGCTGCTGGCATAGATTCAAATCGTCAAGCCAAAGAGAACATTGGTCTTATGACTAATGGTTTGTTTCAGCATTCTATGTTGCTTGAAAATGCAATATTTAATGGTGGAATGAATGTGTTCTGGGCTAAGATGCTTTGGAACCTCTATGGATATATCATTCAGGACGAAGCTATGCGTATGATCAAGCATAGTGAAGGTAAGATTATTGGCGGGAATGGCAGATCAATGTACTATGAAGCAACGTCTGTAATGTCTCTACTAAAAGGCAAAGCGGATTTAATGTTTAGTGGTAGTGTTGATACTGATGGAAACTCACTGAATGATGGCTTTTTGCAAAATATTAAAACCTATTGGAATGGTTTTGATCAAGAAAACAAGAAGCACTACAATTCGCTGAAAACTGCAATTGACAAGTATGTTGCGGCTACATCGGTGTTTATTACTGCACATTATAATACGGTGCCAAACAGAGTAACACCTGGTCAATACACTGGCCGTATATCTAGTTGGTATCCACATAACATCTACTTATCGCAAGATTTAGCGGATAGAAAATGTATCAATAGTACATATAAACTATTCAATATCTTGCAGCGTGGATATTTCTTGCACACAGAAAAAACACGCCTATCAAAAGGCGCAGCAAATGAAATGATAGCAACATGCTCTGAGCATGGTATATCAGTTCCATTAAACTGCAGGGATGTTGTTTCTTCTGTGTTTGAGATGCAGAAAAATGAGGTTACAATACCTCAGCTAAATTCTATGAGTTTGGCTTTTCAATTAGACACAAAAGTGCAGAAGGGTTATTTTGCTCAACATATGTATATTGGCAAACTTAATATTTCTGCAACAGAGAAGGATATCTGTGTTTTGCGTTGGATTGATATGGTGCGTACTGCAAATGATAGCAATAAGGATTTTGCCATAAGTAAAGAAGAGCGCATTGCTGCTAAGCCAGAAATCGAAACTGGCAAAGTAGTGGCTGATGTTCTATTCCAGCAGTTGCGTGATGCGTTGGTTCAAACGCCAACGGATATTAACTATCCAAATCCAGAGGACTGGGCGTAAGCCTGGTTCTCTTTTCTTTTTCTAAGGGGAATTAATATGAAACTTTTACCAAAAGCCACTTACGCAAATGACGAAATCGTTATTGCCGTTTTAGCAACTCAACACTTCGTACACGAAGTTAGCTGTGACACTGATGGTTTTTATTCAGAGTACAGTCCTGATGGATTCGTTTTGTATACGCAGTTGTCTATGCTAAACGATGATGATGTCCATGTAGCAAATTGTGCTATATATGGCGCAAAAGATGGTGGACGTGTGGAATTTGCTGAGTATGTCGACTATGTCAATTCTATCATTGACGCTACACTGAAGTATATAAAGCATGGCGATGTATGGATTCCTGACCCATCTAACCCAGATGTCGAAATTATTCTTGACAGTCGTGAAGCGATTCCGTTGACTTGTTCCGAGCAATCGGATTTATTTTAATCAGGAGAAGAAACATGAAACAATCAACAGCCTTACAGGTTCTTGATTCTGGCGCTAATGTATTCTTAACAGGATCTGCTGGTGCTGGTAAATCGTATACTACGACGCAGTTTATTAAAGCTGCGGAACGCAAAGGTCTCAATGTTGCAATTTCTGCATCTACAGGTATTGCAGCAGTTAATGTAGGCGGCACAACTATCCATTCGTTACTTGGCATGGGCATCAGTACCTCTGTGACACCAGAGATGCTTGCTAAAATATCCTCTGGACGCAAGGCCAAGAAAATACAGAGTCTAGACGTGTTGATTATCGACGAGGTGTCTATGCTTCACCGAAATCAATTCGAGATGGCTGACAGCATATTACGCTTTGTGCGCACCTGTGACGAGCCATTTGGTGGAGTTCAGGTTGTAATTGTTGGAGACTTCTTCCAATTGCCGCCTGTAGGAAAAAATGGCGAGACAAATAAGGACAAATTTATATTCATGTCACCCTTATTTAAGGAGGCCAATTTCAAAGTCTGCTATTTAACTGAGCAGCATAGAAATGGCTCTGGAGCCTTAAATATAATCCTCAATGAGATAAGGGCACAAAAAGTGTCTAAGTCGTCTATTGAAACCCTTAAGTCATTAACCAACAAGCAGATGGATTGTATTAACCTCTACACGCACAATGCAGATGTAGATAAAATTAATCTGTCTGCCTATTACGCCATAGATGGACAAGAAAGATGCTACCAGGCATTAAAAACTGGTGATGAATTTGCTCTTAAGGGACTAATTGCAAACAGCAGAACTGCTGAAGTCCTCAATCTTAAAGTGGGTACTAAAGTAATGTTCACTGCTAATAATCCAGGCCTTGGATTTGTTAATGGCACAACTGGTGTGGTAACAGATCTCGACAAACGTACTGTTACTGTAGCTACATCAGATGGAAAAATTGTTGTCGAACCATTTTCATGGGAGCAAAAAATTATGGATGAAGTTGTAGCTAGGTATATGCAAATCCCATTAGCGTATGCATGGGCTGTTACCGTCCATAAAAGCCAGGGTATGTCCCTTGATCAAGCATCTATGGATTTAAGTAGATGTTTTGAGTATGGGCAGGGATATGTTGGTCTATCTCGATTGAGATCAATTGAAGGCTTGTGCTTAAAAGGTTTCAACGAAGCCTCTCTTGAGTTGGACCCACTAGCCATAAAAGCTGATCGGCGATTTCAACAATTATCTAATGAGCTATGTTCTCAATATGATGAGGCTAATGAGAGCACAGAAGCGGATGCTGATGTTCAAGTTTCTCCTCCAATAATTGAGAATAATAGCAAGCAGGAAGCTATACAGACAGTTGAAGAGAAAGTAGAGACATCAGAATACTATATATCTATGAAGTTTTTAGATTTTGTATTCGAAGATGTTTCTATTGCATCTGCCGTTCTCAATCGAGAATACGGCAAAATTGCTTCTACTGTCACAGGTAAGTCTGTTGCCAATGGAATTGCTGCTGCATGTAGTGGCGAAATCAGCTATGTCGATAACAATATTGTAGTATGTATTGTTATTGATGATAAAAAATTCTTTGTATTGTATAACGCAACTTATGATATTTGGAATATCAAGGTTGCAAAATCTGGAGGTAAATAATTATGAATAACCTAGAGATGAATGAGCGTATCGGAAAAGATCGCTTAAATATTCTTCTGGATGCTATTGCTGATAAATATGTTTGTCGGGTTTTAAAATCTGGCAAGCATGTCAAAATTGCTGATAGCAGAAATGCATTTGTATTTGAACTACATGAACTCGAATGCAAATCTCGTTTAGAAGTCAAGCAAATTATCCTTGATTGCGTTTCTAAATTCAAAAAAGCCGAGGTGTAAAATGATTGATAACTTTGAATCAAAATTGCAGAAATGCAAGGAGAATATGGAAAAGTATTCCCATCTTATTGGAAACAAAAATAATGGTGATACAGGCATATATTGTGGACGTGGACGTGGAAGTGTATGGGGAAATCAATATACGCATCTTCGCGGTACAACAGCTAAGTTTGTCGTAGAGTCTCGCGAGGTTGCAGTTGTGATGCATAGAGACCAGTTTATTGCCGATCTTAAAAATGGACTCATTGACATAGAAGCGTTGAAAGCTCTTGCTGGCAAAAAGCTTGTTTGTCATTGCTCTCCACGGCTTTGTCATTGCTCGACACTTGCTGCTGCTGCTGACTACTATGCTCGTCAAAAGTAGACTCCGACCCATCCATCGCTAACCACTATAATGGTGCAGATTAGTAGATTTACTTTTCTGCATCAAAACTGTTACAAGCTTTGTGTGTTAAATTAAATTGCTGGAGAAGTATAATGAGTCATCAATATAGTGACAACTGTGATTGCGCATCCTGTGATGCGTTTCGCGACCTGCACTCTAACTGGTTTGATGGTGTAGAGCAGGGTGATCTTATCCCAGAAGAGGTGGAGCTTGAGGAAGTGCCATGTTCTAGTTGTGGTGTGTCTCATGTGAATACCTATAAGTGGGTATTCCCCGTGTGTTTAGACTGCGAAAAGGATTTAGTTCCAGTTCGCTAAGTGGTTCATAGAGGCTGTTGGGCAACTGACAGTTCTCTTTATTCAAAATTGTTATAATTATTTTGAACTAATATAGTTATTCTATATATAGGTCTTCTTTATTGAGGATTTATATACAGACTAACTTGGCAGGTTAGTTTGAGCTAAGCCAGTAAAATGGTGATGGCAAAGCGTTTATGGCTACATGGGACGCTATATAAACACAATGTTGTGATGAGGCTTTGTCTCGTCATGGTGCAGTTTAACGGTTGCCAACTGGGAAAGGAAATGTTCTTTCTGCATCTAGATACAAAATTTATAGCGCTCTGAGGCTATGAATGAAAGAACGGTCTAACCAACCTACGGAAACAGCAGTTTCTTTTTGGTAATCCACCCTTGACTCAGCTTGGGTGGTATTTTTCTTTAAGTTGTTATAATTCTTTTGAATTAAACATATATTGTTTTGTAGGCTGCAATATGTGTTGTTTATTTTATTTGGCCTATTTTGGAGTTGCGACTATGGCTATTATTTTCTTATCCGCTTTGGATATTATGTCTTCTGGCGACATTGGTAAATTGGTCCATGAGAAATGGAATCGTCGTTGCCAGTTGATGGCAAATGTGTACGGCGAGCACATGCACTGTACTGATGACGCGTACCAGAACTTTTGGTATGGTGAAAGCAAAGAAGTGTCTTTACCTGTAGATTGTCCATTGTCTAGTGAACAACACAAGCAGTTGGCAAACTACGGTTTCAAAGCTGGTGTAAATGACCGCCATCATGATGATGAAATAATTGTAGTCACACGTCATCGTGGTATGGTGGATTACTTGGTGTATATGGGTTATGTGCCCAATGATTGCCAGATTGTCTCCCATGTAACAGATTCTTCTGTTCTTCAAGACAAAACTGTTTGGGGTGTATTGCCTCATTCTTTGAGTTCTTTATGTTCTGCATTTTGCGAAGTGCCATTAAACATCCCTGCTGAGTTCCGTGGCAAAGAGTTGTCTATGGAAGAAACTCAACGCTTTGCAGGTCCTGCCAAGTGCTACCAAGTAAAGGTAGTACCCTTCTAACCCGACAAAGAAGTGCACATCAGAAATGGTGTGTGCTTCTTGTTATAATTTTTTTTGATGCATAAAAAGGATTTGAGTTATTAAAATATAAATTGTTAGAATTTATTTGAACTTAATTTTTATATGGGGTTAGTAATTATGAATACTGTATTTATTGTGACCGAAACTCAGGTTAATGATTATCTACCTGAATATCCTAAAGGTACTCAAACTTCTATTGTTGGGACTGCAAAAGACATAGAAGGTGCCAAAGAGTTGATTAATGATGCAGTCAAATATACCCATGAAAATTGGGAAGACTCTGCAATAGATGTAGAGTTAAGTGATGAAAACCAAACAGTAATGTGGGGACACAGCGGAGAGACAGGAGTAGTCTTTATATTCACAATACATGAGCAACAAATATAAGAGTAACTACGAGGAAACGCCCAAAAGGATTTGGGTTGTTTTCCTAAAATTGTTAAAACTTATTTGAATCAGTTGTTCATAGCTCATCAGCGGCATATGTGAATCAACTGGCAACAAATCTAGTTTTACGACTAGAGGCGAAATTTAGCAGTGAAATGATATTAGTATCTGCTATAGCTGTATGATTTGCCCATACAGCATTATTTTTTCAAAGGGGAATTAAAATGGCTAATATGTACGATGAGATGATAAATGTAGCAATTCAGACAGCAGATGTTATTGCTGACTTAAATGAATTGGCAAAGGAAAATGGAATAGGCTCAGGAATCCAAATAGCAAGGGGAGCATTGCGTGTGGAGCTGAATACGCAAGTGTTGGTGCTTGATCGTTTGGTGCACATGATGCCAGAAGAAAAAGCTCAGCGTTGGGCTATGGTAAGAGTGTGCCTATTTGCAGTGATGTTTAAGTAAAATTGTTATAATTCAGATGAGATATATATTTTATATGCTGTATATATCTCTAATATCTTTTTATTCGCCTATTGGAGTTGATTATGAATAGTTTAATTCAAAAGTTTGCAGCACATTATGACTGCAACTTATCCTTGTTTGGCACATTATTAGTTGTAGCGGCCAATAATAAGCAAGTGAAACTTAAACATTTCACAACATTGCCAGAACAAGAGCAACGTAGACAGCTAGTATTGGCCCGTAACACACTGCATATTAAGGAACGCACCAAAGCAGTTAAAGTAGTTGTACCGCCACCAGTAGTTGTTGAACCAGATGATGAAGTATTAGCAATGCTTCAAGAGCCACAATTGCCTTGGTATATGGATTTACCTCCTCATGTTGTAGATATCAGCGGCAATATTAGCGGTGATGCTGCTTATCATTAATATTATAAGGTTATAGCTTAATTGTTATAACCTTTTTGTTTTCTAAATGGGGTGATGCAAATGAGAATTCATCAAGGCAATATATGGGATATCTACTCATATACTGATTTATTTTTATTCACATCTAATGGTGTGGTAAATAATGGCAAATTAGTTATGGGAGCAGGTATAGCCAAGCAAGTAAGGGATAGATTTAAGGGAATAGATGCTGCTATTGGTAAAGTGATATTAGATGGTGGCTATAGTCTAAATAATCCATATGGATTGTTGTTATCTCCAAGTGGCGGCAAAGTGGGATTATTCCAGACAAAGTTACATTGGAAAGATGAGTCTCCTCTGTGGCTAGTAGAGAAATCTGCTCAGATGTTGATGGAATGGGCAAATAACAATCCTGATAAAAGGGTTGATATGACCTATCCTGGAATTGGACATGGTGGTAGAACAGTTGATGAGGTATATCCAATAATTCAACATCTACCTGATAATGTAAACGTGTGGAGGTATTAAAATGAAACTAAATATACCAGATGCGGATTTCTTTGTGGTCGAAAACTTTTTACCAGAACCAGACAAAGCATTTAATTGGCTAATTGCTAACGAAGACTGGCAGCAATATACACATAACGGATATAAAGCTCCACGTCTTAATAAGCAGTACGGTAAAGCTTATTCGTATAGTGGTGTATCCACAAAGGACAGTGAAATACCAGCACACTATCAGCGCTTAATAACAACCATTGCAAATGCTACAGGTTTTACTGGTAATCAAATACTATTAAACTTGTACGAAGCCAATGGCTCTATAGGCTTACATAGCGACTCCGAACCAGAACTCGGATATAACCCAACAATAGTATCCTTAAGCTTAGGAAGTGATTGTATATTCACTTTAGTCAACAATAAAACTAAAGCAGAATATAATGTCAAGCTAAAAGCAAATAGCTTATTGGTGATGGGGAATATGTCGCAGGTTTTGTATCGTCACCAGATTAAACGTGGCAACATCAAGGGGAAACGTATTTCATTGACATTTAGACAAATAAAATAATTCTCCGACAGTGAGCCTGCCACTGTAACAACAGGCAAACCTTCATCGCTATGGCCTCAAATCTCTTCTATACGCATCAATAAGAGCAAGGATATACAAACACATAGGAAAAGGATTTACTGCACGTCTAGGAGCCAAATAGAGGCATATAATAAACTGTTATAATCATATTGAACTTAATCGGAGAAATATCATGTCAAACAGTACAGATTTTACAGTGGTGGACTTCACAAAAAGAAGTCTAGACATTATTAAAGCTATTCATATGGCAATAGCAAATAAACAGGAAGATAATAAAGGGGTGGCAAAAGTAGTTATTGTCAAAGGAACAAGTTATAGCTTATCAATACAGGCAGGTGAAAACTATTACTCGATTCCACAAAATAATATTGGGCCATATGCAGAAGTGGAAGTAGGGGAAGTTGATATGCCATTAACTGAAGACTTTATTAACAACTACGGGGAGTGCGCAGGAGAAGGAAAATATATATTTCCCTATGTGCCAATAGAGGAATTGATAGCACAGGTCAAAAATAATCTATAAAATTAAATGCCGTTGTATAAAATCAGCGGCAATTAATAAAATGTTATAAATTTTTTGTATCTTTATTAACAATAATAACTAAAAAGTTAAAAATAAATCAATAGAAGAAAAAGAAGTTATAGGAACCTAAAAAGGATTAGAGCTACTTAAAATATAAGTGTTAATCCCAAACTGACATGTCTCTAAGTTCTTTAGGAACCTTAGTCAACCCTTTAGTTGATTTACCAATTCCCTTATCCTTATTAGCTTTTCTATACTGCTTTTCCCTTATTTTAATAGATTTAATACTATTTCTATCATATGGGGTTATTGGCTCACCTATTAAATAGTTCATATAGTTCATATTTAAAATTCCTTTATTAGTTTTATTAAGAAGTAATTATAAGCTATTTAACAACACAAATAAAGAAAAACTTTGTTAATCTATATGAGTTTGTCTGCTCACTACGCATCCAAACTCAAATTCGTACATTATCTACCTTCGCTACGTCGCATCTGACAACTCCTTGTCACTTGCCAACATGTCAAGTAACAACTCGTTATCATCTACCAACCTGCGCTTGGTATCTAATAACTCATTAACCTCTGAAACCAATTATACAAATTCAAAAAAAACGTGTCAAGAACTATTTTATAAGTTGTTGATATATAACCAATTAAATATGTAACTAAATACTAATTTCTTCTATTTGCTAATAAAGTAATTAATATCCTTAACTTAGTGAAAGGAGTTGAAGCAGGTGAAAAAGGATTAGAGATATTTAAATTTAGTATAAATTTGGATATTGATAAGACTTTTTAATGCGGAAATGAACTTGAGCTTAGTTAACGATGTTCTATGTTCAGTGGGAACAATAGAACATCTATAATAATATGATTAAAATAAATTTGTAAATAGCCCTTAGCCGCCTTTGGCTAGCGGTACGCCGCCTATGGCTAATTATACACAGTACAAAAACAGCTAGCCGTAGGCCGCTAGTAGCTATTGGCCGAAATGACAAAATGCAAAAACTAAAAATTCCAATTTATTTTTTATTTTCCCGAGGAATTTGCTTATAATCGTTCAAAAAATAACCAATTATAAAGTGTCCAATTTTTACCTATTGGCCGAAATGACAAAAGTATCATCTTATTTTACATAAAAACTGTTATAATTTAACTGAATAAATCAACATCGGAGAAATAAAATGATATATTCTGGCATTGGCTCAAGAGAAACACCTGAGCATATCTTGGGCATTATGAGTAAAATTGGTAAATCCTTTGCCGAAAAAGGATTACTTCTGCGTTCAGGTGGTGCTATAGGTGCAGATACAGCCTTCGAAAGAGGTTGTGATGTGGTTAAGGGCAAGAAAGAGATATTCTATGCCACAAACAATAAAGGAATAATAGTCTCCGAGGAAATAATGCAACAGGCATTAGTAATGGCAGGGCAAGTGCATCCAGCCTGGCATCGTTGTAGTGATTATGCAAAGCGCCTACATGCTCGTAACTGCATGCAAATCCTTGGTAGAAACCTAGATGAGCCAACAGATTTCGTTGTGTGTTGGACAAAAGACGGAGGACCAACTGGCGGCACAGGGCAAGCGATTCGATTGGCTATGAGCAGGGATATTAAGATATACAATCTGTATTTTGATAGTCATTTGCAGGAGCTAAGAGAGTTCTATAGAAGCCTTTAAAATCAAGAAGATACACAATCTAAATGTCAATAGTTTTGAAATTTATTTTGTGTATTTTGTGTGATGTTTTGGCCACGATGCACTAGGTATAATTAAAGATATATTTGATGTACTAGGTATAAATTAGACTAAAAGTAAATAAGTATGTTAAGAGGTGTGTGATGAACAAAATGGCAATAACTGCGTTTAGAGATGAACATCGCTGGCTATCTAATATGGCAGAATGTGAAATTATATATGGTGATTTAGTATTTAAATCTACTGAAGCTTTTTATCAGGCTATGAAGACTTTAGATGTTAATGAACGTATAAAGTTTCAATTCTATGATGGACCAACTTCTAAGCGTGAAGGACGTAAACTTGTATTAAGAGATGATTGGCCATCTATTAAAGATAAGGTTATGAAATTTGCTTTAGAGCAAAAGTTTAGTAAAGAACCTTTTAAGTCTTTATTGATTAATACTGGTGATGTTGAAATTATTGAGGGTAATTATTGGCATGATAACCACTTTGGGGTTTGTAATTGTGCTAAATGTGGTAGTAATGGTCTTAATGTTCTTGGTAAATTAATTATGGATATTAGGGCAAATTTATAAACTTGTGGTGTCATGTGTTTGTGCATGTGACATCTAAACTGTTATAACTTCTTTGAATAATAAAATGAGAGGTGAAATATGTTTATAAAATATTGTATTTGTTGTGCAATTTTATCTGCGGCTTTTTATGCTTTATTGTATAGAGCAGCTGATGAATATGTTGTAAACCCAACTCATGTTCCTGTTGTTTCTGAAAAGGAACGTCAACAGCAAAATCTTAAATTGTTAATGGAATCATTAGCAAAAGATTTGTGTAAGGTAGACCCAAAGCATTCTATGGTTGAAGTAGAATACAAGGGTAAAGTAATTAATTGTCAATGAGGTGATAATATGAAATTGATTCCTAATGATGGCAATGATTCAAAAGCTTCTGTTCTTGATGTTGCTATGGTTGTTCTTGTCCTTTTTGGAATTATTGTGGAGTATGTGTTATGAAAGTTGATATTTATGCTGATGGTGCGAGTAAAGGCAATCCTGGTCGCGGTGGTTGGGGCTGTTTGTTATTGTGCAAAGAAAAGAATATGCGCAAAGAACTGTATGGTTATGGCGGTAATAATGTGACAAATAATCAGATGGAAATTTTGGCAGCCCTAAAAGGATTAGAAGCTCTAAAATTAAATTGTGATGTGACATTATATACCGATTCTAATTATGTTGTTCAAGGCATTAATTCTTGGCTTGCTAATTGGAAAGCTACAAATTGGATTGGCAAGAGTAAAAAACCAATTGCTAATAGAGATTTATGGGAACAATTAGATGCAGAATTATCTAAACACAGTGTCACAGCTGTATATGTAAAAGGGCATTCTGGCATTGAAGGTAATGAAATTGCTGATGCCTTAGCAAATAAAGCAATTGCTGAAGTTAGTTAAAATCATCTAAGACTAAAAGTTGAACAGGTTATGACACTAAAATTGTTATAATCTGTTTGAACAAAACTATTATTAACTTCGCAAAATTGTTCTTAAAAATTGTTATAATCTTTTTGATGAATTAATAGCCTTTATTGATTCACACCATCCAAAACTCGGAGTATTAAAATATGAATCCAATTCAAATTCTTTTAGCAGCAATGGGATTAACATTAGGCAACTTAAATGCATTTCGCTTCTTTACCGAAACAAAAGAAACAGTGCTTGAAAGTAGCTCAAAAACATCGGTAGCCATTGGCACAATTGCATTATATTCAGTGGTAAAAGAAAAGTTCAATAAACTCAGTAATGAGCAAATTGAAGAATTATTAACAATAACATTTGGTGGCAACAGCAAACAGTTAATAAAATTCATTGTTAAAAACAATATCGAAATTGCATGTGAATGTGATGATTGCAAAAATGAACAAGAGCAAGACATCAAAACCGATTCAGAACTGCCATTCGATATTAAAGATGTTCTTCCACGAGAAGTTGTAGAGGCAATGGAAAGAGGTGAAGTAGAAGTTAAAGTGCATGCTATTAATTTAGCAGACTTATTTAAAAAATAAGCCGATTGTATCACTGGTGCTTAATTGTGCCAGTGCACTTTTCTCTAAACTGTTATAATTTTTTTGATGTGATAATTTTGTCGCATCACTATTTTTAACTTGATTTAGCCGTAGGCCATTTTAAAATTAAGGCCAAAAGCAAATCGTAACTAGCCAATCAATATTTAACACTGACAATGAACAGGCGTGTGTGTGTTTATTGTGTGTGTTTATATGGCGGAGTATATTATGAAAGACGCATCTTCTTGTAAAATTAGCCTCAAAGGTTTGTCTATTGCCACTGGTCAAGTACCAGAACGCACAATTGGCGATGTTATTGTTCGTGGCGTACCATCGAAAGAAATCAAAATTGATGAATTAATCCTTGAAAGCAACTTGGATTACCAATTTGATGAAGGTGAATTGAAAGATACTAACAATGCAGTTGTTGAAGTATTCAAGCAAGTTACTAATTTGAGCGTAATGATTTTGAATAACGTGGTAGCTGATAAACGTGCAGGACGTGAAGCAGCAATGACACGCGAAGACAAACATCATGAAAACGAAATGGCAAAGCTACGCTTGATTGATGAACTTGATGACTTGAAGAACAAGCGCATTCATGAACGTGAACGCTATAACGCTTCTAAAATCTAATTAGTAACTCAAAAGTGTTGTATCTTAATTGATACAACATTTTTGATAAACCCAAAAAGAGGTAAATATGCAAGAACTTATTGATGCTTTGCTAGTTGTAGATAAAGCAAATGATTTAAAAAATAAATCTGTTTATCACAACAAGTTTTATTTAACAAATGGCTCTCCTGAAGCACCAGATATTAGAGTTCAAAAGGTTGTTGAATTAGCTGATGAACATTTAATAACCAGAATTGGCGGTTGTAATTGGGACAATATAAATATCCTAGAAGATTTGGGATACAGCATTT
>ERZ650309.310-NODE-310-length-24532-cov-6.014258_pt1 | contig 24532 bp, 20 predicted proteins | sample MGYA00376245_ERZ650309 | MGnify/ENA primary metagenome ERZ650309 (study PRJEB26733, sample SAMN07839294) | wastewater metagenome | biome: urban; feature: wastewater treatment plant; material: waste water | place: USA: North Carolina | collected 2016-04-26 ...
GTAGCCTGTATGTTTTTGTTGGGTTGCAAATAAATACTCTTTGGGCCGTGGTTTTTGTGCCTGCAAATCATTTATCACTGAATCATTTACTATAGATGATTGATCTACTTTTTGCTTGGTTTCACCCCCATCATTGCCCTGTGTCATCGTTCCCCAAATGGGCAATTGTCTGAACCGCTGATGTATCTGATTAAATGATTGCTATGATTTTATTTGCTTCTTTTCACTCGTAATGATGGGCCGTGCATAATCATTGCCCGTAGGGCGAAACAAATAAACTTGCAAATGAGCAATTCGGTAGTCCAATCTTTTTAGATTTGTGGTCTCATTTTAAATCTTGTTGTATGAAACAAACTTTTACTTACTTGGTGGTATATATACTGTTGGTATTACCAGCTGCGCACACTATGGCGCAATGCAGTGCAAACATTACGGGTGCTAATTGTATTCCTGCCGTGCTTTCCGTTAATCATAATGTAACAAATCCAAACACGGTGGAATGGTATAAAGATGGTGCTTTGTATGAGGTGCGTGGCAAATATAATCCTGTGGCAGCAACTATTTCGGCGGGATGGCCTTTGGCAGAGCCAAGAGATATGTGTGGGGATGCATTGGGCAATTTGTATGTTGTTGATAATGTCTCTTATGCTGTTGTAAAAATACCAGCAGGTAGCAACACAGGGATTATTGTAGCCGGTGGCAATGGTAAAGGCTCTGCATTGAATCAATTTTTTTCCCCACAAAGTGTGGCAATAGATGCAGTAGGAAATCTTTACGTTAGTGATGCATTAATGAATAGAGTTACAAAATGGGCACCTGGAGCTACATCTGGAGTAACAGTAGCAGGTAGCAATACTGGAGCATCAGGCAGTGCTGCAAATCTTTTAGAAGGTCCTCAAAATATTTGTCTGGATGCCAGTGGCAATTTATATATAGCCGATAGATGGAACAATAGAATTCAAAAATGGGCACCAGGTGCTGTATCAGGAATAACAGTGGCTGGTGGCAATGGAAGTGGTACTGCTGAAAATCAAATAGCAGAAGCTTTGGATGTAGGTGTGGATGCTAATGGCAATGTATACGTGGCAGATTACTTCAATAACAGAATATCAAAATGGGCACCAGGTGCATCAACAGGAGTCACCGTAGCAGGTGGAGGTGGATATGGCAATACAGCGAATAAATTTAATTTTACTACCGCCCTACATGTAATGCCCAATGGGGATTTTTATGTGAGAGACCAAGCAAATTATCGTATTCAAAAATATACACCTGGTGCGGGGTATGGTATAACAGTGGCAGGTGGTTTTGGAGCTGTAAATACCCTCACTTGGGGTTTTGGTTTGTATGTAGATGCCAACGAAAACATTTTTGTACCTGCATTATTTGATGACAAGGTAGATCAATACAGTACATCTTCAACTTGTGATTTGAGTTTAAATGCTTATCAAACGGGAGCATATACTGCTAAGCTAATTGGAGATTGCACTACTGAATCTGGGGTAAAAAATATGATAACCACACCGGCACGTCCGTCTGTAATCAATGGCCCATCCAATGTATCTGTGGGTCAGCAGGGTGTTATCTATCGGGTGGAGAAGGTGCCGGGTATGGTATATACTTGGGGTGTGCCACAAGATGCTACCATTACAAATGGTCAAGGAAAATTTGCAATAAGAGTAAACTTTACTTTTTCCAGTGGATACATAACAGTGGTGGCAGCAAATGAGTGTGGCCAATCCTTAGTGAGAAAAAAATTTGTAACTGTGGCTGCGCCAAATGCCCTCGTAGCAAAGCAGGGCAACAAGGGATTGAGCATGTATCCAAACCCTGTAAAAAATATGGCTACCATTCAATTTGAAATAAAAGAAACAGCTCAATACCACATTCAAATAATGGATATGACAGGGCGTGTGTTGCAAACAAATAGTGGAATAGCACAGGCCGGGGCAAATAAGGTACAATTGAATTTGAGTCATCTACAACAGGGTAGTTATATGGTAAAATTGATGGATGCAGATCAGGCCATACTATTTACTCAATCATTTGTAAAAGAATAAATGCATAACAGGATTGAAGTATTGCATATTGATGACTAAGCAGTATTGTAAAAGAGGCTTTGCGGCCTCTTTATTATTTTTATTCTTGACAGATACCGTTTATCCTTTCATACATCTATTCATCAGTAGATAGGTTAGTTAATCATAAATTAATACATCTTTGCGGGGTCTATCATGCATACAAGTTGTTCCATTTTTTTAAAATCATTATTTCGTTCTTATATGTGTAAAAAACTATACTTTATAGTTTGTTGCACACTATTGGTGCTTAGTGCTGCTGCGCAGGAAATTGACCTAGCACATTATCAGGAGGAATATCAACTGCATATCAATAAAGCCAAAGCAGCCATAAAGGTGGATGGACTTTTGGATGAGGCGGCATGGGCCACAGCAGATTCCACTGCTTACTTCTGGTTAAAATTTCCAAGAGATGATGCGCATGCTGATAGCAGCCTGAGCAGTGTTGTAAAATTGACTTATGATCAGAATTTTTTATATGTAGGTGCTATACTCTATGAAGAAGCTCCTTTTATAGGCGTATCTCTAAAGAGAGACAGTAGAATCAGAGAGAATGATGGACTGGGTGTGGTACTGGACCCCGTAAATAAAAAGACGAATGGATTCTATTTTTCGGTAACCTCCTACAATGTGCAGGCAGACGACCAACTGAATGCCAGCAAAGGTGGAGATTTGGATTTTAGTTGGGACAATAAATGGTATAGTGCTACAAAGCAATACCAACATTTTTTTACCATTGAAATGGCCATTCCATTTAAAACACTTCGATATGATAAAGACAATACCACCTGGGGTATCAACTTTATACGTAGTTATAGGAAAGGAAATGAGTTTCATACCTGGACACGCATACCTGTAAATTTTCCCGGTGTTGATTTAGGCTATTTGGGTGCTTTAAAATGGGATGCACCCCCACCAGCAGCAGGAAGTAATATAGCACTGATACCCTATATAACAGGACAGGTAGCACAGGATAAAGAATCTGGTAAAAATACCATTGAAGGCAAGCCTAATGCAGGTTTTGACAGCAAGATAGCACTCAATTCTAATTTGAATTTAGACCTTACGGTCAATCCGGATTTCTCACAAATTGAAGTGGATAGACAGGTAACAAACTTGTCTAGGTTTAATATTTTTTTTCCAGAAAGGCGTACCTTTTTTTTAGAGAATAGCGATATTTTTTCTGCGTATGGCATTGAACCTGTCCAACCATTTTATAGTAGACGTATAGGTCTGGATAATGCAGGGCAAAACATTCCAATTTTGTTTGGAGCCCGGGTTACGGGCAATTTGTCAGAGAAAACAAGGATTGGAATTATGAGTATGCAAACCGGAGAAAAGGGTGAAACTGCTTCGCAAAATTATTCTGCCGTAAGCATACACCAGCAAGTACTGGATAGGAGTGTTATAAAAGTATATGGCATAAGCAGACAGGCTTTTATGAATGATGAACAACTTGCAAAAGCCAGCCCTTTGGATAAGTATGGTAGAAATGCAGGTACTGAATTAAATTATACCAGCGAAGATGGCAATTGGACTGCATGGGGTGCTATACACAAAAGTTTCAAAAGTGGTATTAATAGTAAAGATAATTTTTGGAATACTGGGGTAGGTTATGAAGGTAGAAATTTTTCCAGTCTTATTGATTATACAGATGTGGGTGTAAACTATTATGCAGATTTGGGTTTTGTAAATCGAGTAGAAAACTATGATCAAGTTAGAGACACCACAATAAGGGTTGGATTTAGACATTTATATAATGAAAACGAGTACACTTTCAGACCTAAAAAAGGGCCTTTACAAACACATGGGTTGAGTGTTTCAAATTATTACGCATTAAATGCAGACAATAGCTTTAGTGAGCGCAGCAATGAATTTGAATATTCATTTGGTTTTAGAAATACCAGCGAACTGGGTGTAAGTTTTAGCAATGAGGCGCAGCAAATTCTTTATCCCATAGGGTTTACAGATGGAGAGCCATTGCCGGCAGGCAGATATGAATTTAATCAATATGGTCTTAGTTATGAAAGTGATAATCGCAAAAATTTTTCATGGTCAATAGAAGGTGTGGCAGGAAATTTTTATAATGGTACTTATCAACAACTGAGCGGTGGAATCAAATTCAGACAACAGCCCTGGTTTACCATAGATTTTAGTGCGGAATACAATAGGCTAAAATTTCCGGAGCCTTATGGAAGTACAGATTTGTTTTTACTGGCACCACGTGTAGAAATCAATTTTAGTACTTCAATATTCTGGACCACATTTATACAATACAATACACAAAACAATAACTTCAATATCAACAGCAGACTGCAATGGCGCTACAAACCTATGAGTGATTTATTCGTGGTATATACGGACAATTATTTTGCAGATCCATTTTTAAAAAACAGGAATAGATCTTTGGTGTTTAAATTGAACTATTGGTTAAATATGTAAGGATAGGAAAAAAATTGGTTTATTGAGAGCCGACAGCGGTTTTATGTTACAGAGATTTTTGAATACTTAGAAAATCACCAACTATCTGGTAGCTATATTATTGCGGCAAAACAATACAAACCCATTCAGCAAAAGACAGCAGAACATACCCTTGAGGCAAAAGTATCCAACGGAATAAAATATGATTTTGGTGCAGGCAATTTTAATCTTCAAAGTTTTGATGCTACCGAATCTGCGCTCAATTGGGTCATGATGGCCTGCAATATAATAAGCCTGTTCCGGCAGATTGTTTTATACACCAAGGTAGAGCAGCGTATGCAAACACTTCGATACAAAGTGTTTGCAATAGGTGGATATATGGGAAAAAATGGAAATCCAAAGATATTGAAACTCCCACTTGCTATGAAACGAAGAGAATGGTTTACAGGACTATGAAATTGTAGTAAAACTTTCCAATTGCCCTAATTAAAAAAGGCTAATGACTTTTTTGGGATAAATGCTTAAAACCATAAAAATATAATTATAATCATATCGTTTTTACTAAGAATACTTACGGACGACACGGGCATAGACTTGACGCTATACTGCACTATGGACAGTAGAAATATGTGGTAAGTTATTATAACTTCACCAATTCTTTTGGTACCGGCTTTTGTAAGAGATTTTGGTAAATAAACTTCGTTCTCTCTGCTTGATAATGCTGCCACTGATCTTTTAACTTTCTCCAACCATGTCTCCCACCGGGATAAAACATCATATCAAACTCCTTTCCTTCTTTTTGTAAAGCTTCAATGAGTTGAATGCTATTTTGCAGATGGACGTTATCATCCATTGTGCCATGTATAATGTATAAACCACCTTTATAATTGGAGACATATTTGAAAATGCTCCCTTCATCATATCCTATTTTATTTTCCGCAGGAGCATCCATATATCTTTCGGTATAATGACTATCATACAAATGCCAGTCTGTAACACTTCCACCAGCTATACCATACTTAAATAATTGACTTGCTTTTGTAAGTGCAAGACAGGTAACATAACCTCCATAACTAAAACCATTGATACCAATCCTGGCAGAATCAGCTATGCCTTTATCAATAAACCATTGCACGACAGTGCTATAATCTTTTATTTCCCAGTTACCTAAATCACGGTGCATAAAATTCATTCCGGTTTTTCCAAAATGACCACTACCCCTGTGGTCTATGGCAATTTGTATTAATCCTTCTTTTGCCCACCATTGATTTTGTCCAATACCTTTAAACCCATCACTCACGGTGCCAGCATCTGGCCCTCCATAAATAGAAACCCACACCGGATATTTTTTTGTAGTGTCAAAATTTAATGGCCATGTAATGAGTACGGGCAAATCAAAACCATCTCCGGAAGGGATGCGGATCAACTCGGTTTTTGCCAAAGAATAATTATCGTATTCAGCACCTTTTTCATTTGCTATATTGTTCAAAAAACTGCCATCTGCTTTCATAATTGACATCTTTTCAGGAGTACTCACATTAGAAAAATTATCTATAAAATAACTCCCCGCCGGTGATATGTGTACATGGTGTGTAAATGCACCTTTTGTAAGCTGTCTCAACCCCGAGCCATCTTTATTGATAGTCATCAAATCAGTTCTGGTGGAGTTATCTTTTCTTGCAGTAAACCATATTTGTTGTTTTTTATGATCTGTTTTTAGGACTTCTTTTATCTGCCAATTGCCACTTGTAAGTGCTTTATGAGATTGGATGGCGGTATTGTAATAGTACAAATGTTTCCATCCGGATGCATCATTGAGTATCAAAAATTCTTGGTTATTGTAGAAGTGTATCCACTCCTTCCATTCCACCCATGTTTTTTGATATTCAGTATAAATAATTTTCTTATTTCCTGTATGTATATCGGCAGCATAAAGGATAAGACTATCCTGTGAGCGATTCATCCATTGCATACACAACTCCCGGCTATCGGGCATCCAAAAGGGCATTCCAATGTAGTGATCAATTTGTTCATCTATTGCGAGCCAATTTGTACTTTGCGTAGCAAATGAATAGACACCCATTTTTACTTTTGGATTTGCATCGCCTGCTTTTGGATATCGGGTTTCCTCTGTAAAACCATGTACACCTGTGCTATTGAATATAGGGAATACTGGCACCTGGCTATCATCAAAATGCATGTAAGCAATAGACTTGCTATCCGGGCTCCACCAAAAGGCGCAATAGTTTGAAGCCCTACCCAATATTTCTTCATAATAAATCCAAGATGCATACCCATTGTAATTGGTAGCAGATCCATCAAAACTTATCTGCAATTCTTTTTTATCGGCAATATGTATGGCAAATAAATTTCCGGCTCTTGTAAAGGCTATTTGATTTCCATCTGGGCTTAGTGTTGGATTTTGCTCTTCTTCATGGGTATTGGTTAGGGCAACTACATTTCCCAAAGCATCAGCATACATAATGTCTCCCTCCTGTATATAAACTTCTGAATTGGCTATTGGTTTTTGATACTTTATGCTTCCTGATTTTACATTCATCAAAACTGTATCAAATGATTTATTAGTGCCTTGTTTTACAAGGAATATATTTTCATCATCCATCCAGTTTAAAATGCGTGGCATTGGGTGTAGCAAACCAGCTGTTTCTCCCTTAAGCATTTGCGCAGTAGTCAATTCTTTCTGTGCAGCTAATTCATTTGAAAAGAAGAAAAGCCAACAAAACAAGATACAGTAATTACTCAAAATTGCAGTTTTGCTGGTGTAAAATCTGTGTACATACAAAATTAATGGATGCATATTTCTAATTTATTGTGCCGCTAAAATGGGGAAAGATTTTGAATACTATGAAAAGGATAACTTTAATGATTCAATATCTTTTTCAAAAGCCACAGGGGTTAATGCATCATCAACTGAAAAATTTCCAATACGGGTACGGCACAAGCTACTCAGATACGCACCTGTGCCTAAAGCATTTCCAAAATCAAAGGCCAGGCTTCTGATATATGTGCCAGTACTACAAATTACTTTAAAAAAAATAATGTCTTTTTTTATTGCAGTAATGTCAAAACTGGATATGGTGATAGTGCGAGGTTCAATGGTTGTTTCAATTCCTTTTCTTGCTAATAGATATAGAGGAGTGCCTTCTTTTTTTATAGCAGAATGCATAGGTGGTATTTGCTGAATGGTACCAATAAATTGTGTGGTGGTAGCATGTATTTGTTCCGGAGTAATATGGCCAATATCACGACGGTTTTCAGGCAAGGATTCCAAATCATAAGTGGGTGTGGTAGCACCAATGGTAAAGCTGCCCGTATATTCCTTTTCCATGCCCATATATTCATTTATTTTTTTTGTAAATGAACCTGTGCAAATGATTAGTAAGCCTGTGGCCAATGGATCTAACGTACCTGCATGTCCTACTTTTGAAATACCGGTTACTGTTCTTACTTTTTTTACCGCATCAAATGAGGTCCACTTTAGCGGTTTATTGATGAGTAACATTTTGCCATCTAAATAAGGTTGCATAGATGGGTGTATTGGCTTTTGCTTCACTATTACAAATAAAATTTTGTTAGAACTGATATATAAAAACCCGCATGTAGCGGGTATTTGATGTTATGTTTTTTTAAAGATGTATGTACCAATTTATTCTTTCACCCGCTCTACATAATCTCCAGTTTTTGTATTTACTCGTATCATTTCTCCTTCTTCTACAAATAGGGGTACGTTTACAGTAGCGCCTGTTTCGATAGTTGCTGGCTTGAGTGTACGTGTAGCTGTATCGCCTCTTACACCGGGTTCGCAATAGGTAACCTTGAATGCAATTTTTTCCGGAAGTTCAGCACCAATGGCCTGCTCAGTTTCAGTATTTGTAAGTACAAAAACCTCACCACCTTCTTTTAAAAACTGTGGTGCATCTATCAAATCTTCTGATAATGCAATTTGCTCAAATGTTTCATTATTCATGAAGTTATACCCTGATTCATCTTTGTATAGAAACTGGTAGGCCATTTTTTCCACCCTTACTGGGTAAATATTTTCACCACTATTCCATGTTTTTTCAATCGTTCTTTTATTATCAACTCCTTTTAGTTTTGCCCACACTTTTGCAGCAGCTCTTGCAGTTTTATTTTCTCCAAATTCTACAATTGCGTATAGACTACCGTCTAATTTTAAAATCATTCCACGGCTGATATCTGATGTTGTTGCCATTATTTTTTTTTGAGGCGGCAAAAGTAGGGAATCCACAAATAAGAATTCATTCCGTTTCTTTATGGGCTAATGGCATTGCAATTGGCAATTTTTGAAAATCTGCTCAGTTCTAATTATTTGCATGAAAAGGATTAAAAAGATGACTAAAGCATATTCACCTGAGTCAGTACATAATCCACCATATTGTTAGATACATCCAGATGGAGTACTATGCGAACACGGTTTGGAGCAATTGCAAAAAGTTGGATATCTTTTGAAAGCATGTGGTTTACAAATGCTGAGGTTTGTTCTGGTGTATGTGTTTCAAAAATGATGATATTGGTGCTTACAGGAAGAATTAGTTTTACAAAGTCCTTTTGCTCAAGCGCATTTGAAATGGCAAGTGCATGTTGATGGTCTATGCGAAGCCGTTCAATATTATTTTCAAGAGCATAAGTACATGCAGCAGCAAGAATACCTGACTGTCTCATGCCCCCTCCAAAGATTTTTCTGAATCTTCTTGCTTTTTTAATTAAGTTTTTATCACCCAATAATACACTTCCTACGGGTGCACCCAAACCCTTACTAAAACAAACTGATAGGCTATCAAATGCTTCCCCATACCATAGCGGGTTTTCATTATTTGCAACAATAGCATTCCAAACCCTTGCACCATCTAAATGAAAAGCAAGATTATTTGCTGTGCAAACATTTTTTATATCACGTATTTGATCCCAATCGTAGCAGGAGCCTCCTCCCCTGTTTGATGTATTTTCAAGACTCACCATCCTTGAATGCGATTTATGAATATCCTCATTTTTATTGATAGCCTGTGCTACTTGATTTGCAGATAATCTACCGTTGTTGCCATATAACAATTTTACGGAGCATCCCGAATTAAATGCAATACCACCACCTTCATATTGATAGATATGTGAAGATTCATCACAGATTACTTCATCTCCAGGCTGGGTATGACATTTAATTGCAAGTTGATTTGTCATGGTACCACTTGGACAGTATAAGCCTGCTTGCATGCCAAACCATGCGGCAGTTTTATGCTCTAATTCGTTGATAGCCTCGTCTTCGCCAAACACATCATCCCCCACCTTGGCTTCATTCATGGCATTGTACATTTCTGGACTTGGTTTTGTAACAGTATCACTCCTTAAATCAATCCTCATAACATTTTGTTTGTTTGCAAATAAATGAAAAAGAAAATGTGAAAGTATTGTAAAATAGATGCATGATATGATATCCTTGGATATGAGAATTCGAGGATGTTTGGTATAATAATTTTATTGAATATTATTTGCTTTTACAGTTTTGGTATGCCGTTTGCATTTTGACTGCTAAAATTTTATATGCTTAAAAAACTTTTCATTTTTGGTGCAGCAGCTTTTATTGTAAATAGCGGTTTTGCTCAACAAAACAACACAGAAATCACTACAAAAAACTCCTGGCTAAAAGCAGGTATCATGGCTGGCATTCCTGTGGGTAATGCAGGTGATGCAAGTTCATTCACACTTGGTCTTGATGTGAAAGGACAGTTTATGTTGAATCCTCATTTAGGCCTGGGTGTTACCTCCGGATACAATCATTTCTTTGCAAAAGGATCTTTAAAAGATTTTGGATTGGTACCTGTGGGTGCTATGTTTCGCTACTATCCTGCCAACAAAGGTTTCTTTGCCGGTGCAGATGCAGGCTATTCTTTTTTGACAGGTATTAAAGGTGCAGATGGTGGGTTTTATGTAAGACCTCAACTGGGTTTTCATAACTATGATTTTAATTTCTTTGGTTATTACAATCATGTATTGCGTAGTGATAAAAATGGTGGTGCCATACAACATGCAGGTGTAGGTGCTACTTATAATTTAAGATTTACAAAGTAATCATTTTAGAACATCAAAAAAGCCCCAGATATTGGGGCTTTTTCATTGCACGAAGTGCAGAATAATTTATAGAACTTTTATTTTTATATTTCTGAATGCTACATAATTACCATGATCTTGCAATACAATATGTCCTTTTGAATAAGTCCCAAAATCTGGCCACTCGGTAAACTTGCTGCCGGCTACCATTGCATTCCAACTGCTATCGCCTATTATAGTGGTTACTATATTTACATCATTGAGATAAAATGATAAATTTCCTTTGTTACAAACAATTTCAGCATGGTTCCATTCTCCGGCTGGCTTTTCATTTCTTTGAGTAGATGCTATTAAATCATATAAATCTCCAGCCTTATGTTTTTCTGTAGCATCAGGATGCTTATTGTCTAAAATCTGCATTTCAGGACCAGTCCAAAAAGAGGCTTTATATTTTGATGTATCTTCATTTACATGAAACATGATACCACTATTTCCAGCAGGCGATATTTTCCACTCTAATGAAAGATGAAAATTTTCATATTCCTCATTGCTGGTAAGGTCACCACCATCTGGTATATAACCATTTGTTTTATTTGTTGTATCCAAATAGATAACGCTATCCATTACTTTCCAATTGCTTCCAATCGTCGATTTGCCATAGCTATGCCACCCGTCGGTGGTACTGCCATCAAACAATGAAATCCAACCAGAGTCTTTATCTACAGACATGTCAGCCTCATCTACTCCGGGCTGATTATTGGTGCAGGATATAAAAATTGCTACAAAAAAAATTAAGTAAAATATTTGTTTCATGGTGCAAATTTTTTATTTCTGAAGAAAGATATATTTAACTAAAGCTTCTGCATCCTCTTGGCTTAAATCTGGATGTGCAGTCATTTCTACTTCTCCCCATACACCCTTACCACCAGTGATAATTTTTCCTGCAAGCATCTTAATATTTTCAGGCGTATTTTCATATTTTGCCGCCACATCTTTGTATGAAGGACCTATTAATTTTTCTTCTAATTTATGACAAGTGAGGCAGTCACTTTTACCAATGAGTTCTACACCTTTTATATAATCAGGGTTTGTACTCAAATCTACCGTTTCGGTGGTTGCAGTTTCTTCTTTTGCTGTATCTTCTTTTGGAGCTGATTCGCCGCAGGAAACGAACAGCGCAATTGCACTTAAAACAATCCATTTCTTTTTCATTCTTTGTATTTTTAGTTTTTGAATTTTATTTTATTGTAATCCGAGCAGTCGCTTATTGAATGCAGCATCATCGCCACCGGCGGCAAAATCATCGAATGCTTTTGCAGTAACGGGTATAATATTTTTCTGGATAAACACTGCACCTTCTGCGGCGCCTGCTTCGGGGTGCTTCAGGCAGCATTCCCATTCCATTACTGCCCATCCTGTATAATCATATTGTGCCAGCTTGGAGAATATGGTTTTAAAGTTAATCTGACCATCTCCCAAAGATCTAAAACGACCAGCTCTATCTATCCAATTTTGATAACCGCCATAAACACCCTGCCTTCCCGAAGGATTAAATTCAGCATCCTTTACATGAAACATTTTTATGCGCTCATGATAAATATCAATGTAGGCCAAATAATCCAGGCATTGCAATAATAGATGTGAGGGGTCGTATAATAAACATGCCCTTTTGTGGTGCTGCACTTTTTCTAAAAACATTTCATAACTTACGCCATCATGCAAGTCTTCTCCGGGATGAATTTCATAACATACATCAACACCATTTTCATCAAAGGTATTGAGTATAGGTAGCCATCTTTTTGCTAATTCCTCAAAACCTTCTTGCACAACACCCGCAGGTCTTTGTGGCCAGGGATAAACCATCTGCCACATTAAAGCTCCACTAAAAGTAGCGTGTGCATTCAAACCAAGATGTTGAGAAGCTTTTGCAGCGTACTTTAATTGTTGAATGGCCCATGCGGTGCGTGCTGTTGCATTCCCTTGTATAGCTGAAGGAGCAAATGCATCAAATAATTCATTGTAAGCAGGATTTACAGCTACTAATTGACCTTGTAAATGTGTACTCAACTCGGTTATCTCTAAACCACAATTATTGACCAATCCTTTTAGTTCATCGCAATAGGTTTTACTTTCTGCAGCAAGTTCCAGATTGATACAACGCTCATCCCATGTGGGCAGTTGTACTCCTTTAAATCCTAAACTCTCAGCCCATAAACAAATAGATTCCAGATTGTTGAATGGGGCTTTGTCACCCATGAATTGTGCAAGAAAAATACCTGGTCCTTTTATGGTAGTCATCTATAAATTCTGTTTACGGGTCAAATATAGAAATCCATTGTACATTGTATAAAATAAATATGCCACTATCAAATTTTACTTTGACTATTCATAAGGCATATTGATCATATCTTCAAGCAGCCATAGAGCAAACCGATAATAAATTAACCTTTTTTTCTAAAAGCACTTTCATACAAATCTATCCATTGCTTTGGCGTAAGTTTTTCAGCAAGCTCACCAAAAAGTTGGAATGGAATATCCTCAGGTTTTTTATAGCGAATACAACTTTTGCCCATATCCAGTTTTTTGGGTGATGCCTTTGCATGTGCTGCTATAAACCAATTGTACAATTCCAGATTTGCATAAATACCCATGTGATAAACAGCAATAAAATTTTTTTGCGAAGCAATATTCATAAAAGGTAATGGCATTTTTGGATCACAATGATATCCCGCAGGATAAATGCTATGTGGGACTACAAATCCTATCATGCCATAATTCATTTCTTCTTTAAAACCTTTGGGTATATGCTTACTGATTATTTTTCTTAAATCTTCTACTGCTTTGGCCCTGTCTTCCTGTAATGAAGCAATATATTCTTGCACTGTGGATGCTTTACTTTGCATATATTTTAATTTAAAAGATATTGTTGAATAAAATGAACCGTAGCATAAAACTGGTAATCAATATTTTGCTTTTTTTGAAAGCCATGACCTTCATCCGCTGCTTCAAGATACCATACTTTGCCACCATTTAGCGCTACTTTTTCCATCATTTGTACTGCCTCTGTATAAGGTACACGAGGATCGTTTTTGCCTTGTACAATAAACAAAGGTTTTGTAATCTTATCCGCATTGTTCAGGGGGGCTATTTTTTCAAAAAATGCGGCCATGGCCGGGTCTCTTTCATCACCATATTCTACCCGTCTTAAATCCTGTCTATATGCTTCAGTATTTTTTAAAAAAGTATTAAAATTACTGATACCTACCACATCTAAAGCACATCTGATTTTATCGTTATAATGAAATGCACAAGCCAGTGTCATATAGCCGCCATAGCTGCCGCCTGTTATCATGATTCTGTCTGCATCTAAATCCTGCTGAGTTCCAATCCAATCAATCAATGCGCCTATATCTTTTACACTGGATTCTCTGTTCATACCATTATCCATATCAGTAAATGTTTTTCCATAACCTACACTACCACGCACATTTGGATAAATAATACTAATACCCATTTCATTCAAATAATAATTGCTCCTGTTGATAAAGCTGGGCTGACTCTGCCCTTCGGGGCCACCATGTATTTGTATGATTACAGGTCTTTTTCCTGTAAATTTTTTATTCGCTTTGTAGAGAAACCCACTAATGGATAGATCATCAAAACTCTTCCATTGTATAAGTTTTGGCTCATCCAGCCCTTCTAATGAAATGCCACCCGTTTCACTTTCTGTCCATCTGAGTATTTTTTTGTCTGAGTGATGATATACATATACATCTGCCGATGATTTTGCATGTACAAAAGTATAACCCAATATATCTTTATGCGGATGCCATTCCATACCGCCAATAATACCCGTGCCCACACCTTCTACGGCTTGATATTCTTTTGTGGCCAGATTTTGAATATACAATTTTGACACACCCGCTTCATTGCTTCTAAATGCAGCCAGTGTAAGGCTTTCATTGATGGCATAATCTTCTATCTCCCAATTAATATCACCCACTAAAAGGGAGAGCTGCTCTGTTTTTAAATTGAATAATGCCGGTGCATTGAATTCACGGTTTTTATTCGTGAGCAAATAAATTGAAGCATTGTCAGCAGAAAATTTTAGTGCGTCATATACCGTTCTTTCTTGAGCCAATGGCAAGACTTGTATAAGTTTTTGCTGCGCAATGTCAAAAAGCCAAACAGTGCTTTCATTTACTGAAATGCTATTGTTCAGCAATATATATTTTTCATCATCACTCCAGTCTGCTATGCCCCAACCACCTCCGGATAATTCAAGTATTTTTTTAGCCGATTCAGGATGTGTTGGATCCATACGGAATATATCCCTGTCTTTACCATTGCGCAGCGTACTGGTATATAAAATTTCTGTTCCCTTTTTATTCCAGGTTATACTTCCATTTTGAGTGCGTGCACCATCCGTTAAAAGGGAAATTTTTTTTGTGGAAATATCATACCTAAATATTTGACCAAATTCATTGCCGCCAATATCTTTTACGAAAAGAAAATAGTTGCCATACACAGGTTCAAAAATGGCATTGGAAACTGGTTCATCAAAAAAAGTCATTTGCTTTCTATCACCACCGGGCATTTTAATGTAGTGTAGTTGATTGGTATTAGCAAAGCGTGTAGCCATCAGTATTTCCTCCCTTACAGGATGCCAGGCTACCATAGCTGCTGCCCTTGCTTCTGTATAGGGTTTTACTTCCTTTAAAATAGATGTAGGCAGAGGAGGAATACCAATAGCTGTAAGGTTATCCGGCTTTGTTACATATTGGGCAGAGCTTGATAATGCAATAAATAATACAACTACAGAACTCATTTTTTTCAAAGCATGCATAACAATCATTTAATAGACAAATGTAAAAGCAAAACCAATAATTTGTTTTAAGTATATGCCAATCCTATTTTCTTATGGTCATAATCCAGATTGTCAGGAATATTTATCCCTCATAGAAATAAGGGGATAAAATTTTATCCTTTTCATCAAAGCCTGTAGTTAATTTGCAGCAATATCAAATACAATATTATTTATGCCAATAATAGCACCCTCCTTTTTAGCCTGCAATTTTTTGCAATTAGAATCTGCCTGCACATTAGTAAATGGGAGTGCTGCGGAATGGTTTCATTTGGATGTAATGGATGGAAGATTTGTACCAAATATCAGTTTTGGCATTCCAATTATAGAGCATATCAGAAAAGCAACTACCAAGGTTTGTGATGTGCACCTCATGATTTTGGAACCCGAAAAATTAGCTCCTGCTTTTAAACAAGCCGGTGCAGACATACTTACTGTTCATTATGAAGTGTGCGATAATTTGCATAGAAATATTCAGCAAATTAAAGAATTGGGAATGCAGGCCGGAGTGGCGCTCAATCCACATACGCCTGTGCATGTGTTGGAGGATATCCTGCAAGACATTGACCTCGTATGCTTAATGAGTGTAAACCCCGGATTTGGTGGTCAAAAATTTATACCCCATACTTTAAAAAAGATTGAAAAGCTGAGGGCAATGATTGATACACAGCAGCTGTCCGTTAAAATAGAAATTGACGGTGGCGTTACCCTTGCAAATGCAGCAGATATTGTACATGCAGGTGCAGATGTATTAGTGGCAGGCAGTACGGTATTCAATGCAAAAAATCCTTTGGAAACCATAGATGCATTGAAGCAAATGGGCAATGATTAAAACCCTTCTGATACGCCCAATCCAAAAAGAGCATAATCAAATTTTACAGGATCTTGTGGGTCTATTTTGCTAAGTGCATTGGTAAGTTCAATGGCTGTTTGCCAGTCTATCTGATTGCGTTGTATTAATCCCAATTTTTGTGATACACGGCCCACATGCACATCTATAGGACAAATGAGTTGGGCGGGAGAAATGCTATGCCATAGTCCAAAGTCCACACCCTTATCCGCAGACCGTACCATCCACCTTAGAAACATATTGAGTCTTTTGCAAGAAGATTTTTTGACTGGTGCAGCCACATGCTTCTGTGTGCGTGGCGGATATTCATTCCCCGAAGGGAAAAAATAAGAAAAAAAATGATTGAGTGCAGGTGCTACATTCAGCGCATGCTGCGAAAAATTTTCTGTAAATGCAGACTCCAAACTTTCATTCCTTTGAAAATGCTTTTGCAAAAAATCAATAAAAACGAGCAAGTCTGTAGCATTGAAAGTGCGGTGCACAAAATGCAAAAATCTGCTTCTCTCCTGTTCATTATGATAGCGAATAAACTGGTAAGGGGCATCATCCATCAGCAGCATCAATTTTCTACAATTATTGATAATAGTTGTGCGGCTGCCCCATGCTAAAGTAGCTGCAAAGAGTGCACTTATTTCTATATCCTGCGGTTGAGAATAATGATGTGGAATGCTTATGGGGTCATTTGCTATAAATGCCGGCTGCTCATAGTATGCAGCTTTTTCAGACAAAAAATGAACAAGCTCAAGACCCTGCATCAGCAGCAGGTTTTTTTCTCAAGATGGCTTCTAATGCTATTACCACCCATACAATATTTACAGCCATAGATGGGTATGCTTTTAGATAAAAAGTGTTGACAATAAAAAAAATGCCGCCCACTAAGTTGGCCCATATATAGTAAGCAGATGTGGCCGGCAGCTTACCTTTTATATTTAAAAAATAGGCACCTACTATAAGTACAGATGCCACCCAGCCCATTATGTTTACTACATGTTCCATACAATCATTTAGCCTATGGCATTTTGCAAATCTTCTATTAAATCATCCGCATCTTCTATGCCTACACTCAGGCGAATCAATGCATCACTAAGGCCATTTTTTATACGCTCCTCCCTTGGTATAGATGCATGCGTCATAGATGCCGGATGATTGATCAATGACTCCACACCACCCAAACTTTCGGCCAGTGAAAAGATATGTGTAGAGGACAACACCCTGCGGGCTTCTGCCTCTGTATCATGCTTCAATACAAAACTAATCATGCCACCAAAACCACGCATTTGTTTTTTAGCAACAGCATATTGTGGATGGCCCTCAAACCCCGGCCAATACACTTTGGCCACTGCCGCATGCTGCCGCAGCCATTGTGCTACGCGAATACCATTTTCGCAATGGCGCTCCATACGCAGGTGCAGGGTCTTAATGCCACGAAGCACTAAAAAACAATCCTGTGGACCGGGCACAGCACCACAACTTTTTTGTATAAAATACAATTCATCACGCAGTGCCTTATCATTCATCATCAAGCAGCCCTGTATTACATCACTATGACCACCCAAGTATTTTGTGGCACTATGCATTACAATATCGGCACCCAGATCCAGGGGGTTTTGCAGAAATGGAGATGCAAAAGTATTATCCACACACAGCAGTATTTGATGCGCTTTTGTAAGCGCCGCCACTGCTGCTATATCTGTTATGTTCATGAGTGGGTTAGTAGGCGTTTCCAACCACACCAATTTTGTATGCTCAGATATGGCAGCTTTTACTTCCTCAATATCTGTGGTATTGATATAAGTAAACTTCAATCCAAATTTTTCAAAAATTTTACTAAACAGTCTGTAGGTACCACCATACATATCATTAGCAGCCAGAATTTCATCACCCGGTTTCAGCAGTTTTAGCACAGCATCAGTAGCTGCCACTCCACTGCTAAAAGCAAGTGCATGCTCGGCATTTTCCAAAGCGGCGTAAGCCCTTTCCAATGCAAACCGCGTAGGGTTTTGACTTCTGGCGTATTCATAGCCTTTGTGTTTTCCCGGAGCCTCTTGCGTAAAGGTGGAGGTTTGAAAAATAGGTGTCATAATAGCACCCGTACTGGCATCGGGTTCAGCCCCGGCATGTATATATTTTGTAGCAAGCTTCATAATAAAAATTGAATGGCGCAAAGATGGGGTTTTGTGGTTAAAGTCATGCGGTTGCCTCATTTCATGCCAAGCAAAATTTCAAGGAGCGGATCAAGCTTTTAAAATGGTAAAATAGTTTAGGACTGGGTCAATAGAATCTTCTATTATTCGTATCCCAAAGAACCAAGTAAAAACTCATTAGCCATTTTTTAGATATCAAAACCCAAACCATCAAGCATCAGAAAACATTTTTTCGCCCTACGGGCAATGATTAAAACGGAGAAAATTTGCACTACCATTTCCGTCATACTATCCATTGTAGTCCCCGCCACCACAAACCCCTCAAAAATATAATACATAAGAAAAGAAGATTTTTCGCCCTACGGGCAATGATTAAAGCGGAGATTGCCCCTTCCTAAAATTACTTAACGACTCCTTCGTGCTGGGTAGCGACTCCTAAAATTACTTACACCTTTTGAGGTTAAATACTAAATATTGTTATTTTATATTCGTTTGTATGGCAATAAGAATACAGGTTTGTTTTATTACTAAAAATTTATCTGTTTGTTTTTCATATTGCTGTTTTTACTTGTCAGGTGGGAGTTTTTTTCTGGTCACACTTTGTATTAATTTTTTGTTCCTAAATGCTGTTTACAAAGCCACAAAGGCCCGCCTGCGGCGGGCCTTTGTGATTAATCACATTTCATCATGGATAACATGCACACGAACCGACTCCACTACAGCCATCAAGTCTATTACTTCATTCAATCCTCAAATAAGATGCGCATTACTTTTATTTGCATCGTACATGCATCAACAGTCCAAAACAGTAATCATCATTTCCGGGCCTACAGCCTCCGGCAAAACCGCATTAGCCATCCAACTTGCACAATATTTCAATACCTCAATCATATCCGCAGATTCAAGACAATGCTATAAAGAATTAAATATTGGAGTAGCAAGGCCAAGCATAGAGGAACTTCATGCTGCTCCTCATTTTTTCATAGCCAGTCATAGCCTCAATGAAAATGTAACAGCAAAAACCTTTGAAGAATATGCCATTCAAAAAACGAATGACTTATTTCAAGAAAAGGATACGATTATTATGGCCGGCGGCACCGGCCTATACATCCATGCATTTTGCTATGGCCTTGATGAAATACCCGCCATACATCAATCCATACGCTCTAGCATAATAGAAGAATATAAAAAAAATGGACTCCTTTTTTTGCAACAAGCCATACAAAAAGAAGATCCGTTATTTTGGAATATAGGTGCTATACAAAACCCACAGCGCCTTATGCGTGCTTTAGAAGTAATGCGTGCCACAGGCAAGTCAATCACCACGTTTCAACAGAAAAAAAGTATAGACAGACCATTTAATATACTACAAATTTGTATAGACATACCGGTGGATATACTCACACAAAAAATAATCAATCGCACAGCGCAGATGCTTTCATCAGGCCTGGTAGCAGAAGTAAAAAACCTATTGCCATATAGAAATTTGAATGCACTGCAAACAGTGGGTTACAAAGAAATATTTGAGTACATAGATGGAAGCACAACCGTGGAGCAAGCTACTGAAAAAATCATTACACACACTAAGCAATATGCCAAACGGCAGCGTACATGGTGTAGAAGAGAAAAGCAAAATCATTTTATACAATTTGGTGATACCATGTTCCAACAGGTCCTTCAAATTGTTGAAAGAAATGATAAGTAATTGGCAATTTTGGTTATCTTTATAAAGATGCCATAAGTCATATATTTGTCGCTATGAAAAGATGCTTAGTATTTCTATCTACCATTATTTCTATTGCTGCTTTTGCACAACCATCCTATAAAATTGTAGGTGCAGGCAGAGAAGTAAACCCTTACCAGTTTAACGGAGTAAAACAGGCAGTTTTTTCAAAAGCATCCGTGGCTTGTGCACATCCCTTAGCTGCAAAAATTGGCGGGGTCATACTCCAGCAAGGTGGCAATGCTTTTGATGCAGGTGTGGCCGTAGAATTAGCATTGGCAGTGGTATATCCCAATGCCGGCAATATTGGTGGAGGTGGATTTTTACTCGGCAGAAAAAAAGATGGACTATTAGTGGCATTAGATTTTAGAGAAACAGCTCCGGAAAGAGCGGAAAGAGATATGTATTTGGATAGTGCGGGCCATCCACAAAATATCAACAGCGAAAGAGGGCATTTATCTGTTGGTGTACCCGGCAGTGTAGCAGGGTTTTTTGCTACCGCAAAATTTGGAAAACTTCCATTTGCCCGGCTTATACAACCCGCTATTGATTTAGCCGAATTCGGATTTGTATTAACAGACCGAGAAGCCAACAACCTCAATGCAGAGCGTGTTGATTTTTTAGCATACAATACCATGCCTACTCCATTTGTAAAACAAGCACTTTGGAAAGCAGGGGATACACTTTTTCAACCCGAACTGGCAGCCACGCTCAAGCGCATACGAGACAATGGATTAGCAGGATTTTATGAAGGAGAAACCGCCAAAATGATTGTAGCAGAAATGCAAAGAGGTGGCGGAATAATGAATGAAACAGACCTCAAAAATTATACTGTAAAACAAAGAACCCCTTTATTGTTTGATTATAAATCGCATACGATCGTTGCCTTTCCACCCCCAAGTAGTGGAGGAATTTTGCTGGCGCAAATGTTGAAAATGGTAGAACCTTATCCCATGAAAATTTATGGATTTCAAAGTAGGGAAAGTGTGCAACTGATGATAGAAGCAGAACGAAGGGCTTATGCAGACAGGGCAGAGCATATAGGTGATCCTGAGTTCTGGAAAGTGCCTGTATCTACCCTTACAAGCGATGAATATATAAACAATCGTATGCTGAATTATTCACCCGTTGAGCCTACTCCAAGTGCATCATTGTCAGCAGGCAATATTCCTCATGAAAGTGAGGAAACAACGCATATCAGCATTGCAGATGAAGAAGGCAATGTAGTAACCATAACCACCACAATCAATGATTCTTATGGAAGCCATACAGTAGTAAGTGGCGCCGGCTTTATACTGAATGATGAAATGGATGATTTTAGTATAAAACCCGGTGTACCAAATTTATATGGTGCAGTAGGCGGCGAGGCAAATGCAATAGCACCGGGCAAGCGAATGCTCAGTAGTATGACACCCACCATAGTTTTAAAAAACAATGCACCTTTTATGGTGGTAGGTTCTCCTGGTGGCACTACTATACCCACCTCAGTTTTTCAAACCATTATTAATGTTATAGACTTTGGAATGAATGCAGCAGATGCTATAGCAAGTCCAAAATTTCATCACCAATGGCTGCCTGATGAAGTTTTTGTAGAAAAAAATTTTGATAGTCATACTATGGAGCAACTCAAAAAGATGGGCTATAGCTTTCATCAGAGAGAGCCCATAGGAAGAGTAGAGCTTATTTTATTTAAAAATGGTAGAAAAGAAACTGCTGCAGACATAAGGGGTGATGATAGCGTGGCGGGTTATTAGGTGGTAAATATTTCTTGCAAAAAAGTACAATACTTTTTTCTTTAAAGTTGTTATAACTCTAGGAATATGTATCCAAGAAAAAAGAATAGGCCAAATGCCTATGTTGCTTCAAAAATATTCTCCACATCATTGTGTCATCTACAAGCAATAGTATATAGCTTTATCATCTTGGCATAATCCTTACTTAAATAAAAAAAACGACCAGTATTAGGCACATTAATCAACTATCATTGTATGCGAAGGGTAAACACAAGAGGCATAGAAGGCGCCAACAAACATGTATTGATGGCAGCCCTTACCTATAACCTCAAAAAATACCTGCACTTTATAAATAAAAAAGTAAACACAAAAGTGATGGTAGAAGCAAAGCCATTAGAAAAGGCTTTGTCGAATAAATATATGCATCTCCAAAATCAAATAAGAGCCATTTTAAGCCAACTGTTTTTTACACTCAATCCATCTCCAATGAAAATAGACAAGCTGAATTGAGCCCTAAAGACCCTTTAAGCAGCAAACTGTTATAATCTTTTTTCTGAAATTGTAGATGTGCAACGGTTACCCTTGTTAGCGGTAGTTTTTCTTTCAGACCGTTGTAATGTCGTCATGTATTTTTAAAAGGGTTAGAATGATAATTTTTAGAAGTCTATGGTAATCAAATTCGTGTTCCTTTTCTGAAAACGTATTTGTCCCGTGTAAATATTTATTTCTTAGGTCGTAGCCGTTGGTAAACTCCTTTTTGTTGAGGTAAAAATTAAAATAATTTCTTTCTTGTCTTGAGAACAATGTGTTTTCAGTAATCACAAGTTTTCGGTCAATCAATTCGTCAATAACTGTCCTGCATGGCAAAGGATAACTCCAATAGTTAAGGACTTCTTTCTGATGTAATTCCCCAATTAAGTAAATCATAATATCCTTGTTCAACGTCACATAGTCGTCATTGCTTAGTTTTAGATAGCCGTCATTTATTAGGCTTTGAATGGTCTCTCTTTGGTAGTTTTCAAAATACTCAAATTTCACATTCTCATTTGTTATCAGGTCAAACAAACAGTGATATTTATTCTCAAAATGTTTGACATAATATAAGTGACTTTGGTCTGAGAAGAATAAGTATTTTAATTGTAGAATTAAGTTGTCCTCCGAGTAGATATATTTTTTCGACTTGTTACTGTAGATTTCACTAATTCTAATTGGGGCAGAGCTGATTTGAATAAGTTCAAGGTCAATACTCTTTTCATCTACAAGCAATTTGTATTGCTTTAGTAAAAATTCAAAGTCCGGTGTAAGAGTTCGGATTTTTTCTAAATAATTTGATTCACTTGATGGTAATTGAAATGCAATCTTGTTTGGTGAAATTCTCTCGTTTAAAAATCCTACGAAGGAATGAATTATTGATTCTAAGCTTCTTCCTTTTCGTTTCAAGTAGTCTTCGTAGATATACAACTGTAGATTGGATAAATTCTCTTTTCTGAAAAATGAGAAGCCTATTTCATACTCATTTTTAGATTTCATAAATGTTCGTTCAAGAACATCTAATTCACTTTGCCTACTTACTAATGCGATTAGGTTCTTTTCGTCTGTGTAGAAGAAGAGATATTTGAAAACCAGAAAGAGGTCTAAATCTGTAGGTAATAAATCAAGAAAACTTTCGCTGTATGATGCCTCAAATGTTGTTCCTTCAGTTTTAAATTTGAATGGCTCTTTTTGGTCTTTATTAAATGTTACCCCAACCCCTACATTCCAAGTATGTCCGTTTTGAAGAACTTTATCGTTTAATTCTTGTGATTTCTTTTTTGCCTTTAGTCGTGTTTTGGGGTTTAGCTTAAACTCGTTTGTATCTCTTGAGTTTTCAATTAGCCTAACATAATTGAGATTTGGGTCTGCACTATCCAAGTAGGAATTGATAATTGATTCCTTGTCAGGAAGGCTTAAACTTTTGGGGAAATGATTTTTTTCCTTTCTGCCGAAGTTATCTTTTTCTTCTATGCTTGATAAAAGAATTTCCGCACTGTCAGAATATGAAATTAGGAAACTCTTAATTGTCTTGTCATACTTATCTACAACCTTTTTTTCTTTGAGTATGTGTCTAATTTGTCTTGGGTGCTTTTCCAAAACGTTTGACAAAGCTGTGTCAGATATGTTCTTTAAACTGTTTAGGTTATTCAACAAATGCCAGTAGTCCTCATAGTAGTTGTAGTCAAGCGTTGATAACTCTTGCTCCAAGGATTCATCGGAAATTTTGAGGATTCTTTCTTTCAGTTGATTGTAAGCTACTTCAACATTCTCTTTATATAAGGTCTTTTGATTTTCGTCCCAAGTCGTCAAAAATAGATTGTTGTCAAAATATAATTTGATATTGTAAAATTCTATTAAGTCAATTAAACCAAAGTCAGAGTCTGCGTTGAAAGTATTAAGTAAGCTCTCCGCTTTACTTAATTGATGTCCGCCTGACATGTCCTCTCGTGAGTAAAATTTGGTTCTATGTCGTTTGTTTTCGCTCATTGCTTATAGTAGTAGCACTGTCCCATAAAATTCTGACTAACGTCAGTCTGTCTAAAAACAAATTTTAAAAGTGCAAGAATAAGAAGAAATGTGCCATTTTAAAGGCCAATAGACG